>ENA-UPTA01000748-UPTA01000748.1-activated-sludge-metagenome-genome-assembly--contig:-NODE-748-length-37599-cov-7.410292_pt1 | contig 37599 bp, 30 predicted proteins | sample MGYA00238184_ERZ773361 | MGnify/ENA primary metagenome ERZ773361 (study PRJEB29100, sample SAMN05720205) | activated sludge metagenome | isolation source: anaerobic digester from wastewater... | reverse complement strand
TAATATTTCAATGGCTCCTGCATGCTTTCACCAACTAATGAAAATGCGGCAAAATGTATAACTCCATCTATCTGATTTTCTTTAAAAAGCCTTGCCATAGCTTTTTCATCTTTTATATCAGCTTGATAGAATTTATTTGCAAGCACGGCTTCCTTGTTGCCTGTGGATAAGTCATCTGCAATGACAACTTCATACCCTTTCTCCAATAAATGCAACACCATATGAGAACCTATATAACCTGCTCCTCCAGTAACTAAAATACTCATCTATATCTCCTTTACACCATCAGAAATATTACAAATATAAAATGATGCGCTATGTCCAATAATTTCCAAATAAACTTTTGATATATCCTCTATAAATTCTTTGACAGATTCATTTTTTACTATAGAAACAGTACATCCGCCAAAACCGGCTCCTGTCATCCTTGAACCTAAAACATCCTTTTGCATCCATGCATTTTCCACAAGTACATCAAGCTCCTTGCAGGAAACCTCATAAAGGTCACGTAAAGATATATGGGACAGGTTAAGATACTTGCAAAATGATGATATATCATTTTTCCTTAATGCTTTCACACTGTCAAGAACTCGCAGATTCTCGCATACAGCATGTTCAGCCCTGTTTTTACAATCCGCATCTTTAATATCGTCAGCACATGATATAAATTCCTTATATGAAAAATCACATAAATATTTCTTCTCTGGAAATTTTTTCTGCATATCAGCAAGAGCTCGTTCACACTCTGATCTTCTTTTATTATACATTGATGATCCTAAGGATCTTTTTTTGTTTGTGTTTGAAATGATAATTGAGTAATTATCCAGTTTAATGGGGATGTATTCATATTGCAAGGAATTACAGTCAAGAAGCATTGCATTGTCTTTTAAACCCATTGCAGAAGCAAATTGATCCATTATACCGCATTTTACACCAACATACTCGTGTTCAGCTTTCTGGCACAATAATGCGACATCAAGTTTTTCCATTTTGTATCCATAAAGCTGTAAAATTGCGTATGCAGTCACAACTTCTATTGCTGCTGATGAGGATAAACCGCTTCCAAGAGGTACTTTGTCATCAAAAATGAACTCAGCGCCTTTGATTTTCATTCCTTTTTTAATTATCTGATCAATAACTCCAAGCTGGTAATTACCCCATTTTATGTTTTTGTATTGGTCAAGATTATTCAAATCAGCTTCAACAACATATTGCAAATCAGTAGCATATAGCTTTATGATACTATCTTGTCTTCTTCTGACCGCAACTGTTGTAACTTTATCTATTGCTGCTGGAAAAACGTATCCTCCATTGTAATCAATATGCTCTCCTATCAGATTAACTCTTCCAGGTGCCTGGAAAAATCTGATTTTTTCGTCTGAACTTCCATATACATGGTTCAATAAACCTGTCAAGTCTTCTTTTATCATAAGTCACCTGTTATTATCAATAAATCTTAAATATGCCTGTTTCAGTTCCTCTGCTTTTTCCTCTATTGATGTCGGATTGCAGTGTGCCCATGCTCCAGTCTCACTTGAAGCGTTAAATTTAATTTTCTCTCTGGATCTCATCGGAGGGAAGAATTCTATATGGAAATGATAATATCCATAATCGCAATCACTATTTACAGGAGCCTGATGCATACACATCATATATGGAAATGCAAATCCAAAAAGACTGTCAAGGGTTCCTGCTGCAGTTTTTAGAGTCTGAGCGAAATCAAATGTCTCTTTCTTAGTGAATTGTGTAATATATTGAATATGTCTCTTCGAGGAAATATATATCCCGTATGGATACTCCGAAAAGAATGGAAGATACACAATGAAGCTTTCATTTTCAAAAATCACACGCTTTGAAAATTTTTCTTCTTCCCTGTTCATATCACATATAAGGCATCTTCCTGTATTTTCCATATGCTCTTTGCATGCATCCAGTTCCAGTTCTAATTTCTTTGGAATGAATGGATATCCGTATATTTGCCCGTGAGGATGCGGCATTGTCACTCCTACAGCTTCGCCTCTGTTTTCAAAAATGAATACATACTTTATTTTTTCAAAAGAAGATATTTCAGCAAATCTTTCCTTCCAAAGTTTTACAAGCTCATTTAAGTGAAGATCATCCAGCTGAGGTAATGTGGTATGATGATCAGACGAGTAAAGTATAACTTCACATTTACCATATGAAGGAGAAGTTTTATATAGCTCTGTTTCCACATCATCTTCAACAGGGGGATTAAGAGAAAGTGCAGGAAAATCATTGTCATATTTCAGTACGATATAGTCATCAGGCACTTTTTCACTGCCTTTACAGAAAGGGCACCAGTCTTTTGGCATCTGTGGCCTGTTCTGTCTTTGGGATACTACCATCACCCAGTCTTTTATTAATGGATGCCATCTTAATTCAGCCATAAGTCTATTTATCACTCCTTAAGTTATAGTAAATTGTTGAATGAGGCGGTACGGATTTCATCAGCCATACAGAAGCACCGATAATGGAGTCATGACCGATTACCGTATCCCCACCTAATATAGTTGCATGTGAATATATAATGACATTGTCTTCAATTTTCGGATGACGTTTTATGCCTTTTATCGGATTACCATGCACATCCAGTTCAAAACTTCTCGCGCCTAATGTTACACCTTGATAAATTTTAACATTATTCCCTATTTCCGCAGTCTCGCCAATTACAATGCCAGTACCATGGTCCATAAAGAAATGCTCACCGATACTTGCACCTGGATGTATGTCTATTCCGGTAACCCTGTGGCCGTATTCATTCATCATTCTTGGTATTAAAGGTACTTTAAGCTTGTATAGCTCATGAGCTATTCTGTGTATACTCATCATCTCCAGCGAAGGATAACTTAACAATATCTCCTCAAAACTCTGTGCTGCAGGGTCACCAACATATGCTGCATGTATATCAGTCTGCAGCATACGTCGTATATCCGGCATCTTTTCCAGAAAAGTAATAATAATCGCATCAGGATCAATCTCGCAATGATCGCAGTCTTTATCACATTTATAACTGAAAACCCTCTCTACAACTTCACGAAGCTCAAGTGCAGCTTCTCTTATATTATTTCCGATAAGCATATCCACATTGGCTTTGCTTATTGAACACTTTTCGTACACTCCAGGAAATAAAGCGGAACGCAAAAGAAACAAGATGTTCTTTACCCTTTCCTTACCTGCCAAAGATATTGTATTTTCCCGTAAATAATAATCGTCATTGAGTGTTTCAAGTTCTGATGCTATTACGGGTAGCTCGTTATTTATCCATTCTCCAAGTTTATTGCTTTTCTTGCCCATTAGTCCTCCATTTAATCAGTAATACATATTATACAACAATTCTTGGTTTAATAAATATTTATCTGACTTTTGAACATTATAGATATTTATATTATATAATGAAAGTAATAAATTTAAATTTATATAAAACAAGTCTTGCTACTATTAAGCAAAGGAAGTAATTAAAATGAACAGACAGCAGCTTAAAACAAATATTCTGATGGGTACAGCAATTGGATTACTGATTCTGGTTATCGCATTGTCAGCAATTATCTGGTTAAATTATGATTATCTTTTCTTTAAATACTTCATTTCCAAAGATTACATTTTCACTGATACTCTCGATAAGGTTTTCGAAGACAATATCGGTATAGGCATTCAAAAGAAAAGCGATTATACGAAGTATTTTGACAATCTTGCTATTGAGCTTATTTCCAATGAGATTAGTGAGAAAGGAAATGACCCATATACTTACCAGTATACTCCTTCACAATATGAATCATATCTTGAGAACCGTACAGATAAAGCAAATATGACATATGTTGAATTTCTTAATGAAGAAACAGCTCTTTTCAGATTTACCAATTTTTCTGATGAAAGCCTGAATATTTTTATTAGTTATGTAGATCAATTAAAGAATTATAAGAACATAATAATTGATTTAAGAGATAATACCGGAGGAGACCTTGATGTATCATTCAGCCTGTCAAGCTATTTTCTCAAAGATGAAGATATAGTGTACATCATTCAGCATAGAAACAGAAAGGAAATAGCAAAGTTAAAAGAAGATGGTGAATTGATATTCGATAACATATTAATAATGCAGAATAATTATTCTGCATCTGCATCGGAAATATTCATTAATGCACTAAAAGAAAATCTTGATAATGTTACTACAGTCGGAACAAAAACATATGGCAAAGGTATCGGCCAGACAACTTTCGGGATTAAAAACGGATATTATGTAAAAGCAACAACTTTTCTTGTTCTTACGCCTAATGAAAATACAATTCATAAAACGGGAATCACTCCTGATCATGAATATACAGATGATGCAACGATCATCGGATACTGCTTATCGATTATTAATGGTTCTATTCCATCACTGACCCAGTAATAACTAGATCATTTTCAGACAATCCGGATAATACGACATACGATGTTGAATTCAATACTTCAGTACCGAGCGTCAGATAACGTATCGTTTTCTTGTTATTTTCCAGAACATAAGTGTAATATTCGCCTGATGATGTTTTTGTAACTAGATTTTTCGGTATTACAATAACATTATTCAGCTGTTTTAAAGTAAGGTTATAATACAGGGCATATTTTACGACATTTGCATAATCTATGCCTTCTTCTTTTATGAACTCAACAGTAATAACTGTGTTTCTTACAGTTCTTCTCAAATATGAGTTATATGAACTTGATGTATATATTCTGGTAATCCTTACATTGTAAATATTATTGCTGCTGTCATAAATCTGATATGTATCATCTGGTTTCAAGCCGAGTTTTTGAAAAGCTTCAGACCCTGCATCTGCAACAGATATATCAAGAAGATAATTTTCAATAACATAAGTATATGTAACTGTATAAACCTTATATGGATTGTTATATGAATCATTCATCTGCTTGTATGTTTCAACGACTTTCTCAACTATACCGTCAATAGGGGATTTGAGCTTAAGGGTATCCATTTTTTCAACTGCTTTGTTATAGTTATACTGAGCCTGTTCAACATCCAGTAAAGCCAGCTGCATCTCATAATACCCTTCATTCGTAGCAAGGTATTTATTATATAATTCAGTATATAAAAGTTCTTTAAGCTCTAAATCTTCCTGTTTGAGCCTTAAGTCATATTCAAGATCTTTGTCAGTTATGACGCCAAGCACATCGCCTTTTTTAACTGATGTTCCCGGTTCATTCACATAAAGAGTACATTTTTCATATTCAGGATAATTAAATGAAAATGTCGTGCCGCTGGTTGTCTTCAATGAAAGCTTTATCTTCTCCCAGTCATGAATATCCTGTTTTTCAACTTGCATTGTAGTAAATTTCTCTTCCATAATATCAAAAACAGGTATCTCATATGTTTCCGGTTTTGAAGCGCAAGATGACAGGATGACTGTACAAATTATCATTAGTAATACAGATATTTTCAGTTTACCGCTTCTTTTTCTCATCTTATAAGCACCCTATCTCCTTCAAAAAGCCCTTCTTTCACTTCGTAATAATTATCGAAAATTGCACCTATTTTAATCTGAACTCTCTCGAGCGTCTCATCAGAAGTCATTTTATAAACGTAATATTCCAAAGACCCGTTTGAATCGGCAGATTTTGATGCATCAACAGCGTATTTAGCTACAAGCAGAATATCATGTGCTTCTCTCTTGATTAAAGAGGCTGTGAAAGTCTTATTGAAACCTATATCATCAGGAAGTTTATCCCCTTCAAGTTCTAAAACCATATACAGCATACCGCTCCCATAGAAAGCGCTGAGATATTCAGAATATTCCTTGTTAAATGTCATGTTACTCATTTTTACTGAAGCATCATAATCTTTTTCAGCTTCATTATCATATAGTTTTGCTCTTAAGCCATCAGTAAAAATAAGGAAAGGGTAAGCCGCTATTTCATTAGCTTCAGGAGCGTATAATAATATCAAACCATCCTCCATATCACAAATATGGAAAGATATATTCTGTTTTATATCAGTTGACATTATTTCCCCTTCAATTTTGGCGATATAACCGCTGCATGGAGCTCTTAGTACATACTTCTCTTCCAAAGCATAGAACTCATCTAGCATGTTTTTTGCTGACACATAGGCTGAATTATATGAATCCAAAATCTCTTTTGAAATTTTTCCTTGAAGATACTGCATATATGCATTCTCGTACCTGAGTTCAGCTCTTCTTTTTGACAAACTGTACTTGAATTCCATATCCTTATCCATTTCATAATAGTACTCGATAAGTATATCGCCTTCTTCTACATAATCATTTTCCTTAACATATGTTTTCTTAATGATTGAAGACTCAATGTCTGCTTTTACTATTGTGGTCTTTTTAGGGTCATTGATATATACACAGCGGCTATCGCCATCAGCACCTACTTCAAATGCTTCAAATATGTCGCCTTTTTTTACGGTCCACAAATTTAACTCGATTTCTTTTTGCTGTATAAGGGAAGGCGTACTATCATGATATCTTCCATTCGAAGGATAGAAATATGTGCACCCGGACAGAAGAGAGAGCAAAATGCTTGTTACAATAATAATAACTATTCTATTCTTAATCTTCTTCATCATCTTTGTCCTTACTATAAATCACTATCGTATCATCCTTCATTTTCAGGCGGACTTTGCTGTTATTAGGTATTTTCGCAAGTTCAAGATATTCTTCAGGTATCTTTAGCCGTCCCTGCCTGTCAACTACAATCATTTCCTCATGAGTCTCAGATTCTTCTACTCCGGACATCCTGTCAAGTTCCATTATCTGTTCCTTGTAAGAATTCTTCCTTATATATTCGCTTCCTGTTCTTCCATCAACAATTGTTACAACCCTGTCTACGTTCTTAGCAACAGCCCTGTCATGCGTGACTATAATTATCGTAATGCCGTATTCTTTGTTCAGTTTTCTGAATATGTTATATATTATAGTTGCAGTAGCAGTATCAACTGCTCCTGTAGGCTCATCAGCAAGCAGTATCTTTGGGTTGTTTGCCATTGCAATAGCAATTGCTACTCTTTGCTGTTCTCCACCTGACAACTGTGATAGACGGTTATTCATTCTTTCCTTCAGACCCATAATCTCCAGAAGTTCAGCAGCACGCTTCTTTGCATCCTTCCGTCCTGCAAGAATCATAGGAATTTCAACATTATGAATTGCAGGAAGATATGGTATCAGGTTTCTTGCATTGTTCTGCCATACAAAACCGACTTTCTCCTTCTTGTATCTTAAAAGTTCCGGCTTTTTCATCCTTAACAGGTTTTTACCGTCGACTATTAAAGTTCCTGCAGAAGGGCTGTCCAGGCCTCCGATCAGATTCATGAGGGTAGATTTACCGCTGCCGCTGTTTCCTATTATAGCCATCATCTCGCCTTTTTTAATCTCCAGCTCTAATCCCTGAAGAGCAACAACTTCCGTATCTTTAGATTTGTATATCTTCACCAAACCATCACAGAAAATAATATGGTCTGAAGTGTATCCTGGAATATCCGAATCATCTTTCCCGTAGAAATTCTTCGCATTTATTTCTTTCGAAGATGCTTTAGATCTCATATCTAAGGATTTTATGAATGTTCTGATTTTCTCAAACCTCATACTACCCTCCCGTCTTCCAGCCTTATGACATTATCAGCAAGTTCAATCATACTCGGGTCATGTGTTGTCATTACTATCGTCATTTTTTCCTCATCAACAAGATGCCGAAAGAGATTGACTATTTTCAAACCTGTCTTTGTGTCAAGCTCTGCAGTAGGCTCATCAGCAAAGACTAATTTTGGTCTGGATGCTATTGCTCTTGCTATTGCGACCCTCTGCTGCTCGCCGCCTGAAAGCTGATGCGGTTTATGCTTGAGCCTTTTTTCCAACCCGACGAATTTTAATGACTCACGAACAAGATTATCCCAGCGGGCAGGTTCAATTCCTGCCATCCTGAGTCCGAATTCGACATTCTCATATGCAGTCAGAACAGAAATAAGAGCCACCGACTGGAACACGAATCCCATATTATTTCTTCTTATTTCATCTCGCTTATTATCACTAAGAGAAGAAATCTCCTTGCCATGAAAGAATATCGTTCCTGAAGAAGGCCTGTCTAATGCGCCTGCTATATTCATAAGAGTCGTTTTACCCGACCCGGACCTGCCGGCAAGCATTGTGAGTGTGCCAGGCTCAATAGAGATATTAACATCAACAAGCGCATGCACTGTCAAGTTTGCCTGTTTAAAATCCCTGCAGATATTAACTGTTTCAAGTAATGCTGTCATTAATCCTCTCCTAACTTCAGAGCCTGATCTATCTTAAGTTTTGATATGAATCTTAAGAGCACTGATAATCCGATAATTAATGATAAGCCTGTAATAGCATATATTCTTATATAATCAATCCCATCCTGATAAGTGCTGAAAGGAACGTACTGATTGCTCATTGTCGACATCCTTTCAAATAAAGGCACGAACATCTGGCTTGCTACGCCTCCGATAAGAATCCCTGCGATGATTGATACAAATGATATCATTAGCTGTTCATAGAATATCATCCTGTAGAGCTCATTCTTATTCATACCCATGGCACGGAAAATACCGAACTGAAGCACCCTCTGCCTTACGGATATTATCCAGAAAATAATGAATCCGACACAGCATATTATCATTGAAATAAGAAAATCAAGTGTAAGTATACCGTTCATCCCGTTTAGGATTGAATTCTTTTTGGCTTGTGTTACTTCATAATCTACAAAGGATATGTTTCCAATTGTATCAGCTTCACTCATTTTTCCTTTAATGTCAGCAAGCACTGCACTATCCAGAACACCTTCTTTTTTGTCAATCAATATTCTTCCTCTATCTGAGAAGTCTTTCATTATACTGTAATTTTCGCGTGTCATTATAATGAAACGTTCATTTGTCATTGTCGGCCAGTAATCAACTACTGCTAAAACAAGGACATTCACTACTAAATTCTCTTCAACACCGTCATTTGAATTAATTGATTCATATATGTAATTAAAATACTGCCCTGCCTGTGTCCCATATTCATCAGCAATTGCTCTGGATATTATTACACCTTGAGGATAAGTGGATAAAGTATTCAGGATGTTGTTTATATGAAGGCCTTCGTTTAAATCTTTCCTCAGCTTTACAACCTGACCGAATTCATATGGTTCAATCCCCATGAAAGTGACTGACTCATCTGAAGGTTTGATTTTTGTATTGTAATAATAGTATACGCTGTAGTTATTAATAAGATCAGAAGTGCAGAATGTTTCTGCGTTAGAAAGAAGAACAGTGCCAGTATTATTTATAAAATCAAAAAATCCAGTTGATTCATTATATGTAATAGTCGCAGGCACAAATGCTGCATCCGCACCGACAGAATATCTTATGTTGTCTTCCAGATTCTCGTTTAATGTCCTCCCGGAATTTGCATTAAATATTCCGATACTTATTGCAAGTATTAGGAAAATCATTATAAACTGCTTGTAATTACCTCCTCGTGCTACATGTGTAAATGCGGTATATGCGGCAGGTTTCCAGTGTTTTTTTGCAAGCAGGAAAATAAATTTCACAATGTAAGGGAATAACCTTATAAATAAAAGCCCGAATCCCATAATAAACAGAGTAACAGCAATAAACAATGTGAAGTCAATTGATGAAGACTGCACATTCTGTATATATTCGCTCATTGACTCATAATCATAAAGGAAGTATAAGGATATTCCAATTAAAATAACATCAAGGAAGATAATCTGCCAGAATGATTTTTTTGACCCGTCAGAAATATTCTGCTTATGCTGCACAATTGAGTATTTAGATGCCTTATATGCAGGAACAAGTATCATTATGAGGTATATTACAGCACAAATAACAGCATATATTATAGACATTTCATTAAATTTCACTTCAATAGCAGTCCTGTTTACAAATTCCATGAATCCGTTTGCAGCCCCAAGCAGACGGCATAAGCTTCGTGCCAGCAGCATACCGAAAATAAAAGAGACAATAGATAACACCACTCCCTGACCAAAGTAAATAAAGAAAATCTGATTTCTGCTTGCTCCTCTGCTTTCGAGTGTTGCTATTTCTGATTTTTCCCTTTCCATCATAAGCTGAGAAATCATTACAACATACATGCCGATCATTAATATTACAGGGACTATAAGAAGCAGAAATACTTTCTGCATAACAAGAGTATCATTACTGTATTTATCAATAATGGTAATGTAATTATTTGAGGCTGACAAGATAAGGCTTGAATTTTCATCTGATACTTTTAAAGCTTGTGTAGCCTTTATTATGCTTTCATTTAATCCTAATCGTACAGTTGTATAATCAAAAGCTGCAAACCAGTTTGCCTGCTGCAAAGTAATTCGGGATTCCCTTATCATGTTTTGCATCTGATCAAAATCTATAAGAAGAGTCCTATCAGAAAGAGTAAAAAATGAAGACGAAGATTCATTGACTTTTACTATTCCGACTACTTTTACTTTTGCGATTAAATCTACATCTAATATTTTATTATAGATATAATAATATTCACCGACTGATAAACGGTACTGAGCAGCAGCAAGTTGAGTTATAACAGCTTCAATTACTCCTTCCTCTGTACTGGTTTGAAACATTCGTCCGCCTATAATGTCAAGCATATCAGGTGCATTTGCAGCAGAAGTAATAGAAAAGTCCGATTTTATGTTAAGATTTCTAGTAGATAGCTGTTCGCCATTATCAATCTTCTCCTGCTTTATCTTATAATTCTGTTCATCAAACATAGAATAGGATTTTGTTGTTACGTTTTTATAATCAAACACTTTCGTTACTGGCATATTCGCTAAGTATTCATTATAGAAAGTATTATCAAGATCATTGAATATCGTTTGTGAAGTATTGTTGTTAAGTCCAAAAAAAGTAGCATTATACGAAGCTTTAAAAGGAAATGTATTAAATTTCTCCTGTTCTTTTTTGAATTCATTCGCTAATAGGACATTATACATCCCTGAAGTATACATAGGAATTGCTGCGGCTACTGCAATGGCAAATGTGCATCCTATTATGAGACATATTACCATCCATTTATTATTCAATATTTTTCTGAATATGAGTCTTAGCATACTAATTCATCCCCGTTATTACCATGGTATTTTCATCAACGCCTTGCCCTGGAAGCACTTCCACTTCCGTACCTGAACTAAGTCCTAATTCAATTGTCATAACAGTAGGGGCATTGTCCATCAATACCCTTATTGTACCTGTTTTTTCATCTGTAATGGACACAGCTGTTTTTGGAAGCTTCAGTACATCATAGACTTCATCAATAACCATTTTAACCTGTACTACATTGCCTACACTTATACCAGACATGTCATCCATTCCTATAACGACATTTGTTCCTTCAGATTTTAGTACATACCCTTGGTACTGAATATCATTGAAAGTGATTATCACGCTTTTCCCTGCTTGCATTTTAGCTGCATTTACTGCTGTTGTCGTGCCATTAATCATTTTTTTCTGTCCGATGGTAATATAGCATAATTGTACTGATTTACCGATAGGATCAGATTTTTTCATATCTTTAAGAAAAACAATGTAACCGGATTGAGATGCCCTAAGCTCCTTCGAGTTCATGTGCATTATTATCTCATCATACTTTTCCTTTGCATGATTGTAATTTATTTCAGCTTTTCGGAACTGATACTCGGAAGCTGACTTCTCTGAATAAAGCTTCTGGATATTTATATATTCGTTCAAAGCATTTGTGTACTCTTCTTCTATCTGCTCTTTATTCTCAGGGTCTGTTAAAGTCGCTATTAAATCACCTTTCTCAACATACTGGTCATTCACAACGTATATTTCATCGATATATCCGTTAACAGAAAATTTCTGCTCTGTTAATTTCTCAAACTCTGCAAGCACCGTGCTCAAAATGCTTATGGAGTTTACTATATCCCCTCTTGTCGGATTTATAGTCTTATATTCAACTGCAGTGTATGAAGGAACAGGCAATATCAGCATCTCATCTTCTTTGGGAAAGAATGACATACATCCTGTCACAGATATCAGCAATATTATCAATAAGACAAAAAGAAATACTTTCTTTACCATGGATTTTCCTTCTTTGAATATATTAGCTCATTATAATTTCAATTAAAAGTATTTTCACTCAATTATCACAAAAATCATATAAAATGTTAAAATTAACATATCAATATTCTTGCATGATCTGAGCTGTAACAGTATTTTTGAAATATATAGATGCTTCTTCCTGGTATTGTCTTTTGTCAGAATCCGCTGGGAAGTGTGTCAGTATAAGTTTTTTTACATACAATTTACTGGCTAACATTCCGCATTCTGAAGCGCTAAGATGGTAAAGTTTTTTATTGCCTTTCTGAATTGTAAGAAATGCTGAATCAATTAAAAGAATATCAGCTCCGAATGCGAAATCCATAAGATCATCCGGTTCAGCTAAATCTGATGAATACACAAATTCATTATTAATCCTGGCAGCATATGTTTCAACCGGGTGAGTAGTTTTTTTAAAGCTTATAGTAAAACAATCCCTTTCTATTATTATGGATTCGTCTATGTATATTAGATTAAACTCATCACACTTTAAAATTTCAACAGTACTCTTAGGCTGTCTTGGTAAGTATACATCAAGCTTTTTCTTCTTTATCTGAAGAGCATATCTAAGAACCAGCATATCTGACATATGATCAAAATGAAGATGAGTAAGCACAATAAAGGATATATCCTCAATAAGGTATTTTTTTTGCAGATTTATAAGGCTTCCGCTGCCAAGATCAAATATCGCTAATTTTCCATTGTTTTCAAAAGCATATCCTGAACAGGCTCCGTCTTTTCCAGGAAAAGGTCCATTATTCCCTAAAACCGTCAATTTCATTTATTACCTCCAGAAATTCCTTATAGACTCTTTCATTAGCATCACGTATACCAAGAGTGTATGCATTATTTGATAGATTTTGCAATTTATCTCTGTTTTCAAGAAGATGCATTATTTTATCATAAAGGGCTTTCGAATTAAATTCTTTATTATCATATATGAGCTCACATGCTTCCTTATTGTAAATCTGTTCAGCATTCCTTTCCTGTGCATTATCCGGAACAAATGGAGAAGGGATAACAATCGAGGGTTTACCTAAAGCCAATACCTCACTTAAGGTTGTAGCTCCTCCTCGGATTACCATTAAATCAGCGATTCCGTAGACTTTCTCTCTGTCATATATATAATCATTAATAACTACATTATCTAGTTTTTTTGTTATCCTGCTGATAACTTCTTCATAATACCTTTTTCCTGGAGCAAAAATAAGGTTAAAATCTTTATCACTCATATAGTCGTTTATCATGCCAATAACAGTATTATTAATGGTCATAGCTCCCTGACTGCCTCCCATAATTACAACAGTCTTAATTCCATCATGAGGTTCGTACTTTACACTTTTCGAAAATGAATCATCAATGAGATTTCCAGTAAGTACCGCTTTTTTTGATTTAGTGAAAAACTTAAGAGCTGATTCATAACTGGTCATAGCGACATCTGTATATTTAGCAAGCATCCTGTTAGTTATACCCGGGTATGCGTTTTGTTCATGAATAAGTACTTTAGCTTTGTGCATATGAGATGCAAATATGGCTGGGCCGGAAACAAAACCACCTGTTCCGATAGCTATATCCGGTTTAAACTGTTTTACTATCCTGTTTGCCTGTACAAACCCTTTAATCATTATTAAGACTGTTTTTAACGACTTGATTCCAAATGGCCTTTTAAAGCCTTCTATTTCTATAAATTCTATTTCAAATCCTTCTCTTGGCACCAGATCTTTTTCAAGACCTTTTTTTGAACCTATAAATAATATGTCGCTTTCCCTATTATGCTTCTTAATTTCTTTAGCTATGGAAATGGCAGGATTTATATGTCCTGCAGACCCCCCGCCTGCTATTAGTACTCTCATGCTTTCAGTTCCCTCTTTTTCTCAGGTTGTTTTGAAATATTCAGTAAAATACCTATCTCGGTTAAAAACATTACAATGCTTGTACCTCCAGCACTGAAAAAAGGTAATGCAATTCCTGTATTTGGCACTAAACCAGTAACAACAGCAATGTTTAATGCAGCCTGGACGAATATCAGTGCTGTAATCCCTAAGGCAAGCAAAGTACCAAAAAGATCTTCACAGAAAATAGCAATTCTTATCCCTCTCCAAAGAAGCATACAGAATAATGTGATGACAAGAAATACCCCTATGTATCCGAGTTCTTCTGCAATAATTGAAAATATAAAGTCATTTTGAGGTTCAGGGATATATAGGAACTTCTGTGTGCTTTTGCCTAAACCTACTCCGAAAAGGCCTCCTGATGCAATGGCATACAATGACTGTATAACCTGATACCCTTCGACTGAAGGATATGCGAACGGATCAATCCATGCCATAATCCTATCTTTCATATAATCATAGGTAAATGCTCCTACTGCCGCTAATGCAGTTACAGGAACAACCGTTATAATAAGGTACTTCAGTTTAGCCCCACCCGCATATATAATTACAAAACCTATGAGGGTAATAATTACTGCAGCGCTTAAATGCGGCTGTTTGTATATAATGAATGCGGAACCTAAAGTGATTACTATTGCAGTAATATATCCGATTAAAGGTTTTTGTTTTTCCTTAAAATAAATAATTATCCTTGCCATAAAGATTATAAATGCTAGTTTGTATAATTCTGAGGGCTGAAACTCGAATCCGATATTTATCCATCTTCTTGCATCGTTATGTTCAACCGAGATACCAGGAACATATGTCAAAAGAAGCAGGACTAATCCGCCTGCGAAAATAAACCAAGCAAATTTTCTAAACAGGTCATAATTAAGCAAGGATACTATCATCATTACTGTTATGCCTATCAATGCAGCTACCATCTGGTCCTTTATAAAATAATAAATGTCACCAAATCTGCTTTTTGCATATGGAGCAGAAGCACTGAATATCATTAAAAGCCCTAAAGCTGTAAGTGCTAAGGCAAATAACAATATCAGGAAGTCTGCTTTTTTTTTGCCATTGCTTTTCAATCTATTCTCCTAAATGGTCAGAAATGCCAGTATACCACCAGCAAGCGATATTCCGCTAAATATTATGACTATCTTATTCTCACTCCAATGCTTCAATTCGAAATGGTGATGAATCGGAGCCATAAGGAATATCCTTCTTTTCGTCCTTTTATAATGCATTACCTGAATTACCGAAGATAATATCTCAATAACATATATAATTCCTGCTATTAGTACTATCCAAGGTATCTGTAAATTAACTGCTATAGCAGTAACAGCACCACCCAGAGCTAAAGAGCCTGTATCGCCCATAAGCAATTTAGCAGGATGAACATTGAAAACCAGATATCCGATCATCGCTCCAATGATAATCAAAGACATATAAGTCATATCAATGTCATCAAATATAATTTTCGATGCTATTGCAAAGAAAATGAAAACTACCACAGTAACAGATCCGCAAAGACCATCAACACCGTCTGTAAAGTTGACAGCATTTATTACTGCGTTATAGAAAAGTACTATAAATGCTGTATAAAGCCATCCAGGTATAGTAAAGGCTTGTCCGGCATTGGTAAATGGTATTATGACATCAGAACCGACAGAAGAAAAATAGACAATATATATAGCATAAGCTAATGATATGGTTACAAAGAAAGCTGTCTTAAATAAAGGTTTTAATCCATCCTTATTTTTTCTTTTAATTTTTAAAAAGTCATCAATAAAACCTACTAATGAAGATAAGAAAATAAGAATGCATGCAGCTAAAGCTTCAGGATTATTCCAGGAAAAAAATAAAGTGCATCCGATTATTGGCAGTATGAATATTAATCCACCCATTGTAGGTGTTCCGGCTTTTTTCAGATGATCTTTCGGACCATCGTCTCTTACTACCTGACCGATTTTCAACTGCCTTAAAACAGGCAGCATCACTATACCCAGTATTACAGTTAAGATGAAAGATGCGCTTATTGCTATTATCATACTTCGTCCCCTTCAAAAACTCCTATTATTTTTTCCATTGACGATCCTCTTGATCCTTTAACCAGTATGGTATCGCCTTTACATATTATATCTTTAATTAACATCTTTGCTTCTGTTAAATCATTAAAAACAAAAATACTATTTTCACTCATGCCGTGGTTTAATGCACCTGTTTTATAATTCACAGCATTTTTCCCTACAGCTATCAATATATCAATTCCACTTTCAGCCAGATATTCACCTGTTTTTTCATGCAGTGCCTTTTCATATTCCCCAAGTTCCAGCATATCTCCCAAAACAGCAACTCTCCTATTCCTGTATTTCTTCAGAATATCAATAGATGCTCTCATGGAGTCATAATTAGCATTGTATGCATCATTAATAACGATATATCCATTAATATCACTTATCTGCGTCCTCATCTTCTGGTTTACGCATGAACCTATTGCTTTTCCTGCTTTGTTCCTGTCTGCTTTTAATATATCTGCAACTGCAAATGCCAGCAGTGCGTTATTTACATTATGTATACCTGGTATGGATAACTTGATTCTTGTATCACGAACTGTGAAAGAGTATGTGTTATCTTCATTCAGAACTATATTTTTGGCTGCATAATCCAGATTATCTGCCTTAATCCCTGTGCGTATTACAGTATATTTATCATTGCTTACTAGACTGCTAAGCATATCATCATCTGAGTTTACTACCAGGTATCCATTATTAATATAATCCAATACTTCAGTTTTCGCTTTGTATATATTTTCCCTGCTGCCAAGTCGCCCTATATGGCTTGTTCCGATATTAGTTATAACTGCTATATGAGGAATAACTATAGAAGCTAAATCGTTTATTTCACCTTTGTTATTCATACCCATCTCAATAACAGCAGCTTTGGAATCTTCGTCAACTGAAAATATTGTCAGCGGTACTCCTGTCTGGTTATTTAAATTTCCTTTTGTACATCCGGTCTTAAATGATGAAGATAATGCTGCATTTATATATTCCTTTGTTGTGGTCTTTCCATTACTGCCTGTAACAGATACAAATGGAATATTCAATGAAAACCTGTAATACCTCGCTAAATCCTGTAAAGCTTTAAGAGTGTTTTCCACATAAATGACTTTATCATCAGAATAGTCACCTTTCTTTGAACACACTGCTGCAACTGCTTTTGCTTCCAAAGCTTTATTAACAAAAGTATGCCCATCGAAATTCTCTCCTTCAATGGCAAAAAAGATATCTCCTGGATTTATAGTCCTGGAATCTATGGATACACCTGTGACATCAGTTTCGAAACTTTTGTTAAATTCAGTTTTAAAGAAATAATATATCTCGCTTAATTTTATTCTCATCTTATGCCTTCCAGTATCTGACGAACAATTTCTCTTTCATCATAATGGGATTTTTCACCCATTACATCAAGATAAGTCTCATGACCTTTTCCTGCAAGTATTATTAAGTCATCCTTTTTTGCATTATGTATAGCATATGAAATTGCCTGAGTCCTGTCAGTTATACATATATATCTGCCATCTGTTTTCTTGATTCCCTCTTCAATCATGGTGATAATATCATCAGGTTTTTCTGTTCTGGAGTTATCTGAAGTAATAATGGAAAAGTCTGCATTTTGTCCGGCGATTCTTCCCATCATCGGTCTCATGGAATTATCTCTGTCTCCTCCGCATCCGAATAAGCATATTATCCGTCCTGTTGTTTTGGTTTCTCTTACTGCAATTAGGAGCTTCTCAAGACTGTCTGGAGTGTGGGCATAATCAATCATTATGGTGAAATCTCTGCCTGTTTCAACTTTTTCGCATCTTCCCTTTACGACAACATCCATTAAACCCTGTTGAATATATTCAATATCAATATCCTTTAAAAGACATGCTGTAACAGCAAAAAGGCTGTTATAAATATTAAATCTTCCTGGCATATCTATTGTAATATCTATCTCATGACCAAGACCGCAGTACAGAAAACTACTACTGTCATTCTCATATGAAATATTTTTCGCGGTTATATCTGCTTCTTCATCGATTCCAATCATGTATATCAAATGCCTGTTGCTATCAAATTTATCGCTTTTCCTAAATTGTTCAACAGCTTTTTTCACATACTTATCATCACAATTAACTATGATGTTTTTGCTTGTCTCAAATATCTTCTTCTTAGAATTGTAATAGTCTTCAAAATCCGGATGCTCTCTGTTTGTGATATGAGCCTGAGTCAGATTGGTATACATGCCGATATCATATCTTAATCCGTATACTCTGTTCATTTTCAAAGCAATTGAAGATACTTCCATTACACAATTGGAAATATTGTCTCTGTGTATTAGGCTGAAAATTTTATTAAGTTCATAAGATGATGGAGTAGTTTGTGATGTAGCTATTTCTTTGCCATTATAAACGACTCCAATTGTCCCTATAACTGCACATCCTATTCCAGCTTTCTCAAAAATATTCCTAATCATGTATGATATCGTGGATTTGCCTTTTGTCCCTGTTATTCCGATAAGACTCAGGTAATCAGCTGGATAATTAAAGAAGTAATATGAAGCTTTCGCTAAAAACATCCTTGAATCATCTATTTCTATTATCGATACAGAAGGATACTCATTTACATAAACTTCATAGTCCTTAGTAACTGCAACAGCTGCTGCACCGTTCTGAACAGCTTTGTGTATATATTTATGCCCGTCATCATCTGAGCCATCCACTGCAATAAAAAGATGATCCTTTTTAGTACTTCTTGAATCAAAGGATATATCAGTAATTTCTGTCTTAATCAGATTAGATACTCTTATACAGCCTGTTACTTCCAATAAATCATTTAATAGCATATACCCTCCATCAGTCTAAATAATCAGTGAATCTGAAAGTAATATCCACAATAGTGCCTTTTTCTACATAAGTACCTGCAGGATACTGTACGCTTATACACGACCCATCACCATCAGAATTAATGTTTAATCCCAAATCCTTTAGTGTTTTTATGACATATGATTTCTCTTTACCTACCAGATATGGGATTCTTACAGTCATTTTACTATCAGGAACATATGTATATAGTATTATAACTCCATCCTTTGCAATCTTTGTACCACTTTCTGGATATTGATACATAATAGTGACATCCTCACCTGCTGTACTGCCCTCAATTTCATAATTCAAACCATAACTTACAATTTTCTGCGCAGCTTTTTCTACATTGTATCCATTTAAATTAGGAACATACACTGAGTTTTTACTATTGCCTGCTGAGCCTTGTCTTTCAACAGATAAAACTTCAAGCGCTTGTTCGAAAACCATTTTTGCATATGGAGCGGCAACCTGACTGCCATAGTAAGAGTCACCCTGAGGATTAAATACGATGAACAGCACTGTTATGACAGGATTATCAGCAGGAGCAAATCCAATAAACGAAGATACATATACATCGTCTACTATTGTTTCACTTGTTCCTGTCTTTCCTGCTACTCTGTACCCTTCAACATATGCGTTTTTCGCTCCTCCTTCTGTTACAACACCCTCCAATATGCCTCTAAGCTCATCTGATGTTTCTTTAGATATTACTTGTCTTACTGTCTGTGGTTCATAGTCATATATAACATTACCCTGCTTATCAACAATTGCATCTGTAAGACTTGGTTTTATTAGAAATCCTCCATTAGCAATTGCATTATATGCTGCAACCATCTGTATTGGCGTTATCTGGAATCTCTGGCCGAAAGAAGCCACAGACATATCGAGTTTTGTCGGCACATCATGAAATATGCTTTTGCCCTCTCCTTGAAGCTCTATACCGGAATTATCTCTAAATCCGAATGATTCAACATACTCATAAAAAGTCTTTACTCCGATAAGATGAGATATTTTCACAAAGACTGGATTGCACGAATTGTATACAGCCTGTAAAAAAGTTTCTGTACCATGAGGGTATTCTTTCGACCAGCAGTGGATAACTGCTCCAAAAACTGTAACTGGTAAATCATCTACAATCGTATCCAGTTCGACTATATCCTCTTCAAGAGCCATTGCAGTAGTGATGGATTTAAAAGTTGAACCGGGTTCATATGTATCCATAATAGCTTTATTTCTCCATACTGTACTGTACAGCAGTTCTACATCAGTATTTCTAAGACCAGTCCAACCATCAATTGTATAACCCTTAGGCAGTACTCTTGGCAGATTAAGATCAAATCCTGGTTCTGAAACCATCGCAAGGATTTCTGATGTTTTAGAATTGGATATTATGCATACTGCTCCATCTTTTGACTTATTGTCTTCTATAGCCTGTTTAACTATATTCTCGGCAATCCTCTGTATATCCGCATTCAAGGTTGTTATTACATCATATCCATCTACTGCTTCTATTCTGGATTCAAATGCGAAAGGAAGTTCAGTTCCCCCAACATCCAGCTCGGTAAGTATTTTGCCATCAGTACCGCTCAAGTATTCATCTAGAGCCAGTTCCAGACCAAATAATCCTTGGTTATCATCACCTGTAAATCCAATAGCATGAGCAGCAAGAGAACCGAATGGATAATACCTCTTACTATCCTGTTGAATATATATTCCTGCAACTGCTTGCTTTTTTATAAATTCTTTAACAAGTTCAGAAGTATTTTTATCCACCTTAGATGCGATAAGCTGATACTGGCTCTGACTCATAAGTTTGGTCAGAACGCTTTCATAATTTAATTTTAGTATTAAACATAGTTCCTGTGCTATTTCCTCTACCGTAATATTTTTATTCTTCTGTAATATTACCGGACTTGCAGAAATTGTATCTACACTTATTGATATCGCCAGTATACGACCCTGACTGTCATAAATAGTTCCTCTGCTGGCTTTTATTGTCCTGTCCTGATTCTGCTGTTCATATGATTTTACTTTTAACTCATTTGCCCACACAAATTGAATATATCCAGTGTAGCCTGCAATAATCATTGCTATAAAAATAAAAACTGCCATCAGTATCAACAGTCTTTTTCTTGTCAGAGTATTATTTGTTGTATTTTCAATATTCTCAGTTTTTTTGCTTTTCTCTTTTTTATCCATTCATTTACCAATAGAATAATATACTATTTCAATCCTTTTTTGAACCCATAAAAATGTCAATTACATTTTTAACAGTATATTTTATTTTTTCAAAAAGAGCCTGAGTATTAGAATAAAAGTCTTCTTTTTCCTGAGATTCATACTCATCAGACATATTCAAATAAATATATATCTGCTGGTCAGTTCTAGGCTTATTCATATCCAATTTGGTTTCTGCTACAGTCTTTATATCATTTATATTATATGTCTTATCAAGTTCAGCATATAAAGATGAGTTAATCGCTGTCTTTTCACGCAATTCATTATTTAACGATGTAATATCATAGTTTAGATTAATCATTTCACCATATCTGTAAATAATTATAAACAAGGCTGTGAATACAAGCATAAGCAATATCACAGCCTTAAATCTATTGAATATTTTCTTTTCATCATTTTTTTCAATTTCCATTGCATTTCCTGTTAAGTAGTTCTAGTAAAGCTACAGTCAAGTATGTCGAGTGCCTGGTGAAACAATAATTTTAGGTCAAAGACCTACCGGTTGTAAAAGGGGGAATTTTTACAACCGGTTCTTCCATCTTTAGTGTTTTAATAATTCTTGAGTGTTTTAACGCTTTTTGCGTTTTATCTTTAGTGTGTATCTTTAAGTTCTCTCTAAAATTCTTAGCTTTGAACTTCTTGATCTGTAATTCTTTTGTGTTTCTTCACTTTTCGGTATTAATGGTTTCTTAACTATCAGCTTGTGTTGGGCTACTTTATTGCATACGCATACCGGAAAGGATTTCGGGCAAGTGCATGGATTAATCAGTTCGTTGAAAGAATTTTTTACTATCCGGTCTTCCAATGAATGAAATGTAATTACTGCAAGCCTGCCATTTTTCTTTAGTAAAAAAGCTGCTTTAGGAAGCATTTCTTTTAAAACATTCAGTTCATCATTTACTTCTATTCTGATAGCTTGAAATGTTTTTCTCGCAGGATGCTTGCCATTAAATCTTTCTTTAGCAGGATATGCTTCCTTAATTATATCTGCTAGCTGGCATGTAGTAGTTATCCTGTCTTTTTGTCTTTTGTACACTATAGCTTCTGCTATTCTTCTTGCGTTTTTTTCCTCTCCATATTCATATAAAATACGGGTCAGTTCCTCTTTAGTGTAATTGTTTACCACATCTTCTGCGGTTTTCTCTTTTGTCTGATCCATTCTCATATCCAGCGGTCCGTCGTTATGATACGAAAATCCTCTTTCTTCATTGTCCAGCTGATATGATGAAACTCCTAAATCAAGAAGTATTCCATCCGCTCCTTCTGGGCAATTTTCTTCTATTACTTTGTCAATGTTCACGAAATTTTCATGTAAAACTATAAATTTCGTTTTTCTTTTGTGCTTTTCAAGTCTTTCTTTTGTGGTTTCACAGGCTTTGATATCCTGATCACAGGCTATCAGTAATCCATCCTCGTTTAATCTTTCGTAAATTCTTATTGAATGTCCTCCGCCACCAGCGGTACAGTCAATGTAAGTTCCTCTTTTGTCAATATTCATATATTCTATACATTCATCGGCCATTACCGACTCATGTGAATATTCTTTCATTATACTAATGATGCTTCTTCAAGAATGGCAGCTACTCCGTCCGCTTTTTCTTGAATTTGTTCTACGGTTTGTGTTGAATCGGCAGAAAGCAATTTGTCATATGATTCTGTATTCCATATTTCCACTCTGTTGTTATATCCAAGCAATTTAGCCTCTTTCCCCAGATTTGCATAGTTTCTTAATTCTATAGGAATTAGCACCCTGTTTTGGCTGTCAAGCTCGGTATCTTTCCCGCTTGCAGATAACATCCTTACATATAAAGCCTTATTTCTATCTTTCGCAGCGATTCTTGCTGCTGATTCAATAATATTTTCCCAGTCTTTTCTTGTGTACAGATATAGTATTTTCAATGTACTGTCTACACTCTTTGCGATTACAAACTTATCTCCCAGAACTTCACGCATAGATACAGGAAGAATAATCCTGCCTTTATCATCTATCCTATGTGTAAATTCACCATACATTGCCATCTGCTTTTCTCCGGTATATTTTCACCACTTAGACACCACTTTGTAACCACTTGACTACATTTTACACTCGAAATTAGTATATGTCAACATTTTTTCTTCACTTTTTTTTATTTCTAAAAAAACACCTTAGAAGGTGTTTATAGTTAATATATGATATTTACCGGTTATCAAATTCTTTTTATTTGATCACGCCTTATTGAAGCAGATATTATTATTCCTATCATTGCAAAGCTGCCAATCAGATTCGTGCCTCCGGCTGAAATAAACGGCAAAGGAATTCCGGTTACAGGCATCAGTTCAATGTTCATCCCAATATTTTCAATAAAATGGAAAGCAATCATAGCTGCCATGCCTGCAACGATAAACTGCCCATAATAGCTATGGGATTTAGAGGCAATATATATGCATCTGATAATAATCAGGAAGGCAAGAATAACTATCGCAGAACATCCTATAAATCCCATCTCCTCCCCTATTGAGGAAAAAATGAAATCAGATTCTTTTACAGGTATGCCATTACCCTGTGTCTGAATACCATTAAAGAGCCCTGCTCCTTTCAAACCTCCACTTCCTAATGCGACAATGGATTTTGAAGTCTGATATCCCGCTCCTGAAGGATCGAAAGTCGGATCAATAAAAACTCTTATTCTGTTTTTCTGCCAAGTATCTAGAAAAAGCCAGACAAAAGGAAGAGATGCAGCAAGAACCGCAACAGATATAATCAGATATCTGTATTTTATGCCATATACAAAAATCAGAACAGCAAAGGAAAATGCAAAAACAGTAGAAGTGCCAAGATCCGGCTGAAGCAATATAAGCCCTATCGGCAACAATCCGGAAATGGCAATAAAAATAAGTCTTTTAATACTAAATTCTTCTTTTAATAACTCAAATTGTGAAGGTAAAAACATCATATAAGCAACTTTCATCAGTTCTGAAGGCTGGAAACTGAATACCCCGAAAAGATCAATCCAGCTGTTTGATCCAATATTCGGATCATCTCTTCCGTAACCGAAAGGAATAACATAAATAAGCATTATAAGACCGATAATATAAAATACTATTCCCCAATATCTCAAGAAGGAATAGTCAATTATGGAAAAGCCAAGGCATAGTACTAGTCCAAGCGCGATACTGAACATCTGTGTTTTAAGAATTGATGGACCAGAATTCATTGTATCAACAACACTGGGCATTGCGATAACACCTATTGCTGTCAATGCAAGAACTAATCCTAATAGGATATAGTCAAATTTCTTAAAGAAAGTCTTAATGCTTATTTTATTGAACATTCACAAACCTCTCATAAGTTTGTATAACGCATATCATAAATATAGTATATCCTATTATGTCTTCTCACTCAACAGCTTCGATCTCATTATTGCCCTGATTTCATGATTGACAGCGATAATGCATTCACATTCTATTATACGGTTATTACGGGAAATAACTTCAGCTTCAGCTTCCATTATCTCATCATTCTTAACTGCTTTTTTATACATAATATTATTTTCTATTGATAAACAGACAGGACCGAATGAATTTGCCGCCATAGCGCAAGTAAAATCCGCTAAAGAGTATATTACACCTCCCTGACAGAGTGCTACACCATTCAAATGTTCTTGACTGACTTTTAAATTTGCTTTCGCTCTGCCTTCACTGATACTGCTGATTCTAATGTTCAACAGTTCAGTAGCAAATTTATCGGTTTTAAACCTGTCATAGATTTCATTTATCATCTTAATTTAGCTTTATAATCCTTCTCAAGTATATTAATAATTTTTTCCATCGATTTATTTATCTCATCTTCTTCAAGCGTACGGTCCTTTGATCTGAAGGTAAATGAGTATGATAAGCTTTTACTCCCATCTTCGATCTGCCCGCCTGTGTAAATATCGAAAAGAGTTACATCCTCAAGTATTTCTCTTACTGCATTTTTAACAGACTTGATAATATCTGCCGACAGTACATCTCTGTTCACGACAATAGATAAATCTCTTACTGAAGAAGGGTATTTTGGAAGCTGTACAAATGTATTTGAGAAACATGCATTTTCAACTAATGAAGAAATATCCATGACTAAAACATAGGTATCTTCAGCAGCTGCATATTCGGAAGTAACTGAGTAATTTATCTGGCCGAATGTTCCTATTATCTTACCATTCAGTTTGATATCCGCACATCTTCCTGTATGGAATATATTGTTATCTCTATCTGCTTCATATTCTATGTTTGTAATTCCAAGACTTTCAAAAACATTTTCTGTAATACCTTTAAGATCATAAAAATCGCATGAACCATACATACCTACAGTTATCACTTCCTTCTCTTCAACTAGCGTCTTAGCTGAATGGTATGTTTTGGCTATTTCAAAAAACCTTCCCTGTTTTGCACTTCTGTTAATATTATATGATATGACTTTCAACATGCTTGGTATTGTAGTTGTCCGCATTACTGAAAAATCTTCACCTAAAGGATTCTTAATTGTCATGCAGTCTCTTAATGGACTGTCTTTAGCAAGTCCAAGTTTATCGAAATTTTTCGGACTTATAAACGAGTATGTCATTATTTCATTTAATCCGCATGCTACAAGAGTATTATGGATAACTTTTTTAACATTCTGGTCATGTGTTCTAGAACCTTGAGTTACAGATTGGCCTAATGACAAAGAAGGAATAATATTGTTGTATCCGTAAAATCTTGCAATTTCTTCAGCAATATCGGCACAGGATGTGACATCAGGCCTGTATGTTGGTACTACAATAACGCCATTGTCTATTTGCATGCCTAGTTTTAATAAAATAGGTTCCATATCCAAAAGAGGTATGTTAGTACCAAGAAGCTTATTGATTTTCACATGGTCCATTATGATACGGGCAGGTACTGGAAGACCGTTATGAACATCAATTATTCCCTTAACAACTTTACCAGCATCAATGATCTCAACAAGCTCACATGCCCTGTTTATGGCATTAAGAGCATTATTCGCATCAAGACCTTTTTCAAATAATGCTGATGAGTCAGTACGCATACCAAGTTTTTTAGCACTTATTCTGATATTAGACGAACTGAACATTGCAGATTCAAAAAGTACTGTTTTTGTGTTATTTTTGACTTCACTGTTTAAAGCTCCCATGATTCCACCAAGAGCGACTGTTTTATTTGCATCAGATATTACCAAAATGGATTCATCAAGTGTTCTTTCTTTCTCGTCAAGAGTCACAACTTTTTCATCTGATTTCGCGCGACGCACATTAATCGAATTACCCTCAATATACTCAAGATCAAATGCGTGCATAGGTTGTCCAAGTTCAAGCATGACATAATTTGTTATGTCAACAATATTATTTATAGGTCTTACTCCTGCATTTCTAAGTCTTGCCCGCATCCATTCAGGAGATGGCTCAATGACCACATCAGTAATGATTCTGGCACAATATCTTGAACAGATATCATTTGCAGTTATGCTGACTTTAATGTAATCATCAACCTTGCCTTTACCCTTTTCCTTAAGTACAGGTAAAACATCCTTAAATGGTTTATTTAAAGCAGCAGAAGCCTCCCGTGCTATTCCTTTAATACAATAACAATCCTGTCTGTTTGGAGTAATCTCGAATTCTACAACATAGTCATCGAGCTCAGCATACTTCTTTATATCCATTCCTAAAGGAGTATTCTCCTTCAATACCCAGATACCATCATCACATGCATCAGGATAATCATGCTTTGTCAGGTTAAGCTCTTGGATTGAACACATCATACCTTCAGATAATTCTCCTCTTAATTTGCCTTTCTTAATTATCACGCCTTTTGGCAATGTGGAGTTATCCGTGGCAACTGGTATAATCTGCCCCACTTCCACATTTGGAGCGCCAGTTACTATCTGCAAAACTTTATCCTTCACATCAACAGTTGCAATTTTAAGATGGTCCGAATTAGGATGATCTATCAGTGTCAGTATTTTACCAGTCACTACACCTAAAATGTCTCCTCCAACCTGGCTGAAACCTTCTACCTTTGTTCCAGTCATAGTCATCAAATCACAGAAATCTTTAATTTCTTCATCTATATCAGTAAAATCCTTTAACCAATTAATAGGTGTTCTCATATATAACCTCCTAGAATTGAGACAAAAATCTCATATCGTTTTCATATAACAGCCTTAGATCATTTATACCGAAGACTGCCATTGCAGTACGTTCCACACCTAATCCAAAAGCAAATCCGCTGTAGATATCAGGATCAATCCCGCAATTTCTCAGCACATTAGGATGAACCATACCAGCTCCCAATATTTCAATAAATCCTTCATTTTTACATACTGGACATCCCTTTCCTTTGCATACCCAGCAGCTGACATCAACTTCAGCGCTTGGTTCAGTAAATGGGAAGTAATGAGGGCGCAGACGGATCTCAGTGGATTCTCCGAATAACTCTTTCGCAAAAAGCTTTAATGTAGCAATCAGATTACCCATTGTAATATTTTTATCAACAACCAAAGCTTCAACCTGGTGGAATATTGGTGAATGTGTTGCATCAACTTCATCTGATCTGTATACTCTTCCTGGGCAAATTATTCTTATAGGCGGTCTGTTTTTTTCCATTACTCTTGCTTGAACAGGTGAAGTCTGCGTCCTCAAAAGCGTTTCGGCATTAAAGTAAAAGGTATCCTGTTCATCCTTAGAAGGATGGTTTTCTGGTGTATTAAGCTGATCGAAATTATAGTGGACTGATTCAATCTCAGGTCCTTCAGCTATCTGGTAGCCTAATCCAATGAATATATCCTCTATCTTTCTAATAACCTGGGTTAATGGATGTGTATGACCTATTACATGTTTTTTCCCGGGCATAGTAACATCCAGACGTTCTTTATCCAGTCTTTCTGCAATAAATCTGTTGGATATTATCTTTTCAGCATTTTTAAAAAGCACATTCAGTTTCTCACGTGCTTCGTTAGCGGCTTTCCCTGCAGCTGGACGATCTTCAGGGTTAAGAGAACTCATACTTCTCAATATCTGAGTCAGTTCTCCTTTTTTCCCAAGATACTGAACCTTCAGTTCCTCTATTCTTTTCATGTGGCTAGCTGAAGAAATTTCGCTTTCAGCATTTTTCAACATCTCATCAAGCTGTAACATCCTGATTTCCTCCGTAAATATAAAATAAGCCTTCATCCCAATAGGGTGAAAGCTGATTCAAACCATGAGACTACACATCCAACAATGCAAGGGACTTATATCGGTGTCCTGCCGTTCCAGCTTACTAGACTTTCTGCCAGACAACTCCAAAAGGAACTTCCCCTGACAGCTCTGCACAATGCTCTCAGCCATGGCACTGTTTCTCTGTAAGAAAACAAGTAAGGGTACTTTCTTTCTTCATAGTATTTATAGTATTTTATCATATTTCTAATGAAATTCAATACTGATTTTACTTTTTGCTTACGTTTTTACTTATGTTCTGCCTGATACCAGCCATAAATCAAGATTTTCTTTAATTTACACCGCTTTACACAAAAAACGCCTTAAAGCGTCTTTTGCTGTTCATTTTATATACATTCACATTTTTAAGTTATGAATTAATATATTACTCCTTGGGCAATCATTGCATCAGCGACTTTTATAAAACCTGCCATATTAGCTCCTGCAACCAGATCACCTTCAACTCCATATGCTTTTGCAGTATCATTAGCATTATTAAATATACCCTTCATTATCGCTTTTAATTTTTCATCGACTTTTTCAAAAGACCAGCTATATCTGACAGAATTCTGACTCATTTCCAATCCTGATGTTGCGACACCACCTGCATTTGCCGCTTTTGCTGGACCGAACAAGACATTATTATGTTGGAAATACTGCGTTGCTTCAGGAGTACAAGGCATATTAGCTCCTTCTGCAACAGCTATAACATTGTTACTTACAAGAATTTTAGCATCTTCTATATCCAATTCATTCTGGGTAGCACAAGGAAGAGCTATATCACATGGTATTGCCCATGGCCGCATAGAAGGATAATAAACAGAACCTTTAACCATTTTCTCATAATCAGATATTCTTTTTCTATCAACTTCTTTCAACTTTTTAAGTATTTCCAGATTTATGCCATTAGGGTCATATATGAATCCATCACTGTCACTGGCTGTAACAGGCAAACCTTTTAACTGGTATATCTTCTCAATTGCATATATTGCTACATTTCCAGAACCTGATACAGCAACCTTTTTATTCGCAAAAGAATCGTTTTTTAATGTCTTTAGCATTTCTTCAGTAAAGTAGCACAATCCATAGCCGGTTGCTTCTTTACGAACAAGCGATCCTCCATATGCTAATCCTTTTCCTGTCAGAACACCGGTAAATTCATTAGCAAGTCTTTTATATTGTCCGAAAAGATATCCTATCTCACGTGCTCCAGTCCCTATATCACCAGCAGGAACATCTAGATTTGGGCCTACATGCCTGAAAAGTTCAGACATGAATGACTGGCAAAATCTCATTATCTCCATATCTGATTTGCCTTTCGGGTCAAAATCTGATCCTCCTTTGCCACCACCCATCGGAAGCCCTGTAAGACTGTTTTTGAATATCTGTTCAAATCCAAGAAACTTTAAAACTGAAGCATTGACTGACGGATGCAGCCTTAAACCTCCTTTATATGGTCCGATTGCAGAGTTGAACTGTACTCTGAAACCTTTATTCACATTTATTTTATTATCATCTGAAACCCATGTGACTCTGAAAGTTATCATTCTCTCAGGTTCAGCAATCCTTTCAAGAATAGCATTTTTCTCATATATGCTGTTTCTTTCAATAATTGGGGCTATTGTCTCGAATACTTCACCTACCGCTTGAAGAAATTCAGGCTCATTCGGATTCCTAGTTATCACTTGTTCATACGCTTTTGCAATATAAGGATTTGTAAAATTCATTTTTTCAATACTCCTATCTAAAATATATGCTTTTTTGCATATTATTCATTAACAAAAAATCATTTTAGTCATATTAACACAAGTAAAAGCATTATTCAATATTTTTTATAAAAAAAACAGGGTTTTCATACCCTGTTAAATTAATATATTTACTAATGCCTACCCTAATAAAGAAATTAAGACGCCTGCTGCTATTGCAGAACCTATAACACCTGCTACATTCGGGCCCATAGCATGCATCAGAAGAAATATATTCGGGTTTTCCTGTTGAGCAACTTTTTGTGAAATTCTAGCTGCCATTGGTACAGCTGAAACGCCTGCAGAACCGATAAGAGGATTAATTTTCTTTTTACTTAAGAGATTCATGAGTTTTGCAAATAAAAGTCCGCCAATTGTGCCGAATATGAATGCAAGTACTCCTAAACCTAATATTTTCAATGTTTCAGCTTTCAAAAAGTTCTCTGCTGTTGCAGTCGCACCAACAGCCAAGCCCAAACAAATCGTTATAATATTTATGAACTCATTTTGTAAAGTTTTAGATAGTCTGTCTGTAACTCCACTTTCCTTTAGCAGATTACCGACCATAAGCGATGCTACTAAAACTGCAGCACTCGGGATAAGGAAAGCAACAACAATAGTCACAAGAATTGGGAATATTATTTTTTCCGTTTTGCTTACAGGACGAAGCTGTTCCATTACAATAGCTCTTTCTTTCTTAGTTGTCAGAAGTTTCATGAATGGAGGCTGTATAACTGGAACCAATGCCATGTATGAATAAGCAGCAACTGCTATAGCTCCTAAAAGATGTGGAGCAAGAATTGATGCTGTATATATAGCAGTCGGACCATCTGCGCCTCCTATTATTCCTATTGCGCCTGCTTCAGCTGGAGTGAAACCCAGCTTTGCAGCTAAAAAATATGCTAAAAATATCCCTAATTGCGCTGCTGCACCCAAAATGAAACTTTTGGGATTTGCAATCAGCGGGCCAAAATCTGTCATTGCTCCAATACCCATAAATATGAGTGGAGGGAAAAGACCTGATTTGATTCCTATATACAGAATATCAAGAAGGCCGCCATTTCTTAACACGTCACCATAGTTGATGTTTTTCATGTCTGCCCACAGTTCAGGATGATATACATTTGAACCTGGCAGGTTGGTAGCCAGCATTCCGAATGCGATGGGGATTAAAAGAAGAGGTTCGAACTTACGAACAATACCAAGATACAGTAAGACAAGAGATATTAATATAAGTATACCCTGTTGCCATGTAATTGTGACAAATGCTGATTCATTAAAAAGATCTTTTAAAGTTTCTAATAACATATTTTAATACCTCTATACCTTTTTACTTACATTTTCAATTCTGCCTGTCTGACTCCAGGCAATAGATGCTGATGTTCTTAATAAAGGCTTAATGACTATACTGCATACATTTTTAATACTGTTCTGCTGCAGGTATGCATCTATGCTGGCCATTATTGCAGCAATTACTTCCTCATCCTCATTAACAGCCAATATCTCGGCAACATGCTCAAAAGATTTATTTTCTTCAACAACAGTCTGAACCTTTTTAACATTGTTTTTCGCCATAATCCTTGAAAAGATTATGATTATTCCGGTCAGCAGAAGCATCCCTATAATTACCACCAGAAAGCCTGTTATCGTCTGCAATAATGAATCTGACATAGTCCACCTCCAATTTGCTATCTCAATAAATATATAATAAATCGATTGTCAAGTCAATGAAAACATAGCCTTTTACTTATACTCAGTCATAAAACCTGCTGCATGATGCGCATCAATAAGCTCATCAACCATCTTAATAATGTCATCAATAGATAAAATCGCAGCGCATCTTGGTTCAAGTAATGCAGCTCTATAAATGTCCTCACGTTTTTTTGTCACTGCAGCTTCAATAGTAAGAAGATGAACATTTACATTTGTCATATTCATTGCTGCAAGTTGTACAGGAAGCTTTCCTACATAACATGGATTTATACCATTTCCGTCTATCATGCATGGAACTTCCACGCATGCATCATCAGGCAGATTGGTTATCAGCCCATTGTTTATTACATTACCACCGATTTTTAATGACTTATTGGTAACAACTGCTTCCATTATATATGATGCGTATTCACTGCTTCTTGAATGTGTTATTTTATCATCTTTTAAAAGCTCATCCTTTTGCAAAGCCCAATTTTTAATCTGACTTATGCATCTTCTTGGATACTCATCCAAAGGGATATTAAATCTGTCTATTAAATCAGGATAAGCCGGTTTAATAAACCAGGGATTATATTCAGCATTATGCTCGCTTGATTCTGTACAGTAATATCCTAAATGCTTTATATATTCAAATCTTACCATGTCATTATGTTTCACTGTCGAATTTTTAATGTCAGCTTTCTTCCTGATTTCCGGATAGAGATCATTCCCATTCTTATCCTTTATATCCAAAAGCCATGCCATATGATTTATGCCTGCTATCTTGTCAACCCTTCCATCGAGTTTGTCACTCATATTCAGTTTGTTCAGTATATCTCTTGAACAGACCTGAACTGAATGGCACAGGCCGACAAAACGAACTTTTGTATATCTTTGCATATATCCTGAAAGCATGGACATTGGATTCGTATAATTAAGGAAGATTGTATTTGGGCAGACTGCCTCAATATCATCTGCGAATTCCTTCATCACAGGAATAGTACGAAGTGCTCTCATAATACCGCCAATTCCGAGTGTGTCTGCTATAGTCTGATTTATTCCATATTTTTTAGGAATCTCGAAATCTATTACTGTACAAGGTTCATATCCGCCTACCTGTATAGCATTAATAACAAAATCCGCATTTCTCAAAGCATTCTTCCTGTCTTCGACACCTAAATATGCTTTTACAGTTGCTCTGTTGCTGTTAATATTCTTATTCAAAGAATCTATCAGTAATTTTGATTCATTCAGTCTTTGGCTGTCAATATCATATAAAGCAAACTCGGCATCTCTAAGCGATTCAGTACACATGCAGTCCCCTATAACATTTTTAACGAATACTGTGCTTCCGGCACCCATAAAAGTAATTTTTAACATTTGTACCTCCAAAATTATTTAGATTAATGCTACCATAGAAAAAAGAACCAATCAATATAATAAGGTGGTTTAATAATTGAGAGATATATTTCCAACTATAGCACGCAATAATCACTTACGAGAATATGACAAGTCCTTATTATCAAAGATATACTCCGAACTCTCATTCTGGTACTGACGAGTTATGATAACTGAATCATCCCTATCTTTAATTGCGAAAGATCCATATTTAAGTTTTTCATCACTCTGTCTCTTGCTTAACACATTTGAATATAGGTTAAAAATATCTGCATCTTCCCTTCCCCATGGATAAGTCCTCCGGTTAAATGGATCCTTTAATCCCTGGCTGCCCGCTTCATCAGCATAATAAATTGAGGGTACACCGGGCAGGCACATTAATAGTTCCAGACAGAATGATAATCTTTTAAAAGCTATATCATATTCCTTCTTATTAAGGAAAATTTCTTTCTGCTGTGTTCTTGGAAGGTTTTCAAAATCAGATTTCCCTCCTAGTACTGATAATATTCTAGAAACATCATGGGTGCTCAGCATATTCATAAGACAGTCATATGACTGTAAAGGATAATTTTCTCTAATTATCTCAATTCTTCTGACAAAGCACTCGGCACTTATATTACTAAGTGTATAATCAATTATCGCGCTTCTATATGGATAATTCATTATGCTGTCCAACTCATATCCGTACAGATACTCTCTTCTGGTACCATAACTATGTTTATTACTTGCATCTTCCCAGACTTCACCTATTAGTATTGCTTCAGAAGAGTAACTCTTTAATGCTTTTCTAAGTTCCTTTATAAACTCATCTGGAAGCTCGTCCGCAACATCAAGACGAAATCCTTTGACGCCTAAGGACACCCATTGCTTTATAGATTTGAATACATAGCTCATAAAACCTGGGTCTGTTTCTGTAGTATTTGGTAATGATTCTATTCCCCACCATGCTTCATAAGTACCGTCTTGCCTAAAAGAGTACCAGTTTTTGTATTCTGATTCCGGATTGTTATATGCTCCGCCTCTGTTAAATCTTTTATATTTATCAAAATATATGCTATCGCTTCCAGTATGAGAGAATACCATGTCAAGAATAATATATATGTCTCTTTTTTGCGCTTCTTCACATAATACTTTCAAATCCTCTTTTGAACCGAGAGTATCATCAATGCTCATATAATCAGCAGCGTCATATCTGTGATTCGAATAGGCCAGATAAATGGGATTAAGATAAATCACCCCTATTCCTAAGGATTTGATATAATCCAGTTTTTTTAATATTCCCTGTAAGTTGCCACCAAAAAAATCTGAACATTCCATTGTCTTACTTGGGAAATCCTGCTCGATATATGGTTCATCATACCAGTCAGAATGAAATATTCTTTCCCAGTATGGGCTTCTATTAAGTGTTTCCATATAGAATCTGTCTGGAAATATCTGGTACATAATTCTGCCTTTGATCCATTCAGGCGTATTGTACATATCATATACAGTAATCTGATAATCCAGAGGATTTTTATCATATTTAAAGCCTTCACCCTGATAAGTGTCTGGCTGGTTACCATAATAAACAGTGTGATAAGGGGTGGATATGACAAAATGATAAAACATTAGCCCTGGTTTTGGCAAAGCTTTGCAGCTGATTGTGAAGACAGATAAATCCTTTATCAGCTTGTCTAAATGCATCTGATGCTTTTTTTTATTAATAACGATATATGCGAGTACCGGAGCATCACATCTTACATCAAGACGAAACTCGATAACTGAATCACTTTGTACAGCTCCGAATATTGATTTATATGTTATATCTCTGCTATTGAAATATATTTCCAGCATTATTTAAGCTTCCAAATCTGTTTATTATAGTTCGAAATACTTATATCCGATGAAAAGCGTCCGCTGTTTGCAACATTAATAATTGCCATTCTGTTCCACTTATGTCTGTCGGAATAATCTCTTATCATTCTGTCATGAGCCAGTTTATATGATTTGAAATCACCAAGTATAAGATACTGGTCGCTCATTCCATTTCTGCATGCCACAAGAGATTCATATATTTCTTTATACAGATTCAACCTTTCTGAATTCAATGAGCCGTCTGTAAGCATTTCTAAAGCAGTCTTTAAAATATAATCCTCACTTATGTATGCCATGGGATCATACTGCCCTGTTTTGTATATCTGCTGTACTGTATTCGCATCATAACCGAATATATAAATATTATCAGCTCCGACACTTTCAAAAATTTCAACATTTGCTCCATCCATAGTGCCTAAGGTTAAAGCGCCATTCATCATAAACTTCATATTACCTGTACCGCTGGCTTCTTTTGAAGCTGTAGAAATCTGTTGTGAAATATCGCTGGCAGGGAAAATCATTTGTGCAAGTGAAACAGAATAATTCTCCAGAAACACAACCTTAATCTTGTCCATAACTCGGGAATCGTTATTTATTTTATCAGCGACATCATTTATAAGCTTGATAATAGTTTTAGCCCTATTGTAACCTGGTGCTGCTTTCGCTGCAAAAATACATGTTACAGGCGTTAAATCTCTGTATTTTTCCGGATTTGCAATTATCTGGATATAGTCATATAGTATCCTCAACACGTTCATCAGCTGTCTCTTGTATTCGTGAAGCCTTTTTACCTGAACATCGAATATAGAATCCTCACTGACTAAAATACCTGTGGTCTGTTTTATGTATTTAGCAAGTCTTAATTTATTATGTTTTTTTATCTCATCAAACTGATCCAATAATCCTGTGTCATTGACATGCTCTTTTAATAATTCGAGACTTTCAGGATTGCTTATCCATTCAGACCCGATCCTTTTTGATATAAGGTCAGTAAGCATTGGATTTGACAGCATCAGCCATCTCCGATGAGTTACACCATTTGTTACATTTGTAAATTTTGAAGGATAAACATCAGAATAATCCTTGAAAGTCTCTTCCCTTATTATTTTTGAATGCAGCATTGAGACACCGTTTATTGAATATGATCCTGCAATGCATAAAGGAGCCATGGCTATCTGCCCATATCCTATTATAGCCATTTTGTGTATGTCTGCTCGCTTTTGAGGAAAATTCTGATAAACCATAGCGCAAAAACGCTCATTTATTTCTTTTACAATACTGTAAATCCTTGGCAATATCTGAATAAACAGCTGTTCAGGCCATTTTTCCAGAGCTTCCGACATAATAGTGTGATTAGTGTATGCAAACATACGGCTGGTTATATCCCATGCGTCATCCCAACCCAGACCTTGTTCATCCATAAGTATCCTCATTAATTCGGGGATTGCCAAAGCAGGATGAGTATCATTTATATGGACGACTGCTTTTTCAGGAAGTTTGCTTAACGGAAGATTTGTCTTTAAGAAACGAGCAACTATCATCTGCATGGTAGCTGAAACAAAAAAGTAATGCTGTTTTAATCTTAATGATTTGCCTTCGTAATGCTTGTCTTCAGGATACAATATATGTGAAAGAACCTCAGCCATTTCTTTTTCCTCAATCGCTTTTAGGTATTCACCTCTGTTGAAGCTTGCCATATCAATACGTTTGGGTGAAACTGCTTTCCACAACCTTAAGGAATTGACTCGGTTGTTCATATAACCGATTATAGGCATATCAAAAGGCACTGCAAGGACTGTTGAATATCCGCTATGAACAAATCTGAGTTTATCGCCTTCCCATGATTCGCTTATCTGTCCTCCAAAATGAACCTCGACCCTCTCTTCAAACCTTTCTATTTCCCAGACATTCCCATCTTCAAGCCAAGTATCAGGATACTCTACTTGCTGTCCGTCTATTATTTTTTGTCTGAAAAGGCCATACTCATACCGTATTCCGCAACCTGAAGCAGGAAGATCCAAAGTCGCTAAAGAATCCATAAAGCAGGCTGCAAGGCGGCCTAATCCACCATTACCAAGACCTGCATCCGGTTCTTTAGATGCAATATTATCAAGGTCCAGCCCAAGCTGTCCACATGCGTTCTGATATTCCTTCTGTTTTCCGATATTTAAAATATTATTAGATAAAGCTCTCCCCATTAAGAACTCAATTGAGAGGTAATACACCTGTTTCTTATCAGGAGTATGATCAGATTTTGACCATTTATCCATAATTTCATTTTTAACTGTTATTGCAAATGCCTTATAAAGCTGATTCTGTGTAGCATTATCTATTGTTTTTCCAAAGGTCCTGTTTAAAATTTCATTTATCTGCCGTACTACTTCGTTATCCTTGTCGTATCTGTTATTCAAAAAAAATACTCCTTTACCAATAAACTATTATACACAAAATGCATTACTTGCACAACATCACCAGCTAATCAAATATTTTCTTTAAAAAGGCTAAAGATTCCTTCGCCTGAAGATCC
>ENA-UPTA01000747-UPTA01000747.1-activated-sludge-metagenome-genome-assembly--contig:-NODE-747-length-37625-cov-8.337929_pt1 | contig 37625 bp, 34 predicted proteins | sample MGYA00238184_ERZ773361 | MGnify/ENA primary metagenome ERZ773361 (study PRJEB29100, sample SAMN05720205) | activated sludge metagenome | isolation source: anaerobic digester from wastewater... | reverse complement strand
ACAGACAGCGATCGCCTTGCTCTCTGCTTTTCTCGTGGCTGTTGGGGCCTGGCCGTCTGCGGCAGCCACCAGGGGAGAGTTGATAGACGTCATAGTCTCCTCCCTGGGGCTCCCCGAGTGGCCTGGAGAGATCCATTTCGCCGACACAAGGCACGATCACCCCTTCCGGCGTTCCGTAGAGACGGCGGCCGCCCTTGGGATCCTGAACCCCTCGGAGCGCTTCTACCCCGATATTGAGGCTACCAGGGCCGAGGCGGTAATGTTCTCCCTCCAGGCTATGGGCCTTCGCCACGAAGCTTTTATTGTGAACTCTCTCGCCCCTGGGAGATGGCCTGATCTTCCTGTTTTCATAGTACCCTACATGACCCTGGCCACCCAGATACAGCCTACCCCTCCGGAGCAGTTCCTCCAGCAACCCTGGGGCAAGATCTCAGCCCAGGACCTTTCTTCACTGCGATCCTGGCTCGGAGAGTGCACCCGCAGGCTTTCCTGGAAGAAAGAGTTCACCGGAGAGAACTCTGTTCTCGTCCTTCACCGGGAACATGTGGGAAGACCGCCCTCCGAGTGGGGGGTCCAGTCCGTTGAGTTCGAGACACCGGAAGAGGCCGGGCGGGCGGCTGCGATCCTGCGGGGGATGGGGCTGGCAGCGGAGGTGCAAGCCCTCGAGTGGTCCTGGGTCGTCAGGGTCGGGCCCTTTCGGCACTACATGGAGGCCTGGGAGACCATGATGAAGATACCCTCTCCGGAGATGACCGTTGTGCCCTTCAGTACCGATCCGGGCAGGGCTCTCTTCTTCGCAGCCCTGGGATTCGACCCCTCCAACTCCCCTCCCAGGATAGTCACTGCAGCATCCATATCAGGGAAGAGGCTCCCCCTGGACCTGATCGCCGTAAACTCCGATGCTGAAGGAGCGATCAACGGCGGTTTCTTCAGCGGGACCAGGATAGTAGGCTCCCTGGTAATAGACTCCAGGCCTCTCAGCGGACCCCACGGGGCAAGATCGGCCATTGGGTGGGATCGCGACGGCTCAAAGGTCCACTTCGGAAGAGGGGACTTCAGGGCTTTCATCTCCATAGGGGATAAGGAACTTGGAGTCAGTACCATTAACAGCACCCCGCCCCTGAATGGGATCGGCCTTTTCACCCCCGATGTCTGGAGCTACGTTACGGGAGCCCCTGTCGACGGCTGGGAACTGACCGTAAAGGAAGGGGTCGTTTCCGGGGTAAGGCACTCTTCTGCATCGAACCACTTCGTGACCAGGGAGGGCTTCCTCGTAATTGCCCGTGGAGGCGCCGGCGAACTGCTCAGGAACACGACCCCGGGAACCCCTGTGTCTTTGAGGACCCAATGGGTAGACCAGGGTTTCAGCGGGCTCGATCATGTTCTTCAGGCGGGGCCGATGCTGATAAAAAAAGGGGCCCGTGTCTTCGACCCCGAGGGTTTCAGCCCCAGGACCCTGTCTGTCCCCCATCCGAGGTCCTTCGTAGGTAGCGACGGGGAGAAGGTCTGGTTCGTGGTCATCGACGGGAGGGATCCCTGGCACAGCAACGGGGCGACCATCGCCGAAACTGCGGCAGTGGCCGAGAGGCTCGGCCTGGTGGACGCCCTTAACCTTGACGGAGGGGGTTCGTCGTCTATCTGGTGGATGGGAAAGATCGTGACCTCGCCGCCCGGAGGTTTCATCAGACCTGTCCCCTACGCGCTTGTCTTCTGACCTGTTATCCTGAAGCCCTCGGGGGAACGGATCCAGACATCCATCTGGGGGAACGGGATCGTTATTCCTTCGGCGTCAAAGGCCTCCTTGAGGCGCAGGCGGTACTCTCTTCCGATGAACCAGTGTTCCCCGGGGAAGGTCCGGATGAGAGCCCTCAGGGATATGGAGCTTGCGTCGAAGGAGAGGATCCCCTGGACCTGGGGTTCATCCCTCACCTTGTCGGGGAAGTCTTTCCTGATATCCCTTCCCACTCTCTCCATAATGCCCAGGGCCTTTCGGATGTCCGTGTCGTAGGAGACACCTACCACCACCTGTGCCTGGGACCAGTACTTGGTCGCGTTCACAAGCTCTGTGATCCTGCTGTTGGGGATTATTATGTAGTTCCCGTCAAGGTCGGAGAGGTGAGTGGTCCTGAGAGTGAAGTACTCCACCACACCGAAATATTCTCCTATCTTCACCACATCGCCGACGGCGTAGTGGTCCTCCACTACCACGAATATACCGTTCAGGAAGTCCCTGATAATGTTCTGGGCTGCCAGGGATATGGCAAGTCCGGCGATACCGAGTCCGGTAAGAATGGGCATTACATTCACATTGATAGTGCTGAGGAAGGTAAGGAAAGCCACGGCACCGAGCCCCCAACGCAAAAGATCCGTTACCAGGCTCTTCAGGGTCTCAAGCCGCTTGATCCTGTACGACCTTTCATGGCCCTCAAGGTGCCCGGTCTGGCCGTTCTCGACCCTGGATATCCCTTTCTCGAAGAGCTTCCGCGTCAGATCGACCACGATCCTGTCGGCAATGTACCACCCCAGGATGACCAGTATGGGTATGACCAGTTTTCCAAGGTTTATCTGGGCGAACTCCCATTTCATTTCCGGGTCCCCCTCTTTGAGGCGGTCTGCTGGAGCTTACTGACGGGATTGATTATACTTGAAGAAGGACAGGCCGGGAAAACGGCCATGGACGAGGAGGGATCCGCAATGGGAAAGGTAGTTGCCGAAGTGGTCATCGTCCCCCACGGGACAGGCTCCACAAGCCTCAGCGGTTTTGTCGCCGAGGTAGAGAAGACCCTCAGGCGGTACGGGCTCAAAACTATGCTGACACCGATGGGAACCATTCTGGAAGGTGACCTTGACGTGGTACTGCGGGCAGTTAGGGCGGCCCACGAGGTCCCCTTCGGCCAGGGGGCTCTCCGTGTGGGTACCACCCTGAGGATAGACGAAAGACGGGACAAGGATATCTCCATGGAGAGCAAGGTCAGGTCAGTGGAGGATAAGATCGGGGACTGAAGAAGTAGGCCCCCGAAATTACCACCCCGGCCGTCAGCGGGGCCGGGATCCCCAGGCCGTGAGCGATGCCCATAAGCGCTATACCTACGGTCCCGGAGGTGGTCCATGAAGAGCCGGTTGACAGGGAGACGATCGACGTTATCAGGAGGGTGGCAAGCAAAAAGATGAAAGGCGAAGGAATGGACAGAGCGTAGTGGATCAGGCTGGGGACCACACCGCTCTGGGGCCATATCCCGATCACCATGCCTATGATCATAAGGATCACAACGGCCTGGAGGGCTACAGCTATGGCGTTGAGAGCGCCCTCCTCTATCTGGGACCAAGGCATTTTCAGGACCGTGAGCACCACGATGCAGACCAGTACAGCTGAAAATACGATGGGAACATGGGCGTCGACGCCAAGCTTCAGAACGCCATAACTTATCATTACGGCTGCTGCAGCGAACACTGCCAAAGAAAGACCAAGACCCGGTTTGACCTGCGTTCTCTCAACCATAGACCAGAACCTCCTTCAAAAAGGGGATCTTCCTCAGCAACTTGACACTCCCCCTCTCAAGGTCTCTTTTGATGGGGAAACGTTTAATGCTTCCTCTTCGTGAAGAATACACCTAATTGAAGGAGTAACGCCATAATTTTTCGCCTAACTGCCTAACTCCCCCCCACCACTCCAGTCTCCACATCGGGAATGTAAAGTTCCAGGATCCTCCTGACCTCAGGCTCATCGTTCCTGTCAAAGAGCACCTTGAGGCCAGTAACGTCCTTTTCAAAGAAACACATCATCTTCGAACCCCTGTAGGCAAAGTTGACGTACTGCACCTCGTCCCAGGGGAGGGTAGTCGAGTGGGTGGTGATCCAGGTCCTTGTCTGCCGGACCACCCCTTCCGGTGAGAGCACGATCCTCTTCTCATACCCTGAAATATAGGCCAGAACAGCTCCTACGAGTATCTTGTGGAACATGAAGCTCCGCATTCCGTCCCCTATGAGAAGTATACCCACAATAAGGACCATCCACTTCATCCACTTCGGGAAGGGTGTGACAGAACGGGATACCAGTAGCTCCTTCAAGGGACGTACCTCCTGCAATAGACCTTTCTCTTTTCCCGATTATTTGTTCCTCTCCCGGCGGTCGAGATGGGCAGGTTCGAGAGAGAGAAGTTCCCCTTCGAAAAGCTTGATAAGACCCTCCCTCGAGAGCTGCCTCTGCCGGGCAGTGTACTCCTCCCAGTGGTAGAGCTCTTCTGGGTGGCTCTGATTGTCGTCAGGCTCAGTGTAGGTCGTGAGTACACCCTCGTAGTTCCGAAGGATCACCTTTCGGTCTGACTGACTGACCACGTAGTTCGGCCCTACTGGGATCTTGCCGCCTCCTCCGGGGGCATCAACAATGAACAGCGGCTGGGCCATCCCTGTTGTGTGACCCCGCAGATACTCCATGATCTGGATACCCTTTCCCACACTCGTCCTGAAGTGCTCTATACCCTCGGAAAGGTCACACTGGTATATGTAGTAGGGGTTGACCCGGATCTTAAGAAGCCTCTGGTTCAGCTCCCTGATAAGATAGGGACAGTCGTTGATACCCTTCAGAAGCACCGTCTGGTTGCCCAGGGGGACTCCGGCATCGGCCAGCTTCGCGCACGCCTCAGAAGATTCTTTTGTAACCTCCTTCGGGTGATTGAAGTGGGTGTTGAGCCAGATCGGGTGATACTTCCTGAGCATGGTACAGAGCTTGTCGGTAATCCTCTGGGGGCATACGACGGGCATCCTGCTCCCAAGCCTTACGAAGTCCACATGGGGGATCTTGCGCAGTTCAGAGATGACCCACTCAAGCCTGTCATCATCCACTGTCAGCGGGTCGCCGCCTGAAAGCAGAACGTCCCTGAACGTAGGGGTCTTCCTGACGTATTCGATGCACTTCTTTATCTGCTCTTCACCGTAGGCCTTGTCCGTCTCCCCGGCATGACGCCTCCTGGTGCAGTGACGACAGTACATGCTGCACTGGTCAGTTATCAGAAGGAGTCCCCGGTCGGGGTAGCGATGGGTAAGACCCGGCGTCGGTGAATCGACGTCCTCATGAAGAGGGTCGTGAAGGTCCGCCTTGGCCAGCTTCGTCTCGTGCTCCGTCGGAACCGCCTGCATCCTCACGGGGCATTTAGGGTCATCGGGATCCATAAGGGATGCGTAGTAGGGTGTTATGGCCATTCGAAGCTTGCCCAGGCTCCTGCCTATCGCAGCTGTCTCCTCCTCGTTGATATTGATGACCTGCCTCAGCTGGTCAACGGTCGTTATGCGGTTGGCAAGCTGCCACTTCCAATCGTTCCACTCCTGATCCGAGACACCCTTCCAGAGAGGTATCTCCTTTCTGTCCCGCACACGCATGTCATCCCCTCCTGTAAGGAAATAATGTATTGACTTGTATGCATTTCGATACTTATCCTACACCTTCGGATTCGGGGGTGTCAAACAGAACAGACTCAGGGAAGGGGAAAGGGCAGGGGGCAGGGGCGTGGATCGTGGCGCGGAAACCCAAGACAAGAGCGTGAACGGTCAACGGTGAACGGAAAAACCCGGGGCGAAAGCAAAAAAGCAGGGCGGGGAGAACCCCGCCCTGCTTCGGTTCTGATCAAAAATCCCTGCAAGACAATTGCGCGGGTTACGGCTTCTCCCTTGCCACCACGTCAGTCCCGTCCTCTTTTTTCCAGTAGATGCCTATCTTCATGTAGGACATGATAAGGGAGACGATCGGGTTGAGGTAGTTCAGGAAGGCATAGGGAGCGTAGGCGAGCGTTGCAACTCCCAGGACACTACTCATGAAAGCTCCGCAGGTGTTCCACGGTACCAGCGCCGAAGTGAGCGTTCCGGTATCTTCAAGAGCACGCGAAAGCATTCTCGGGGCAAGCCCCTTTTCCTCGAACGTGGTCTTGAACATCCTCCCCGGGATGACGAGCGACAGGTACTGGTCGCCAAGGAAGAGGTTGGCCACGAAGCAGGTGCCCATGACGGAACCCATCATTCCACCGACCGTCTTGACCTGCCTGGTGATGGAGCCGACTATGGTCTCGAGGAAGCCGCAGGCCTCCATGACGCCACCGAAGAAGAGGGCGCAGAAGATCAGCGAAATGGTCCACATCATCGAATCGAGTCCGCCCCTGGTGATAAGGTCGCTGATCATGCTCCCGACCTCTGTTGCCATTTCCGGAGCAATGTTCAGGTTGAACTGGCCGAGCAGATTCAGCAGGGCGTCGCCTTCGGCACCAGCGATCTCTGAGGAAAGTCCTGCCTCATAGCCGTAGTGAATGGCGCTGATTATGTCACCAAGTCCGTTACCCTGGGCTACCGACATGATCGCTGCTATAAGCACTCCGGCAAAAAGACCGGGGATGGCCGGGGTCTTTCTCACCGCAAGGGCGATGACGAGTACCGGAGGGAGGAAGCCGAGAAGTCCGATATTGAACTCGGCCTTCATCATCTGCTGCATGGCGGAGATCTTCTCCGCGTCAAGCTCCCCGCCAGCGTACCTCATGCCCAGGAAAATGCAGATCGCGGCAACGATGACATAGGTGGGACCGGTGGACCAGACCATTGCCCTGATGTGATCGAAGAGGTTGGCCCCCGCCACGGCCGGCGCAAGGTTTGTCGTATCAGAAAGAGGCGACATCTTGTCACCGAAATAGGCTCCGGAGACCACTATGCCCGCCGTAAGCGGGGCGGGGATCCCAAGGCCGTGGGCAATTCCCATGAGGGCTATACCTACGGTCCCAGCGGTGGTCCATGAAGAGCCGGTCGAGATGGATACTATGGACGTGATCAGGAGAGTGGCCAGAAGGAAGATCGAAGGCGACAGAATGGAGAGTCCGTAGTATATAAGGGTGGGTACGACTCCGCTCTGGATCCAGATACCGATGACCATTCCAATTATCATAAGTATTACAACCGCCTGAAGGGCCACCGCTATTGCGTTAAGACCGCCCTCCTCGATCTGGGACCACGGCATTTTCAGGACCGTAAGGCCAACAATACATACCAGGACAGCGGAAAAGACGATCGGAATATGGGCATCAACGCCCAGTTTGAGAACACCGTAACTGATGATGACGGCCGCTGCCACGAACACGCCGATGGAAAGGCCCAGACTTGGCTTGACTTGCTGTTTCTCCGACATGAAAGAACCTCCTTCTCAAAGGATTTGAGTCTCAGTTCATGGTGACACGAAGAAACCCGAGAGATACCGCCCAGGCCTCACCTCCTTCTTGAAGGCACCTTCAGATAAAACCCTTTCATCCCTTTGCACGACCCGCGAACACCCGCCCGGTCGACCGGCAATCTACCACTTCGGGCAAGTGATACAGACTGCCGGAATGTCCAAGGTCATTATACATGATTTGCATATCTTAATCAGACTTGGGAGATGTTTTCCCTTCGAGGGACCCCCTGAAAGAGGGGAAGTAGGAGGGGGAAGGATCCTTCCCCCTCCCTGCAGGCAAAAAAGGATCTTCGTGAAGCAGAAAGCTACCTTACGTTCATCACTATCTTGACCGATGCAGTGTACTTGATCCTCCGGTTTTTCTGTTCCTCGATCACAAAGTTGTAAAGGTCGTCGTCGGCGGCAAGCTTCTCAGCCGGAAGGACGCCCTTTTGCTTCACAAGTCCCTTTGCCACCGCCCTGGCGAAAATGGCGCAGGAGCAACCTGTGCAGCGGCTCATCGATGTATTCCAGGTCTTCTCGTCAAAGTAGTCCAGCAGATACCACGAATAGGTCACCTCGTCAGCACCCTTGAACCCGTGAACGTCTATCTCCATGACAGTGAGGTCCCTGTCACCCTTTTCGGGCTCCATCTTCCACATAGGGAAGAGAAGGTCCGCAGCCACATCAAGGGGTACGACCTCACTGCCGCCAAGGCTCCGGGGTGTCTCCTCGAAGAGCCCCATGGACCGGAGGAGCCTCATCTGTTCAACATGACCGGGCCACCTGAGGGTCATCTCCCCCAGGTTCCTGGCCTTGATGTTCTTCGCAAGGCTTCTCAGTCCATCGGTGCAGAACGCCTCCAGGGTCCCCACTCCCGGAAATTCGCGCAGATGAAGCCCGGAAGTGGCTTCGACCACTTCCTTTCGGAAGTCCCTGAGGATAGTGACGGGTCTGGTGAACTCCTCGATACAGTCCTTGGGAGACCAGGTTATCTGGTAGTTGAAGGGGGGCACAGCCTTTGTTGGAATTCCTCCAACGTAGATGTATGCGTCCTCGACCTCGTCAAGCAGTGCCGAACCTCTGCCCATGAGAAAGTTTGACATCCCCGGGGCGACACCCATGTCCGGGATCACCGTTACTCCCTTCTCCCTGGCAAGACCGTCGAGCTCCTCGAAATCCTCGGCCATGAAGGAGATGTCCACCAGATTCTTGCCCAGCCCGATGACGGTCTTCATCATTTCGTAGCCGAAACGTCCCGGTACCCCCGCCGTGACGATGTCAGCGTCCTCCAGTATGGGAGCCAGCCGGGAGGCGTCGGTCGCCGAAGCGACAGCCGTCCTGACCCCGGGGTACTTCTTCTCGATCTCCTCGAGAGTGTTCCGGTCCATATCGACCACGGTCACCTCGAAATCCTTCATCATGTCAGCCGCTATAAGCCGACCGACAAGCCCTCCTCCGATCTGAACCGCCTTCATTCAGATCCCTCCCTTTTTTTGTATTGAATGGGGTTAACCCTTTTTTGTATGCAATGGCAAGTATAGATAATGTCATTTCAGAAGTCAAATATCCTGAGGCGTTGTACTGAGTCGTTAATCGTAATACGTGAATCGTAAATCGAAAGATCCCTTCCTGGAACCTGTTCTTAAGGTCAAAGGCGAAAAGCTCAACGGTGGCCGAGTTCGTCGAAACCGGCAACAGGGGGCGCAGACGCAGTTGGCTACGAGTCACGAGTAATGCCCTTTCCCTTTCCTCTTTCCCTGGGCCATTTGACCGGCCTGTTGCAGGTGGCATAATCATTGCATACATATTTCCAGCATCTATCCAGGGGAGGTTTGCCTATGAAGAAAAAAGTGATAGTGCTCGGCGGCGGCCTGGTCTGGTCCGTAATGGCACTGGACCTTGCCTCCGACGAGAATTATGCGGTCACCGTTGCTGATGCCGACAGGGATGTCCTTGACCGGCTGGTCTCCAGGTCGGGGGGGAGGGTGATCCCGCTGGACGACGTCGACTTTGCCAGCCCGACATCGATAACAAGGGCAGTGGAAGACCACGATATCGTCGTGGGAGCCGTCCCAGGCTCAATGGGGTTCGCCATGATGGGGGCCGTCATTCGAGCTGGGAAGAGCATGTCGGACATCAGCTTCATGGGCGAGGATTACTTCCTCTGGAACGATGAGGCCAAAAGGGCCGGAGTGACCCTCATGGAAGATGTGGGGGTTAGTCCAGGCTTCTCGAACATTCTTATCGGAAGTTCGGTAAGTGAAATGGAAAGTGTCGAAAGCGTGGAGATCTACGTCACAGGGCTGCCCACCGAACCGGAGGAACCCTTCAACTACAGGTTCGTCTTCTCTCCCGACGACTGCATAGAGGAGTACGTCCGCCCCGTAAGGCTCAAGAGGGGCGGGAAGATCATCGAAATGCCGGCCCTTTCGGAGAACAGGATCTACAGCTTCGAGATCCCGGGGGTAGTACTCCCGGAGATGGAGGGGTTCCTTACCGATGGCCTGAGGTCCCTTCTGAAGACCATTCCTGCCGCCAATATCTGCGAGAAGACCCTCCGCTACCCCGGAACGGCTGAAAGGCTGGCCTTCCTCAGGGAGATAGGTCTCTTCTCCACCACTCCCGTTAAGGTGAAAGGGCAGGAGGTGGCCCCAAGGGACCTCTTTGCCGCGCTCGCCTACCCGATGATGAAGCTTGGCGAGAAGGAAAAGGAGTTCACCTTCCTGCAGGTCGATATCAATGGACATAAGGACGGCAAACCACTACTTCACCGCTACAGGATGTACGACGAAAGGGACGAAAAGACGGGCTACACTTCCATGGCAAGGACCACGGGATTCACCTGCGTCATCATGGCCCGGCTGATAGCCGAGGGCCTTGTTGACATGCCCGGAGTACACGCACCGGAAGCCATCGGCGACAAACCAGAGGTAGTAGCCAGATTTATCGCCGAGATGGAAAAGCGCGGGGTCAAGGTAACAAAAGAAGTCTCTGGGTCTTGAAATACCAGGGCGGTCCCGCCCTGGTACCGCTCTTGCTTTTTCTCTCCACTTTGGTAAAGTAGAATAGACCATTTCCCTTGGAGGGGGTCCCTCATGGACGACCTTGAGAGGCGGGTAGTCATCCTCAGTCTTGTTGCCAGAAAGGGCGATAATCCCGACCTGTGGGGTTACGCAAGGCTTCGAAAATCCATCCTCCTCCTCCAGATCGAGGAGGATGTCCCTCTCGGTTTTGTCTTCGGCCTGGAGAGGGAGAGACCCGTGTCCCCCGAACTGCAGCTCTTCCTGGAAAGGATGCTCTTCGATAATTGCCTGGTCTCAACAGAGACACCGTCCGGCTTCAGGATGGACCTGGGAAGCGAAGGCATCAGGCTGCTGAAGGAACACCCCGATATCGCAGAAAGGTACAGGGAACAGGTCGAAAGGGTATTTGAAAGGGTCAGGGACATGTCACTGACGGACCTTCGGGTCGCAGCCAGGAACGCCTACCTCTCGCACCCCTCCTGACCACCCCCGGTCACTGTCGAAAACCCTAAAAGACGGAGTACTCCCGGTCATTCCTGTCGGTCAGGAACATGTGCCCGGGAGAGTGGGTTATTGCAAAAGGTGGTTTCGAAGCCATAAGAGCAGCCTGTGGGGTCACGCCGCAACCCCAGAAGACCGGTATCTCTCCTTCCCTTATCTCAACGGGATCCCCGAAGTCAGGCCTTGAAAGGTCATCTATCCCTATCAGGCCCGGTTCGCCGACGTGGAGCGGCGCACCGTGCACGGCCGGGAACAGCGCGGTCGTCGAAACCGCCTTCGCGATCATCGCTGCAGGGATGGGCCTCATGCTCATCACCACCTGTCCCTTGAGCCGTCCCGCAGGCCGACAGGGGACAGAGGTGACATACATGGGAACATTGACCCCCATCTCTACGTGCCTCACGGGAACTCCGGCCTCCATGAGAGCACCCTCAAAAGTAAAGGAGCAGCCTATCAGGAAGGAGACCAGGTCGTCCCTCCACAGATCCCTGATGTCGGTCGGTTCTTCTACGAGGACCCCGTCCCTGTAGACCCTGTATCTGGGAAGATCGGTCCTGACGTCAGATCCTGCAGCAAGTCCTCTGGGCTCCGGGTCCCCCGGCTCGGTAACCTCGAGGAGGGGACAGGGTCGAGGATTCCTCTGGGAGAAAAGGAGGAGATCAAAGGCCCAGTCGCAGGGCAGGATCACCAGGTTCGCCTGGACAAAACCAGGGGCTATTCCTGCAGTGGGCCCTGTCCATTTCCCCTCCCTGATAGCCTGCCGGACCTCTCGTGGCGTCATGTCACTCATATCCTGGGAAACTGCCAATCCTGACCACCCCCACTGGACTTCTTTTCAGGCAGAACCCTTCTATGGAGACAATAATAATCGAAACGCCCCGGTTATTGGAAGAACCGGGAACATATGCTATTATCTGCTAGTAGCAGTAAGCGAGGAGGAAGCAAGCTGACCTGTGGATAGAGAGAAAAGGCTGGAGAAACTGTCAGAGATCCTGGCCGGGGCCGACGTCCCGGTAAGCGGTGCGAGTCTGGCTGACATTTTCGGCATCAGTCGCCAGGCAGTGGTCCAGGACATCGCCATCCTGAGGGACCGTGGTCTCCGGGTTCTGGCCACCGCACGTGGTTATGTCCTGAGGGAGGGAAGCCGGAGGAGAGTGTTCGCTGTCCGTCACGACGCCCAGGAGATAGCCGAAGAGCTTAACACGATAATCGGAGCCGGTGGAAGGGTCATCGACGTGGTCGTGGACCACCCCGTTTACGGCGAGATAAGGGGCAACCTGGACCTCGCCTCCCGTGAGGACGTGGCGCGTTTCGTCAACGTGCTGAAGAGCACCGGACAGTCTCCTCTTCTCTCACTTTCAAGAGGTTTCCATGTACACACCGTGGAAGCCCCCGACGAGAGGACCCTGGACGCTATTGAGAGAGCTCTGGCGGACAAGGGATTCCTCGAGATGGCATGACACTCTTTTCGGGAGGCGATCGAACTTGACGCAAAGAGAGAAGACCTGGGTTTTGTTCTCGATCCTCTATGGGGCCTTTAACGTGATCGTTCCCTTCACCGTCCTCAGGGACGTGGGCACCCTGGCCGGGGCCTTCCTTTTCTGGAACCTTATTACCGCGGCCGTACTCCTCGCCGGAGCATGGATCACCTCCGGGTGGAAAGACCGGGGAGGAAAGGAGATCCTGCGATGAGCCCTTCCATGATCATCGCCGGTATAGCGGCATGGTTCACCGTAGGCTCCCTGCTATCGTGGCATGCCAGGAAGAACCTGGGTGAGGGTATGATCGAATACTTCCTGGCAGACCGCAAGGTCGGAGGGTTCATCTCAGCCATGACCTACAGCGCCACCACCTACAGCGCATTCATGATGGTAGGGCTGGTGGGGTTGACCTACTCCTCCGGTATCGGCAGCCTGGGTTTCGAGATGACCTACCTGGCCGCGACGGTGATCCTTATGGTGATCTTTGCCCCCAGGTACTGGGCTGCGGGAAGGATCTTCCGGCTCGTCACGCCCTCAGAGCTCCTGACAAGACGTTACGGCAGCCCCATGACCGGAGCTGTGTCAGCTATCCTCTGCCTTGTCATGCTTGTCCCCTACGCATCGGTCCAGCTCATGGGGATAGGATACCTGCTGGAGGTCCTTTCAGGAGGCGCCATCCCCTTCGCGGTGGGGATGCTCATTGCGGCCGGCGTATCCTTCGTCTTCTCCTGGTGGGCCGGGCTGAGGTCTGTAGCCCTGACAGACGCTCTCCAGGCAGTGGTCATGATTGTCGCCAGTCTTTTCCTCATGGGTTTCATAGCCTTGGCACTCTTCCCCGAGGGTCTCCCGGAAGCTCTCGGATCAAGGCAAGACCTTCTGAAGGTCTCCTGGTCCTTCCCCATGTTCCTTGGGCTGACGCTTCCATGGGCGTTCTTCGCGGTGACAAACCCGCAGGTGGTCCAGCGTCTTTACATCCCGGCAAGCGTAAGGAACCTCCGGAGGATGATCCTGGGTTTTTCTGCCTTCGGCTTCGTCTACACCGTCCTCTGCGTTGTCTTCGGGCTGGCAGCCGCCGTTAAAATGCCCGGACTCGAGAAAGCCGACAACGCCATGGCCATGCTCCTGTCCTCAGTTCCGTCGCCCCTGGCCCTGGTCGTATCCCTCAGCATAATGGCCGCAGCGGTATCTACCATGAACTCGGTGATCCTCACCCTCAGCTCCATGTTCGGAAGGGACGTTGTCAGGACCTTTCTCCCCCATATCTCCGAGAAGACCGAGCTGGGGATATGCAGGCTTCTCATACCGGTCATCACCGTCGTTTGCTTCTTTTTCGCACGTATGCAGCTGGGTCTGATCGCAGTACTCTCCTCCATGGCCTCGGGAGGACTGCTCATGCAGCTACCGACGATCCTGGGGGCATTCTTCTGGAAAAGGGCGACCGCCGCCGGAGCCGTGTCCAGCATGATAGCAGGAGGCCTTGCGGTCGGCTTCATGTACGTCCAGGGGTTAAAACCCCTGGGTCACTGGCCTCCGGTCTGGGGGATCCTCGTCTCCGGAGCAGTGTTCATCGCTGTCAGTCTCGCGACCAGGCCTCCGATCGACACCGAAGACTTCTTTTCTTCCGTGGAGAGCTATATCAGGGACAGCTTCGGGAGTTGATATATTTTTTGGTCCAGGGACAGGCCTGGATACATATTCCGCAGATGGAGTGGGACCATCCCATCTCCTTTGAGAAATGCCTTGTCTGCCTGTAACATGCAAAAATGTCCACAAGTTCATCCCTGTGCGTACCGGCACTCCACTCCCTGCCCGTGGGGGCTTTTGCCGGACATGCCTCGACGCAGGCCCTGCAGGGGCCGCACCGGGACTCCGTGGAGGGGTTCCCCGGAGCCAGAGGCGCATCGGTCAGCACAGTGCACATCCTGAAAGCGGGACCGAACTCCTCAGAGACCAGTAGATCGGACCTGCCTATCCAGCCCACCCCTGCGCGAACGGCGGCTGTCTTATGGGGGAAGGGGACGCTCAGTGTGCTTTCGTCGAACTTTTCCGTCGTAGGCCCCAGAAGGACCGCCCTGAACCCGGCGCCTTCAAGGAACCTGACCGTCTCAGACCCTATCCTGGCCAGCTCCCCGTTCACCCTTACATACTCATCGTGGTAGTCACGAGTGGGGCCATCTCCTATCCCCGATACTATCTCCGGGGAAAGGGCAAGCATGATGGTCACCCCATAGAAAAGCCCCGGAAAGGGAAGGCCCTGGATGTCAGCGAGGTCCGAGACCCCATACCCCGACCCGCCCTCCTCCAGGACCTTGTTCCCCAGCCGCCGCGTCAGGTCACAGTTCATCGATCTCCCTCCTTCAAAGGCCCCGTCTGTATCACCGAAGATCCGTAATCTTTCAGGGCATCCATGACCCGGTCGACCTCAGCATCACTCAGTACCCTCGGTTCTCCCAGGGTCAACGCTTTCGAGTAGACCATTGCCGCGAACTCGACGGTCTCTGCGATCCTGAAGGCTTCAGATAAACTTCTTCCAACGGAGACCATCCCATGGTTCGCAAGGAGTACCGCCTTCCCATCCCCCATCGACCCCGCAGCGGACCGGGCCAATTCCGGTGTTCCGAAACAGGCGTAGGGTGCCACGGGGATCTTCCTCCCCGCCAGTGCCACGAGATAGTGAAAAACCGGGATCTCCCGACCGAGACAGGCCATAACGCAGGCGTAGGGGGAGTGGGTGTGGACAACGGCAGCGATATCCGGTCTTGAAAGGTAGAGGGCAAGATGGAGGGACATCTCGCTGGTGGGTTTGAGGCGCCCATCCTTCACTCTTCCATCCATGTCGACAACGACCACATCCTCAGGTTTCATCAGACCGTACTCAACACCGCTTGGCGACAGGGCCGCAAATCTTCCTGACCTTACGCTCAGGTTCCCTCCCGTTCCTGTGACCAGTCCGCTCTCCAGCAGCTTTCTGCCGAAAAGAACTATCTCGTAACGGGCACTCTCGAGCATCATGATCCTCACCCCGGTCACGATAATAACCTAACTGCCTTACCTGTTTCCACAGCTCAGGTATACTGGTGGCACCATTACGGACGGGAGGTCGAGATGATGAAGGGATCAGGCAGCGAAATGATCATACCTGTGTTCCAGGTGGATGCGTTCACGGACGAGCCCTTCAGGGGGAACCCCGCTGCGGTCTGCATTGTTGGCAAGTTTCCTGACGAGGTGACCATGAAAAGGATAGCCATGGAGATGAATCTCTCCGAAACCGCCTTCGTCGTGCCTTTAAAAGAGCCGGGGGAGGAAGGCCGGGCCGCCTTTTCGATCAGGTGGTTCACACCCTCCGTGGAGGTACCCCTCTGCGGTCACGCTACCCTTGCCGCTTCATGGGTGATCTTCAATGAAAGGGCATTCTCTTTTCCGAGGATCACCTTCGAAAGCGCCAGCGGGAAACTGGCGGCTGCCCTGGGAGAAGATGGGATAACCCTTGATTTCCCCCTGAACGGAACTGAACCGGCTGAGATCCCTGATGGACTGCTGGATGCCATGGGGATCAGATCCGTCGAGGATGCAAAGCTTTCGAAGAGCGCTGAGATGCTGCTTTTAAGGGTGGCTGATGAGGCTGCTGTCCGTGGTTTGCAGCCCGACTTCAAGGCCATGCTCGGCATTGACCGGGGCGGGCTGGGTTTCCAGGGGGTGATCGTCACCTCCCGGTCTTCAGATTTTGACTTCCTGTCCCGGTACTTCGGCCCTTGGGAGGGAATAGACGAAGATCCAGTGACAGGATCGGCCCACACCGTGCTTGCCCCCTACTGGTCGCGGATCACGGGAAGATCCCGTTTCCGCGCTTTCCAGGCATCGAAGAGGGGGGGCGAACTGACCGTAGCCGTAACAGGAGATCGAGTGAAGATCACCGGAAGAGCGACGACCGTCTTGAGGGGGGAGCTTCTGCTCTAGGGAAGGACCTGCCGGCGGAAGACCTGCTCCGCCGGCAGGAAGAAATACCCTTACTGGTCCTTACTGTAGGCAGGAAATCCTCCGAGAGTGGAGAGTATCTCGTGGTCTATCTCAGTACCCAGTGAATCGGCCAGGCGCTGGACCTCGAGTTCAAAGTAGTGCTGCTGCATGTCCTCTCTTACCCGTGGAAGCACCTCATCAAAAGTGAACGACCTTGCAGGCCTTTTCTCAAGCACCTGGAGCACGTGCCAGCCGAACTTAGTCTCTACCGGCCCTCCTATCCTTCCCGGTTCAAGGGAGAAGGCGAGACCATCGAACTCTGGGACGGTCTGCCCCCTGTAGACCCATCCAAGGTCCCCACCGGACCTTGCGCTCCCGGGATCGATGCTGTTCTCGGCGGCGACCATTCCGAAGTCAGCTTCCTTGGCGTAGACCTTCAGCAGAACGTCCACAGCCTCTTTTTCGGAGGCCACCAGGATGTGCCTGACCCGCACCGATTCGGGTTCCATGTAATCCTCCTCGTGACTGGAGAACCAGGCTTCAAGGGCTGGTCTTCCCAGGTCCCACTTCGAAGAGACAGAGGCCACATAGGCCTGGGCAAGGATGTTGACTGCGTTCCACCTCAGCTGGACCGAGACGGACGGGTCCAGCTGCAGCCCCTTTCGCAGCGCGGCCTCCGATAGAAGCAGGGCCATGGACACCTGCCTGGCAAAGGTCTCCCTGTCCTCCAGGGAGAGCTGCGCCAATACAAAGGGAGCCATCATACTGTCTGCCCCCGACTGGTCCATTATCAGGCGGATCATCTCCTGCTCGCTGACGGTCTCTCCCCCTGCAGAGATAACGGGCCCCCTGTCGGCGGCACCGGCGAGAGCTGGAATGGCGAAGGTCACAGCAACTGCGAGCAAAAGGATCTTCCTGGAAAGGCTTTTCATGAGATCACTCCTTAAACGAATTGTCCGGACCGAGCCGGAGGTCATTTGATACCATTGTTATTGGGAGTCCCATGGTAGGGCATGGGGACGTACTGGACCGAGGGACGACGCTGGCCGGACTGGGGGTAGAACCTCATGACCTGGCATATCTCCTCGGGGATGTCTGTGGATATGAAAAGGCCCAGTTCTGCTGCCTCCTCGCTGCTTATGGGGTAATCGTGGGTCCAGCGTCCCTCGGTGAGAATTCCCGCCAACCTCTCCGCCTCTTCACGGGGTACGTTGTCCACGAGAAGGTTTACCACGAACTTACAGGTCTGTTCTATCGCCTTTCGTGATATGTCGGCCATAATGAGCGTCTCATCATCTATCTCAGCGACAGGCTTTTCCTCGACGGTCTTCAGGATAGAGACGGCAGGATACTGCCCGATCTGGGGATCCACCGGGCCAAGGACGGCGTGACGATCCATCACGATCTCGTCAGCAGCCAGTGCAATAAGGGTACCGCCTGACATGGCATAGTGCGGTACGAACACGGTAACCTTCGCCTCGTGTTTGTTAAGGGCCGCTGCTATCTGGGAGGCAGCCAGCAGAAGACCTCCAGGAGTATGGACTATCAGGTCGATGGGGGTGTCCGAGGATGTCATCCGGATGGCCCTCAAGATCTCCTCCGAATCCTCAATGTTTATGTAGTTCCTTGCGAAAACACCAAGAAACCCCACGCTCTCCTGCCTGTGGATCAATGTGATCACCCTGCTGCCGCGTTTCTTTTCAAGCTTCCGGATCGTCGCCACCCTCATGCGCTCCAGGTTCCACTGTTTGAACATCGGGAAGACGAAGAAGAACAGAATGAAGATCCAGAAAAAATTCAATTTGAACACCCCCACCTCTCATTATGAAGAACGGGGTCCCGGACAAGGGCCCCCTGTTCCCGTAATTCATTCTCTTGTATCATGTATCGGCCTTCTCTTTCGCTTCCAGTCCTTCCCTGACATCATCTCCACCTTCGAGGGACCCCGCATTCGGTACCAGCACCAGTTCTCCATCCTCCACCGACACCGAAATACGGCTTCCATCAGGGACACGGCCCTCAAGCACAAGGTCTGCCAGCCTGTCCTCTATCAGGCGCTGGACGGCCCTCCTTAACGGTCTGGCTCCATATTTTGGGTCGTACCCCTTGTCAAGGAGAAGCGTCCTCGCTTCGACAGGGATCTCTATATGGATACCCTTTTCGGAGAGTCTTTCAGAAACCTCCCTGAGCATGAGATCCAGGACCTTCAGGAGATCTTCCCTTCCCAGGGGTTCGAAGACGATCATCTCGTCGATGCGGTTGATGAACTCGGGTCTGAAGGTCTTTTTGACCGAATCAACGATCCCCGCACGGACCCTTTCCCAGTCAGGCATCTCTCCCTGCCCCGGGGCGGCAAAGCCGAGACCCTGACCCTTCATGGCATCCTTGGCACCGATGTTGCTGGTCATTATTACCACACTGTTCCTGAAATCGACGGTGTGCCCCTGACCGTCGGTAAGGCGTCCGTCCTCAAGTATCTGGAGAAGGATGTTGAAAATATCGGGATGGGCCTTCTCGATCTCGTCGAAGAGTACCACCGAATAGGGTCTCCTCCGGAGAGCCTCTGTCAGCTTCCCCCCCTCCTCGAATCCCACATAGCCCGGCGGAGCACCTATCAGTTTGGCCACCTCGTGGCGCTCCATATACTCGCTCATGTCAAACCGTACCATGGCCTCTTCGCTCCCGAAGAGAAACTCCGCAAGCGAACGGGCGAGCTCCGTCTTCCCCACCCCGGTGGGGCCCAGGAAAAGGAAGCTTCCGACGGGCCTTTTGGGATCCTTGAGACCGCTCCTGGACCTTCTTATTGCCCGGGATACGGCGTTTACGGCCTGGGTCTGGTCAATCATGCGCCGATGGATCTCCTCCTCCATGCGCAGGAGCCTGGCAGCCTCCTCCTCGGTCAGCTGAACGACGGGGATCCCTGTCCACTCGGAGACTATCCCGGCTATCTGTTCAGCATCTACCACCGGTTCCTCCTGGTTCCTGATCTTCTGCCACTCCTTCCGGCAGACCTCGATCTCCTCACCGAGCTTTCTCTCATCATCCCTGAGGGAGGCGGCCTTCTCGAACTCCTGGGACACTACGGCGGCTTCCTTCTCCTTGCGGAGAGCCTCGAGGCGTCTCTCCTTCTCCTTGATATCTTCCGGGGCCTCCATTGTCTTCAGCCTTGCCCGGGCTGCAGCCTCATCGATAAGGTCGATGGCCTTGTCCGGCAGATGACGTTCCGTGATATACCGGGCAGAGAGCCTTGCGGCGGCCTCAAGAGCCCGGTCGGTGATCTTGGCCCTGTGATGGGCCTCATACCTGTCCCTGAGACCTTCCAGGATCCTTATGGAGTCATCCACACCGGGCTCCTCCACCATTACCGGCTGGAACCGTCTCTCCAGTGCCGCGTCCTTCTCTATGTTCTTCCTGTATTCATCGATGGTCGTGGCCCCGACCACCTGGAACTCACCCCTTGACAGGCTGGGTTTCAGGATGTTCGCGGCATCGACAGCTCCTTCAGCTCCTCCAGCCCCGACGATGGTATGGATCTCGTCGATAAAGAGGATCACGTCCCGGCAATCCCTGAGCTCTTTTACCAGTTTGCGCATCCTCTCCTCGAACTCGCCACGGTACTTGGTTCCGGCAACGAGGTTGCCCATGTTGAGCTGGACGACCCTCTTGCCTCTCAGCACCTCAGGGATGTCACCGGCGATTATCTTCTGGGCAAGACCCTCCACGATGGCTGTCTTGCCGACACCGGGATCACCTATAAGCACGGGGTTGTTCTTGGTACGGCGAGAGAGGATCTGTATAAGCCTCTGGATCTCCTTGGACCTTCCTATAACAGGATCGAGCTCATTGCGCTGTGCCATCTCGGTCAGTGCTATACCGAGCTGGTCCAGTGTCGGGGTCCTGGACCTGCCGGCTGACTTCTGGGGGTGGTCCTCGCCAGGGCTTTCGGCAGTCTCCGCGGTGCCCCCTTCACCTGCCGAAACAGACGCTATGACCTCTGCCCGGATCTTTTCAAAATCCATGCCCATGGAGCCCAGTATCTGGGCCGCGATCCCCTCACCCTCTGAGATCAGTCCCAGAAGTATATGTTCGGTCCCCACGTAGTTGACCGACATTCCCCTGGCTTCCCTCATGGCCAGGTCAAGGACCTTCTTCGCCCTTGGGCTCAGGGGGAGGTCCACGGGCTTGCTCTTCTGCTCCCCCCGTCCAACGAACTGCTCCACGGTACTACGCAGTTCATCAAGGGAAACGCCAAAAGACTGCAGGACCTGCGCGGCCACTCCCTCTCCCTCGGCAGCGAGCCCCATAAGTATATGTTCTGTGCCTATAACATCATGGCCCATCCTTAGAGCTTCCCTGTGGGCCAGCTGGATCACTTTCTTTCCTCTTTCAGTGAAGTACTGCCACATGTTCTGAACCTCCATGGTTTATTGAAAGAATGACCTGCACGACCCCGCGATCAACTTTCGACCCCAGCATCAGCCAGAGCCCTCCTGAGTACTTCCGATCTTTTTCTGCCTATCTCCTCCGGGGGTAGTTCAGTGGCTGACCTTGCCTGTATATGCGCTTTCTGGATATCCAGGAGCAGGGCGTTCAGAGTCGCCACCTTTACTTCAGGGAGAATGCCCATCTCGGAACCCATCCTTACAAGGGAGAGAAGCTCCAGGGCTTCCCTGGCCTCGATCACCCTTGAGAATGTCAGAAGACCCCAGGCTCTCCAGACCTTGTCCTCCAGGCCCGGACCTCTTTCGGCGAGGATCCGCCCCCTGGCTGCCTCCTCCTGACGAACCAGCCCCAGGGCTGCCCCTGAGACCTTCTCGACCAGTTCATCTTCGGTCTGACCAAGGGTGACCTGGTTGGAGATCTGGTAGAGCGACCCCGGTGAATCACTCCCCTCTCCGAACATCCCCCTGACGGTAAGGCCTATCTTGCCGCAGTCTACTGCCAGCTTGCCAATTCTCCGGAGGCGGGTCAGGGCAGGAAGGTGGATCATGATCGAGGCCCTGAGTCCCGTCCCCACGTTGGTCGGGCAGGCCGTCAGGAAACCGTATCTGTTGTCGAAGGCGTAATCGAGTTTCTCCAGGAGTTCGTCCATGCGCCTGGCGATCCTCCAGGCCTCATGGATACTCATACCACCGAGGATAGCCTGGATACGGACGTGATCTTCCTCGTTTATCATTATCGAGACGATCCCCAGTCCGTCCACGGCAGCCCCCCTGCCGGGACCTCCCTTTGCGAGGGCCGGGCTGATAAGGTGTTTCTCTATGAGAACACCTCGGGAAAGCGGTTCAAGGGCATCGACCTCGAATAGTGTGAAAGGCCTCAGGGAGTCCTCTGAACGAATTACCGATCGCACCCTTTGGGCACAGTCCGCCAGCTCCTCTTTACCGGCCCTCCAGGGGAAGACATGTCCCTTGAGGTTCCTTGCAAGCCTGACGCGGCTCGAGAGGATCATCCCCGAGTACTCACCCTTCCCCCCTATCCATTCGAGGGGGCTGTCGGCGATCTCCCTAGCCCCGATCTTCATGACACTCTCCGATCTCCCGGATCCTGTCCCTGAGCACTGCGGCCCTTTCGTACTCCTCCTTCTCCACGGCATCCCGGAGTTCCATCCTGAGAGACTCGACATCTTCGGGAGAAGGATCATTCCCGCATGCGTTCCTGGGTCTTGCTCCTCTATGGATCTCCGATCCATGTATCTTTCTGAGAAGGGGACCGAGATCTTCATGGAATACCTTGAAACAGTCGGGGCATCCGTACCTGCCGGATCTCCTCAGGGATGAGCGATCCAGTCCGCAATGGCCGCAAACCAGGTCACTCGCAGCAGATGGGACCACATCGGATCCAGGATGGCCAGGCTCATGACCGGGGAGAAGTCCCCAGAGGAAGCTGTTTATGGGCAACTCGAAGGATATGTCCGGGATCAGACCCTCCTTTGCCATATGCTCTGCGCACTGGCGACAAAGGTGGAAGTCCGCTATCTCCTTGCCCTTTTGGTGCCTGATATGGACTTCAGCATCCCTGGCTCCGCACCTTTCGCATTTCATGGCGGCTCGACCTACCCCAAAACCAGGCTGCGCAACAACCGCTTGAGAAGCTCCGCATGGAGAGAATCTCTCTTGTAGGGTGAAAGATCCAGCAGGTCCCTGCCGATCTCCTCCTGAAATCTTACCGCAACCTCTACCAGGAGCCGTTCCCTCGCTGTGATCAATTTCCGGTGCTGAAGGTTGGCGAGGATCCTCCTGATATCCTGTTCATTAACAGAGTCGCCCACCAGTTCCTCAATGTGGTTCGCCCTCGCCTCTGGCATGTCCATGCAGAGCCTGATAACCCGGATATATCCATGCCCTCCCCGCTGGCTTTCAACAATGTATCCCCGTTCAGGGGTGAAGCGGCTTCTGATGACGTAGTTGATCTGGCTCGGCACACAACCGAAACGCTCTGCGAGATCCTTACGGCTGAGAAAGACAGATTCCTCGTTGGCCCGCTCAAGGAGTTCCTCGATATGTTTTTCGATTATCCCTGTAAGACTTGCCAAGACACTTCCCCCTTTGACCTTCTTTGACAAGTCAAATTATAAGGTTAAGGTCAATATTCGTCAATAATAAGGGTCCAGGGCCCGGGTCCTGTCAGGATCCTATTCGCCCTTCCTCTCCTCTTATAAGGTTGATGATGTTGGAACGGTGTCGAACCACGGCAAGCAAGGCCATAGCAACCGAGGTCCAGACATAGGCCGAGGAACCCCCGACCAGAAGGAACCATACCGGGACCGTTGCCAGGGATACCATCGAGCCTACTGAAACATACCCGGAAAGCCTCATGACCAGGTACCACACGATCCCACCAGCTGCTGCAGGGATCGGGTTCCAGAAAAAAACCACTCCGAAAGATGTCGCAACCCCCTTGCCGCCTTTGAATCTGAGCCAGAGAGGGAAATTGTGACCGCAGACACCCGCAAAACCTGAAAGGGCAAGTATCCAGGGATCCTGGACTCCTGCCAGACGGGCAGCCAGAACCACAAGCCCACCCTTTGCCATATCGAAAAGGGCAACCACCACACCCCATCTCTTGCCGACGAAACGGGAGACATTGGTCGCCCCGATGTTGCCCGAACCCATGGTCCGGATATCTCTTCCGAGAAGTATCTGGACGATCAGGTAGCCGGCCGGGATGGAACCGAAGAGGTACCCGGCGAGCACCCAAATAAAAGCTGTCATGATCCTGAACCTCTTATAACCACTGCGTCCACCGCAACCGCTCCTTCCCCCTTGTCCAGGACGAAGACGGGGTTCACGTCCAGTTCAGCAAGGGTCCTTTCGGCCAGGGCCATTACCGAAATTTTGGAGACCATCTCCGCAAGGGAATCAATATCCTTTGGAGTTCTCCCCCTTGCGCCGGAAAGAAGAGGGAAACCCCTCAAGGAGGAGATCATCCTGCGAGCCTCCGCACTGTCCACCGGGGCGTGTCTCAGTGAAAGGTCCTTCAGGACCTCAACGTAGATCCCGCCAAGACCCACTGCGACCAGGGGGCCGAAGACGGGATCCCTTTTCACCCCGATCATGCACTCCACTCCTCCTGAGACCATCTCCTGCACCAGCATCCCCCTGATCCTGGCTCCCGGCCTGGCCTTGAGCGATCTTTCAAGGAGCCTGCCATAGGCATTCCTCAGCTCCTCTTCATCCTTCAGCCTCAACGCGACAGCTCCCGCCTCGGTCTTGTGTATGATGTCAGGCGATACGACCTTAAGAGCGACCGGGTAGCCTATCTCCCCCGCAGCAGAGAGAGCTTCCTCCAGGGAAGCGCAGAGGATCTCCCTTGTCACCGGGATCCCCCACCAGGCCAGAAGCCTTTTTGCGTCGTACTCGGTGAGGTCCGCCGGCATCTTCGGCATGAAGGGCTCTCCCAGGTCCGAGGGAGCCCTTGCGGGAAGGGCCGGTCTGGTCGTCCACTCAGCAAGCCTGGCAAGGGCCCAGGCGCACCTCCTGGGACTTCCGTAGAGCGGTATCTTCTCGTCCCTTATCTGCTCCAGGAACTTCCCGCCCTGTTCGCTGTCGATAAGCCAGCAGCAGGCCAAAGGCTTCACTGCGTTCCTCGAGACCTCGATGAGGTCACGGGCCACTGCCGCTCCGGAGTCCCCTGTTATCATGGAAAGGACAACTGCTGCCATGTCTACATCTGGGCATTCCAGAACCGTTTCCAGGGATGAGCGGAAATTGCTGGGGTCATTAATTACCTGTGCCGTGAGGTCCACCGGGTTCCGTGTCGATCCGAAGGAGGGTACGAACTGCTCCAGCAATCCACGAGTCCGGGAAGGAAGGGGATCGACTCGCAACTTGAGGTCGTATGCCCTGTCGCTCATTATGATCCCCGCTCCTCCCGATGTAGTGACGACAGCCAACCTCTTCCCCTTCGGTCTTTTCCCGCTGCCGAAGATCTTCCCCAGGTCCGCTATGTCATCGGAATCCTCGATATCAATAACTCCGTACTGCCGGAAGATAGTCCTCCATGCTTCGTCCTCGCCGGTAAGGGCAGCAGTGTGGCTTTTCACCGCAGCCTGCCCCGTGGGGCTCTTGCCCACCTTCAGGACGGCGACGGGAACGTTCCGCTCTCCAGCGAACCTCAACATCTCTATGAACCTTGCACCATCCGAAAGTCCTTCCATGTAGAGCACCAGCAGGCGAACTTCGGGGTCGGAGGCAAATACCATTCCGAAATCAACGAGGTCCAGATCTGCCTGGTTCCCGGTGGTGACCACATACCTGAAGCCGACACCGCTCTCTGCGGCCATGGCAAATGAGGCGAACCCGAAGGCGCCGCTCTGGGAAAGATAAGCCACGCTGCCAAGGGGGCGCCTGTCACTGTCAAGAGAAGCTGAAAAGCTCAGTGGGACGGAATCGGCGAAGTTGACCAGCCCCTGACAGTTGGGACCCAGTATTCTCATGCCTCCTGACCTGGCTTTTTCCAGGATCTCGTCCTGTGCGGCGGGGCCGTCGCTTTCGGCGAAACCGGAGGAAAAAATAATAGAATAGGGGACGCCCCGTTCGGAACACTGGCCGATGACCTCAGGCACAAGAACGGCTTTCACGCCGACCAGGACCACGTCCGGGGTCTCGGGAAGAGAGCGTACATCGGGGAAGCATTCAAGTCCGGCCACGACCTTTCGGTTGGGGTTGACTGGGAAGACCCTCCCCTTGAAGCCAAAGCGCTTCAGCAGTTTTACCGGGCGGCCGGATATGCTCTCCAGGTTCTCCGAAGCTCCTACCACTGCCACCGAACGCGGCGAAAGAAGTTTGGACAGGTCGCCGGATCTCGCTGCGGGACAAACCATCTCAGGCACCCTCCCCGGATACGGTCATTACCAGGGGTGACCCAAGGCCATCAATGGATACCTCCACCCTGTCACCGGGGAATATCTCCCCTACACCCTCGGGTGTACCCGTCAGGATCACGTCCCCCGCTTCCAGGGTCATGAATTCCGAGATATATTTCAGGATCACCGAAACGGGGAATATCATCTCCTCGGTCCGCCCCTCCTGTCTCAGGACACCGTTGACGAAAGTCCTGACCACTGTCCTGTCGGGGTCTATGCCCGTCTCTATCCATGGACCCAGTGGGCAGAATGCATCGGCCGATTTTGCGCGGACCCACTGGAGGTCACGTCTCTGGCAGTCCCGGGCAGTGAGGTCGATCCCGGCTGTGTAGCCCAGAACATGATCGATGGGGCGTTCCGTCCCGGAGAGTATCCTCCTCCCTATCACCACGGCAAGCTCTCCCTCATAGTGGAACTCGTTCGTGAAGTGGGGATAGGGTATCTCTGAAAAGGGAGCGGCAAGGGAGTTAGGGCCTTTCAGGAAAAGACCCGGATCTTCTGGGAGGGGGAGGTCGTCGTTGCCCATCTCCCTGATATGGCCGTGGTAGTTGCGCCCCACGCAGACGATCTTGGTGGGTAAGGCTGGCGCGAGGAGCCTCACTGAAGCCAGTGGCGCGGATCCGCCGGTCTTTTCTCCACCAGGTGAGGGTGTCACGAAGACCCTTTCGTCCTCGAGCACCCCCCAGTGCACATCATTGCCCTCGTTGACTGCAAACCTGACGATCCTCATATTCAGAGATCCCGCCTCTCTCACATAACAAGCCCGGAAGATCACCTTACCAGGCTCTTCTGTAGATCTTCTCGATATCCTCTCTATTCATCGTTTTAGGGTTGTTCGAGAGAAGCCTGGTCTCCCTTGAGGCCGCTTCGGCCATCGTGGGGATGGCGGCCTCCGGTACCCCCAGGTCCCTGATCCTTGTGGTCACGCCTATCCTCCTGGCCATTCCTGTCATCCACTCTATCAGATATTCTGATGCCTCTTCATCCAACATGTTCAGACGCTCCCCCGAGACAGCTCGGGCCAGATGGGACATCTTCCCTGCGCATTGGTCCCTGTTGAACTCCATTACGCTCTTCAGCATAACCGTATTTGCCGTCCCATGGGGGATATGGAACTCTCCCCCCAGCGGATAGGCCAGGGCATGGACAGCCGCAGTACCAGCCATGGCAAAGGCCATCCCTGCCAGAAGGCTTCCCAGCGACATACCCCGCCTTGATGCAGCATCCCTTCCATCCATCACAGCGCCCTCCAGGGAGGAGGCTATTCTTCGCACGGCCTCAAGTGACAGGCTTTCGCTGAAGGGGTTGGCGTTTACCGAGAGGAAGGACTCCACGGCATGTATCATTGCGTCCATCCCGGTATCGGCCGTCACCTTCGGGGGGACGCTCCAGGTCAGTTCCGGATCAACAATGGCAGCATCAGGAACCAGAAAAGAGCTGACCACCCCCTTCTTTACCTTCTCCTCGGCAAAGGTAAAGATCGCCACAGGAGAGACCTCTGAACCGCTCCCGGAAGTTGTCGGCAGCATAACCGTGGGCAGTCCCCTGCAGGGCACCCTGTCCCTTCCGACCATGGAAAGGATATCTGCCCCTGTTGCGGCCATTACCGAAGCCACCTTGGTGAGGTCCATGGTACTCCCTCCACCTAGACCTATCATGGTATCGTGACCTGCTCCCCTTGCCGCTTCGGCCGCCGCTTTTACGATCTCGACCGGTGGTTCCGGCTCAACACCATTGAATATCCCGTAACGGATACCTGACAGATCCAGTATCTCCCTGACCCTTTCCATTACGGGACCTTCCGAAATGGTCCTCCCGGACAGTATCAGAGGGTGCTCAGCCTTCATTTCACGCAAAAGGACAGGCAGGTCCGAAACAGCCCCGTCCCCGAAAGAGACCATTACCGGGAAGCGGAACGAGAACCGGTCACCTGTGCAGGCCCCTGTCACTCCCATTGGATCACCCCTTATCTTTTATCCCGGGCCTTTCTCTTCCATGCACCCGATTAGACGATTTTGCCATAAAAAGGGCCCCTTTCCTACAGGAAGGGGCCCTTTGCGTCTAAAACTCTTGAAGGACCGTCAAAGACCGAGGTCGTCAATGGCGAGGGCAAGACGTTTCGCCGCCTCAGGAAAATCATCGGCATTGGCATAGGAGAAACATGCCCTTAGATGTTCTTCCCCTCCCCCGGTGGGGAAGAAGGCGTCCCCCGTCACGAAGGACACGTTCCTTTCAATGGCCTTGAAGAAAAGGTCCCTCGTATTGACCCCTGGGAGGGTCAGCCAATAGAAGAACCCCCCCTGTGGGGTTCCGTAGGTCGTGTCGGGGGGGAGATACTCCCGGAAGGCTGTATCCATGGCGTCCCGTTTCTTCTTATAGTGCTCCTGTATCCGGGGAAGGAATGAATCCATGTGTCCCAGTCGGCAGTACTCGTATACAAGCCCCTGAGCCAGAACGCTGGTGCAGAGGTCTGAACCCTGCTTGACCATTATCATCTTGCCGATCACTTCCTCGGGACCGACAACCCATGCGACCCTGGTACCGGGGGCAAGTATCTTGGAGAATGAGCAGGCGTAGATCACAAGGCCGTTTTTGTCCATCGAGAAGATCGTGGGCTCGTTATCCCCGTCGAAACGGAGATGGCCGTAGGGGTCATCCTCGAAAACAGGCACCCCGAAAGTTTCTGCTATCTCGAGAAGTTTTTTCCTCCTTGATGCCGACAGGGTGTACCCCGAGGGATTCTGGAAGTTAACTATCGAATAGATGAACTTGACCTTGTCCCTTCCCTTTCTGGCCTGTTCAAGGATCTCCGGGAGCAGGTCGACCTTCATGCCCTCGCTGTCACATGGGACGGTTATGAAACGGGCCTTGCGGTTCTTAAGGGCGTGGGTGGCTCCAGGATAGGTGGGCTCCTCGACGATTACCACGTCGCCGGGATCAAGCATCACCGCCGCGAACAGGTCCATTACCTGCTGGGAACCGGTAGTGATACACATCTCCCCTGGAGCGGTAACTCTGCCCATCCTTGGTGCCATCCAGCCGGAGATGAATTCCTTTAAAGGTTCATATCCCCCTGTCCCGCCGTACTGGAGTATCTCCTTGCCCCGTTCGGAAATAACCCCCGCCGCTTCCTGAAACTCCTTTACAGGGAATATCTCCGGGTCGGGGTTACCCCCCGCCAGGGATATCATGCCCGGTCTCTTCATGTACTTGACCAGTTCCCTGATGGGGGAGGGAGTCAGGTTGATCCCCACTTCAGAAAAAAGCCCCTCCCAAACCTCCTGGCTCACTGATACCACTCTCCTTGATCGTTTTTTCTTCCCGACTTCTGCGGTACGGGTCGGAGCTGCTTTCCAAATATCCTCAGGGTTCTATTACCACGACTGTTCCGGGTACGGACCTTTCGACGATCTCAATGATCGCCTCGTTGCTCATCCTTATACAACCCTCGGTAACTATTCTACCCAGTGAAGAAGGGTCATGAGTTCCGTGTATCCCTATACCCTTCCACCCCGTCTCAAGCCTTATGAAGAAAGGCCCGTAAGCCCCTTCGACAGGCCCCTTCCCGTCTCCGAAATCATGGACCCAGGTCCTGGAATCGTGGGTCCTTTCGACGCGAAAAACCCCTTCAGGGGTTCTTCTGTCCCCCACTCTCTCCTTGTTGCCAGGGTTCTCTCCGACAGCGACCGGGTAAACTGCCTCCCTTTTTGTACCGTTCCATGTGGAGAGATCGAAATGGCTCTTCCGGATCAGTATCCAGAATCTTTCCTCCAGACCGTTCTCTGCTACGTAGACTGCTATCCTGTCAACATCAGGGGAAGGGGACATGTCCTGCTCTCCCGGGGTGACATGTGGATCCTCTGACGCCTGAATGGCCCGGGGCCTTGACCCTGACCACCTCTCCAGCAGCAGGTAGCCTCCCAGTCCAAGAGCTACAAGGATCATAACAACGACAAGGGCACCCGAGAGAGACCGCTGCCTCCGTCTAGTCGAGAACATGGATCGCCCTCCCTTTAACGATCTGAGGACCCGCCGCTCCCTGGCCAGGGCACCGGCAAGGCTCTTCAGCGCTGACTCTGGATCTGCTCCTGGACCAGCTGCACCAGGTCGGCGATATAGTTTCCTATCACAGGAATGTTCAGCGCCACAATGGACTTGAGGAGGATCACCAGGAAGTAAATGGCCACCGCAGCAAGTACTGTAAATCCCACCCCGAAACCTACACCCTTTGCCAGTCCTGCAAGGAAGTTGTTCCAGATCAGTTTCCGTCTGTCAAGCAGGATCTCGAGGTTGGCCATTACCCGTGATCTCTCGATCACTTCCGCGAGGCGTTCCGTAACCTGTTTCTTCTCGTCTTCCGAAGAGTCCTTCTTAATATCTCCCATATCGACCTCTATTCCATCAGTATCCCTACTGCCACTGAACCTATCCCCGAATGGGCCCCAAGGACGGGGGATATGTCCATTACATAGGCGGGATCACGCCCCACGGTCTCCCTCATTCCGGAAGCGGCCGCCTCAGCCGACGCCGGAGAATGGGCATGAACAATGCAATAGTTCCAGACCCTTGCTTTCCGGCACTCCTGGTCTATGATCTCACGGATCTTGTTGACGTTGGCCTCCCAACCCCTGGTCTGCCCGAAGGATCTGGCGAAGCCCTCTTCGTCTACGGTAATTATCGGCTTCAGGTTAAGAAGGGTCGCCAGAAGCCCCTTGGCCGGGCTTACCCTCCCCCCCCTGACCATGTATTTCAGGGTCCTCAGGCTGACAAAGATCTTCGCTCCAGGGATGCCGGTCTCGATAAGGGAGACGGTCTCCTCGTGGCCTTTCCCTTCGTTCAGGGCCTGGGCAGCCCTCATTACCAGCAGACCCAGGGGTGCGGAGGCCGTCCTGGAATCGATGACGGTGATCCTCCCCCCCACCTCTGAGGCCCAGTCCTCCATAACTGTCAGGATCGTGCCCTCCACGGGTTTGCTTAAAGCCTCCCTGGCATAGGGTATCGCCCCGGATACGGCCCTGCCGAAGGCCTTAACGTCCAACTCTTCCCGCCCACCCGACCCCTCGGAGAACCCGTAGAGGAACTGGGCGAAAATAAGGCCAGAGTTGCCGCGGGCCCCTATGAGGGCGGCATCGGCCATGGAGGAACTCGTCTCCGAGAGGGAACGGCTGATCACCGTCCCCTCCGAAACGGATTGAACGGTCGCGGCCAGGTTCGTCCCCGTGTCCCCGTCGGGGACCGGGAAGACGTTCATGCTGTTCAGGACCTCCTGCCTTGCCCTTACGTTAAGGGCGCCGGCAGAGAACCCCCTGTAGAGGCGCGCCCCATCAAGGGTCCTTATCTTCATGTATCCACCTCTTGCACATTTTCGTCTCCGGTAGATCCTTTAGGAAATACCCGGACAAGGATACCAAAAAAAGCGCTTTCGGTCTGTCGGCAAAAAGATCCTTATCCGGGGTGCTCCTCGTCGAAGGAAAGGTTAGAATTGTTCCCATGAGAGCTGACAGCGGCAAAGAGAAACAGGTAAAGGCTTGGTGCCTTTATGATGTCGGGAATTCTGCCTTTGCAACCACAATAATGGCGGCACTCCTCCCCGTGTACTTCAGTGAGGTAGCAGCTGTCGGCTTGGCACCCAACACCCCCGCAGCCCTTTGGGGGTACACCTCATCCCTTTCCCTCCTGATAGGGGCTTCACTGGCTCCGGTCCTTGGGAGCATAGCCGACGTGGGGGGACTGAAGAAACGGTTCCTGCTTATCTTCACGCTTCTGGGCGCAGTTTCTACGGGTTTCCTTTTCACTGTCGGATACGGTGACTGGATGAGGGCACTGGCTCTTTACGCCATGGGAAGCCTGGGGTTCTCCCTGTCTATGATCTTCTACGACTCACTTCTCCCCCACATCGCCCCCCCTGGCAGGATCGACGAGATATCATCCAGAGGGTACGCATGGGGATATCTTGGGGGAGGCGCACTCCTTGCCGCCAACATGGCAGCGGTGGTTCTTCTCCCCGGAGGCCTTGGGGCAAGATTGTCTTTCCTGTCCGTTGGGCTGTGGTGGATCACCTTCACGATACCCCTGATGGTCCTTGTCCCGGAGCCGGTGGTCGAGGTCAATGGTGCAGTTGAAGGGGTGAACGTACTAACCCGGGGGTTCGGTCAACTGGCGGAGACCCTGAGGAACATCAGGCGCTACCGGGAGTTACTGGTCTTCCTGGGCGCTTTCTGGCTTTATAACGACGGCGTCGGCACGATAATGAAGATGGCCGCCATCTACGGTGCCGAGAAAGGTATAGGGATGCTGCACCTGGTTGGGGCCCTTCTGGCCACCCAGTTCGTCGGCGCCCCCTTCTCCATCCTCTTCGGGAAACTCTCCCTCAGGGCGGGGGGCAAGGCGGCAATAACCATAGGGCTGATATGGTACGGGTTCATTTCTTTCGGTGCCTTCTTCCTGGAAAGGGCATGGCACTTCTGGGTCCTGGCCATTGCAGTAGGAATGGTCCAGGGAGGGGTCCAGGCCATCAGCAGGAGCACCTACGGCGTAATGGTCCCCCGGGCAAGGACGGGGGAGTTCTTCGCCCTTTACGACATATTCAGCAAATTTTCGGGAGTGGCCGGACCTGCCCTTTTTGCAGTTCTGACGCAGCTCACCGGCTCTGCACGCATGGGGATAGTCTCCCTGATCCTTTTCTTCGCCGGAGGGATCTTCCTGCTCCGCAAGGTGGATGTCGACAAAGGTATAAGGGAGGCAAGAAATGATCGCGTGACTCGTGACTCGTGACTCGTGACTCGAAAAAAGCGTAAACAAAAAACGTCAGTAACCCTTGCCCTGCCGTTCAATGTCCATGGGTCATTACAATAAAGGATGCCAGGGCCACTCCTGCCATGAAAGACAGAATTGAGTGGCGTTCTTCGTGCCCCCTTGCCTCCGGGAGCAGGTGCGAGGCAGAGACATATATGAGCACGCCGGACACGAATCCGAGCAGCAACCCCAGGGTGCCACCGCTCAGGGATCTTACAAAGGGGTAGGCCACAAAGGCCCCGAGGGGTGTTGTAAGGGATGCCATCAGGAAAGCGGAGACCATGGCTGCTCTCCTGTTCACTCCCCCCCTTACGAGGACCAGGAAGGTGATCACTCCTTCTGCGAACTCGTGGGCCACGAGCCCTCCTGCAGAGAGGACCCCCACCAGCACGCTCACCTCGAAGGTGACGGTATAGACGATGCCGTCCACGAATGAGTGGACCGCTATTCCCTGAGCAGCGGTTATCCCGAAGGCCAGGGCCTCCTCGTGCGTGTAATGCCGGATAACCTTGTTGGAGAAGAACATGAACAAAAATCCGCCAAGGGCCATGAAGCCTGAGCGGGGGTCCCTCTCCAGTGCGGCGGGGAGGGCTATCATCAGGGGCGTGGATATGAGGACCCCGGCTGCGAAACACATCAGGTACCCCGTCAGCTTTTCCGCCTGTTCCCGGTACCTGAAGACCACCAGGATGCCCAGAGCGTTCACAGTAGCGGCCAGAAAAGCAAAAAGAGCGATCCATGCGAAAGATCCCTGCAGCACCGACCTTCCCCCTTGTTTGTCACGGCATGATCATGATCTATTGTAGACCCTGTAACCTCCCGACAGGTAATTCTCTTCCTGCCGGCGGAGCTGTCTCCCCGGATCCTTTCTTCTCATTTCGATCACAGATCCGGCGGTTTATCCTTTCTTGTGCTAGCATCTGGGTAGCCTGTAAGATAACCCATCAAAGATCCGCCCCCCTTCACGGCAGGATCTGAAGGAGGTCTGAAGATGAAAGACGCTGAACATGACAGCGACCACGAAGGCAGAGGGACAATACCCGAAAGGTCAGATGTTGAGAGGACCTTCAAATGGTCCCTTGAGGACCTGTTCGGGGACACAGTCGAGTGGGAGAATGGCCTTAAAGAGGCAAGGGATCTCATGGATTCTCTTGAGTCCTTCAGGGGGACGCTCTCTTCCTCGTCCTCGGCACTGCTGGAATGCCTCAGGCTCTGTGACAGGATCGGCGAGCTGACGTCGAAGCTGTACGCCTACGCCCACATGAAGAGCCATGAAGATACCAGGGACCCGGCGGGCCAGGCCATCGCAGCAAGGGCGACCTCCCTGGCGGTGGCGGCATCGCGTTCCGAAGCTTTTGTAGCACCGGAGATCCTCCAGATCCCCGAAGAGACCCTTTCAGAATTCCTGAACAGCGAGGGGGATCTTGAGATCTACCGTTTCTTCCTGGAGGAGATACTTCGAAAGCGGGACCACCTGTTGTCTTCCAGGGAGGAGGAACTGCTGGCCGCGTCGGGGGAGCTTGCTCACGCACCGGAGAACATTTTTTCCATGCTCACCAACGCCGACATGATCTTCCCTCCTATACGCGATGAAAAGGGGAGAGAGGTCCCCTTTTCGGAGGAACGTTTCGGAACCTTTCTGCAGAGCCGTGACAGGAGGGTCAGAGAGGACGCCTACAAAAACCTCTACGGGACTTACGGACGGTACAGGAACACCCTCTCGGCATCGCTGAACTCTGCCCTGCGGGGTTCGCTCTTCTATTCACGGGCAAGAGGATTCGGTTCGGATCTCGAGTCCGCTCTCCATGGGGACGATATTCCCCTTTCGGTCTACTCCTCCCTTGTAGATGGGGTCCGTGAAAGGCTCGATCTGCTCCATCGCTATGTGAAGCTCCGGGGAAAGGTGCTGGAGGTTTCGCCGGTGAGGATGTTCGACCTTTACGTACCCCTGGTGGAAGAATACCGCCAGGAGATACCCTACCGTGATGCCCTGAAGATGGTCAGAGACGGGCTAAGGCCCCTGGGTGAGACCTACCTGGCTGCCCTGGACGAGGGTTTTTCCGGGGGATGGATAGACGTTTACGAGAACAGGGGGAAGCGGGGCGGAGCCTATTCATGGGGGGCGTACCCTGTGCACCCCTATGTCCTCCTCAACTTCAACGACCGGATAAGGGATGTCTTCACCCTGGCACACGAGATGGGTCACGCTCTCCACAGGTTCTTTACCGACAGGGAACAACCCTTTGTATACTCCGGTCACTCCATATTCATTGCCGAGGTGGCCTCGACCACCAACGAGGCCCTTCTCCTGGACCACCTTGTCCGGTCGGCCTCCAGCCGCGAGGAAAGAATGTACTTTCTCAACTATCGCCTTGAACAGATCAGGACGACGGTCTTCCGCCAGACCATGTTCGCCGAATTCGAACGGGAGGTTCACGGAATGACAGAACGGGGCGAGGCCCCTACGGCAGAGACATTCTGCACCCTGTGGAGGGATCTCAACGAAGCCTACTATGGCCCGGCGGCAGAGATCGACAGGGAGATAGCGATCGAGTGGGCCCGCATACCCCACTTCTACTCACCCTTCTACGTCTACCAGTACGCAACGGGCTACTCGGCGGCGACGGCGCTTTCAAGGAGTATCCTCGAAGAGGGGAAAACAGCCGCTGACAAGTACCTTCGTTTCCTTGAAAGAGGCAGGTCAGCCCCCGCCATCGAGGTTCTCCGGGATGCCGGGGTCGACATGACCAGCCCTGGTCCTGTCAGGACTACCCTGGACCTTTTCGGGGCCACCCTGGAAGAGCTTGAAATGCTCCTCCATAAATAACGGGAGGTATCCAGCAGAGCCGTGCTTTACTTCAGGACCCGTCTTGTAGAATTCGGAGTCCAGACCGGAAGGGGTTTCAGGCAGGGACTGAGAGCCCTTCGTTCACGCAACTACAGGCTCTTCTTCATGGGCCAGAGCATCTCTCTCATAGGGCTCTGGATCCAGAGGGTGGCCCTGAGCTGGCTGGTCTACCGTATCACCCTTTCGCCCCTCTCCCTGGGCTTTGTTGATTTTATCGGACAGATACCCATATTCTTCCTCACTCTTCTTACCGGGGTCTGGCTTGAAAGATGGGATCTGAGAAAACTCCTTCTGATCACCCAGTGGATGGCCGTCGCACAGGCCCTGGTCCTTGCCGCACTCACCCTCTCCGGCACCATTCTCTACTGGCATATAGTTATCCTCAGCACCTTCCTGGGAGTGGTGAACTCTTTCGACATGCCGGCCCGGCAGGCCTTCGTGGTCCAGCTGGTTGACAGGAAGGACGATCTCGGGAACGCCATCGCCCTCAACTCGTCACTCTTCAACTCCGCCAGGCTTATTGGACCCTCCATAGCAGGAATAGCCATTGCGGCCGTAGGTGAGGGGATCTGCTTTCTCGTCAACGGCCTCTCCTACCTTGGAACTATCGCCGCACTCCGGGCGATCAGGGTGCCGCCGAGGGACCCCTCGATCCGGCCCAAGCCGGGGCTGTCGGGAGTTATCGACGGCCTTGAGTACGCCTTCAACTATCCTCCCATCAAGGCCTTGCTGATCCTTTTGACGCTTTTGAGTCTCTTTGGGATGCCCTACCTGGTGATGCTCCCCGTATTCGCGAAGGAGGTGCTCGGGGGCGGACCGAAGACCCTGGGATATCTCCTGGCATCGACAGGGGTCGGAGCCTTGGGTGGGACGATCTTCCTGGCCCTGCGCAAGAGCCCCATAGGCCTGGGTAAGGTGGCAACTTACGCTACGGCCCTTTTCGGGGTAGCGCTGTCACTGTTCTCCATGTCAAGAATCCAGCTCCTGTCCATTTCGCTAATGCCCCTGGTTGGATTCGGAATGGTCCTCTCCGTCTCTTCATGCAACACCCTGATACAGACTCTCGTGGACGAACACATGAGGAGGCGGGTGATGAGCCTCTACGTCGTGTCCCTTGTTGGGACAGGCCCCGTGGGGAGTCTTCTTGCCGGTGCGGCGGCGAATCTCTTTGGGGCTCCACTTACCCTTTTTATCGGAGGCTTGGTATGCGTCGGAGTGTCGTTCATTTTCTACAGGAACCTTCCGGGTCTGAGGGCATTGGCGCTACCCCTCCTTAAAGAGAAGGGATACAGCTGAGAGAAGACCGAAGTTCAAGATCGACCAAAGACCAAAGGCCCGGGCCGGGTCTCGGAACGGACCCGGCCCTGCTTTTTCCCGATTTCCGGTGTAAGGTCTCCGGTTGCTACTCTTGACCGAAAAGATCCCTGAAGATCTCATCAACGGTCTCCATCCTGGTTATCCTGGCGACGTTGGAACCGCAGAAGAAAAGCCCCTCCTCCCAGTTGCCGAGGAAGGCGTCCACCAGGGCCTGGGCTATGCAGAAGGCCTGTCCGTCAGTCCGGTAAGAACAGTGGGAGAGGCAGTTGGCGAAACAGGGTTTGCTCTTCACGGTACCTTCCAGGTATTTCTCGATGAAGGGAGACCTGAGCGCCCGGCCGGGTATACCCACGGGGCTCTTAATGATCACCACGTCCTCTTCACGGGCGTCGATAAGGGCCTGTTTGAACCTGATGTCGGCATCACCCTCGACGGTGGGTGCGAACCGGGTGCCCATCTGAACCCCTCTTGCGCCCAGGGAGAAGACCCCGTCCATGTCGCCACGGTCCCATATCCCCCCCGCACCTATAACGGGGATATCCTCACCCACTTCTTCATCGAGATACCTGACCAGCTCCGGAATGACAGACTCCAGAGAGAACACCTCGTCCATGACCTGTCTCATCTTGGTCACGCCAAGGTGCCCCCCTGCGTAAAGAGGTGTCTCGACTACGAAAGCGTCCGGAAGCCTCCCGTAGAGCTTTTCCCATCGTCTGATTATCAGGCTTGCCGCCTTGGTGGAACTGACTATGGGGACAAGTGCTACGTGAGGGAATTCCCTGGTAAGCTCCGGGAGTCTCAGTGGCAACCCCGCCCCGGATATGATGATATCTGCGCCGCCTTCACAGGCAGCCCTTACGTGAAGGCCATAGTCGGTGAGGGCGACCATGGCGTTAACAGCGATGATCCCCCCGCCGGAGCTTTTCTTTGCCTCCTCTACATCCTGCCTCAGAACGATCTGGTTGGCCTCAAAGTAATTCCTACCGTCGTATATGTCAGATGCTATAGCAAGCCCCACGCTGGCAATGGTGCCTATACCGCCCGCACTGGCGACGGCCCCGGCCAGGCTCGGGCCGGAGATGCGCACCCCCATGCCTCCCTGGATAAGGGGGTACCTGGGGGAATATTTCCCTATCCTGAGAACCGGTAAGGG
>ENA-UPTA01000741-UPTA01000741.1-activated-sludge-metagenome-genome-assembly--contig:-NODE-741-length-37772-cov-10.386059_pt1 | contig 37772 bp, 31 predicted proteins | sample MGYA00238184_ERZ773361 | MGnify/ENA primary metagenome ERZ773361 (study PRJEB29100, sample SAMN05720205) | activated sludge metagenome | isolation source: anaerobic digester from wastewater... | reverse complement strand
CACACGGTGTTCGAGGACTTCCTGAAGCTGTTCGAGGATGCGCACTGACGGACGGGCGCAGCCCCGCCGGCCGCGCTACCAGAGCGGCCGGCCCTCCATGGACGGCGGCGGCGTGACACCCATCGCCTGCACGAGCGTGGCGCTGAGGTCGACCACCCGCGCGTCGTCGCGCAGCGCGCTGCCGGCCGGTATGCCCGGGCCGCGCGCGATGCAGAAGCCCGTCTGCGCGTGCCCGCCGCTGCGGAACTGCGGCACCGGGCCGATGCGTCCGATGCCGGGCCCTTCGACGCAGTCGGTGGCGTCGGCGTCGGTCCAGATCACCAGCAGGTCGGCCGGATGGTTGCCGAGCCCGGTGTCGAACGGCTGGCTGCGCGTGCGCACGACGTCGCGCACCAGCGCGCGCCCGGTGCGCGCATCGACGAGCCCGCGCAGCAGCGCCTCGACCCGGTCGCATTCGGCGCCGAAGGCGGACGGGTCGACGACCCCTGCGCCTTCGCGCCCGGTGACGTTGATGCGGATCATGCCCTGCAGGTAGCTCGGCAGCACGAACGCGCGCATGCGCGGCCACAGCGGGCGCGACCAGTTGGTGGGATTCCAGTCGAGCGCATCGCCGCGACGGCCCTGGGCGTCGGGCGACTCCAGCATGCGCTCGCCGAACGGCGTGCGCAGCGCCCAGACCTCGTCCTTCCAGTGGCGGCGGTAGTGCATGCTCGGCGGCGGCACCGGCGTGCCGGCCACCCCTTCGGCGAGACCGGCCTGGCCGAACTCCAGCCGCAGCAGCGCCTCGGGCAGGAACAGCGTGAGCGGCACGTCGGTGCAGTTCTCCTTCATGCCCGACACCGAGAACAGCACCAGCGTGGCGTCGTCGGGCAGTGCCGGCAGCAGCCGGCCCAGTGCGCCGTCGATGGCCTGGAACACGCGCAGCAGGCTGGGCTGCGCCACCGGCACGTGCATCGGATGCGGCAGGCCGAAGTGCCACAGCATGTGGCCGCACACGTGCGGTTCGGCGAAGGCGGCCAGCAGCAGGTCCCAGCGCTCGCGGCGCAGCAGGTCCTCCAGGATGGCGCCGCGCCGCCGGATGCCTTCCAGCATGTCGTGCTCGAGCCGCGACAGCGCGGCCTCGTCGTACAGGCTGGGCACCCGGAACGACAGCACCGGCGCGCCGTCGCGCGTGCCCACCTTGCGCTGGCCGAGCCCGTCGTAGGCCGGATGTGCGCCATGCCGCTGCACCAGCTCGGGCATCAGCTCGGGCGGCTGCGACACGCGCAGGAACTGGTTGGCCTCGGGCCCCCAGCCCAGCACCTGCACGCCGTCGACCCGGCGCTCGGGGCTGGCGAACGGGATGTCGAGCACGGCCACCCGCGCGTGCGGCGCCCGCTGGTAGAACGGCGGCTGGCTCCAGCCCTCGTAGATGGGCAGCTCGCGGTAGTCGTACGCCGCCGCGTCGAAGTGCAGGTGCCCCCACATGCCGGTGCGTCCGGGCGAGGCGCCCTGCAGGAAGATCGACCAGCTCGCCTCGTTCGGGTCCCAGTCGGACTTGCCCAGCCGGCCCAGCGCACCTTCGCGCCGCAGCCGCGCGAGCACCGGCGCGTGCCCGGCATCGAGCCACGCCTCGAGCAGCATCGGGGACATCGCATCGAGCGCGATCGCGACGACGGGGCTGCGGGCGGAACGGGGGGCGTTCATGGATCAGTCCTCGGTTTCGAGCTGCAGCAGTTCGAGCAGCTCGGTGCCGTAGCGCTCGAGCTTCTTCGCGCCCATGCCGCCGATGTCGGCGAGCGCATCGATGGTGGTGGGCGCACGCTGCGCGATCTCGGCCAGCGTGGCGTCGTGCAGGATCACGTAGGCGGGCACCGACTGCGTGCGGGCCTGCTCGGCGCGCCACGCCCGCAGCCGCGCGAACACCTCGGCCTGCGCGCCCGACAGACCGGCGGCCAGTGCGGCCCGGCCCGGCGCGTCGCGGCCGCCGCCGCCGCGCTGACCGCGCCCGCCGCGCGGCCGCACGACCAGCCGCCGCATCTGCACGCTGCACTCGCCGCGCAGCACCGGGCGGCTGGCCTCGGTGAGCTGCAGCGCGCCGTGCGCGCCGTGGTCGACCTGCGCCAGGTCCAGCGCCACCAGCTGGCGGAAGACCACCCGCCATTCCTGGTCCGACAGGTCGGTGCCGATGCCGTAGACCGACAGCGTCTGGTGGTGCCAGCGGCGGATGCGCTCGTTGTCGTGGCCGCGCAGCACGTCGATCAGGTGCCCGACGCCGAAGCGCTGCCCGGTGCGATAGATGCACGACAGCGCCTTGCGCGCGGCCTCGGTGGCGTCCCAGGTCTGCGGGGGATCGAGGCAGTTGTCGCAGTTGCCGCAGGCGCCCGCCTCCTCGCCGAAATAGGAGAGCAGGCGCACGCGGCGGCAGCCGGCGGTCTCGCACAGGCCCAGCAGCGCGTCGAGCTTGGCGCTCGAGATGCGCTTGTAGTCGTCGCTGGCTTCGGATGCGTCGATCAGCCGGCGCTGCTGCACGACGTCGGCCAGGCCGTAGCTCATCCAGGCGTCGGCGGGCTGGCCGTCGCGGCCGGCGCGGCCGGTCTCCTGGTAATACCCCTCGATGCTCTTGGGCAGGTCGAGGTGCGCGACGAAGCGCACGTCGGGCTTGTCGATGCCCATGCCGAAGGCGATCGTCGCGACCACGACGACGCCGTCCTCGCGCTGGAAGCGCGCCTGGTGCGCCGCGCGGGCCGCCGCGTCCATGCCGGCGTGATACGGGATCGCGTCGATGCCCTGCGTCTGCAGCCACTGCGCGGTCTCCTCGACCTTGCGCCGCGACAGGCAGTAGACGATGCCGGCGTCGCCCGGATGCTCGTCGCGGATGAAGCGCAGCAGCTGGCTGCGCGCCTCGTCGCGGTCGACGATGGTGTAGCGGATGTTCGGCCGGTCGAAGCTGGACACGAACACGCGCGCGCCGTGCAGGGCCAGCCGCTCGATGATCTCGTCGCGCGTCTGGGGATCGGCGGTGGCGGTGAGCGCCACGCGCGGCACCCGCGGGAAGCGCTCGTGCAGCACCGACAGCTGCAGGTACTCCGGCCGGAAGTCGTGCCCCCACTGCGACACGCAGTGGGCCTCGTCGATGGCGAACAGGGCCACCGACGCGCGCTCGAGGAGATCCTGGCAGCCGGCCATCGCAAGGCGCTCGGGCGCCAGGTAGAGCAGGTCGAGCTCGCCGTCGAGCAGCGCCTGCTCGGTGGCGCGCACCGTGCGGGCATCGAGCGTGGAGTTGAGGAAGGACGCGCGCACGCCGATCTGGCGCATGGCGTCGACCTGGTCCTGCATCAGCGCGATCAGCGGCGAAACGACCACGGTGGTGCCCAGCCCGCGCGCCTTGCGCAGCAGCGCCGGCACCTGGTAGCACAGCGACTTGCCGCCGCCGGTGGGCATCAGCACCAGGGCGTCGCCGCCGGCCGCCACGTGCGTGACGATGTCGGCCTGCGGGCCGCGGAAGTCGGGATGGCCGAACGTGGCGCGCAGCACCGCGCGGGCCTCTGCGAGGCCCGGGGTGGCGTCGGTTGCGGAAGGGGGGCTCACGTGCATGTTGGGCGCGAAGGATACGCGGTCGGCGCGCTGCGCGATGCCCGGCAGGGACACGACGATGCCGGGCCGGGGCGGGGGGTCACGCGAGGCCGGGCCCGGCCGTCGCGCCCGGACGGTCAGGCCGAGACCTGCGTCGCATACGGCGCGTGCATCGTGTGGAACGGCGTGGCCGCTTCGAACGCCGCGCCCAGCGCGAGCACGGTGGCTTCGTCGAAGGGCTTGCCGACCAGCTGGATGCCCACGGGCAGCCCGTCGACCAGGCCCGCCGGCTGCGCGAGCGCGCACAGGCCCAGGTAGTTGACCGGGCGCGTGAGGTAGCCGGGGATCGGCGACGCCTCGTCGACGTGCTCGAGCGCAAGCGCGGGGATGGCGACCGTGGGCAGCAGCAGCGCGTCGAAGGACGCGAACCACTGCGCGCACGCGCGGCGCCGCTGCGCCATCGTGCGCAGCTCCTGCGCGTAGTCGCCCGGACCGCAGTGGCGCGCAGCCTGGATGCGCGCGCGCACCGCCTCGCCCAGCGGCGCCGACGGATCGTCGACGTAGTCGCGATGCAGCGAGAACGCCTCGCTCGACATGATGCGGCCGGCCGGGACGGCCGAGTCGAAGAACCCGGCGGGCAGCCGGACCGGCACCACGTGCGCGCCGAGCGACTCGAACACCCGGGCGGCTGCCTGCCAGGCGGCGGTGACCCCCGGATGCATGAACGGCGGCAGCTCGGCGGCGTCGGGCAGCGCGATGCGCAGGCCCTGCACGGCGCGCGGCTCGGCGGTGAAGCGCTCGAGCGGCTGGGCCAGCGTGGTCGGATCGCGCGGGTCGGGACCGGCGAGCGCGTCGAGCAGCAGCGCGCAGTCGTGCACGCAGCGCGCCATCGGACCGATGGTGTCGAGCGTCCAGCTCAGCAGCCCGGTGGCGTGCAGGCTGATCCGGCCGTGCGTGACCTTCAGCCCGGTGAGGCCGTTGAACGCCGACGGGATGCGGACCGAGCCGCCGGTGTCGCTGCCGATGCCCGCCGGCGCCAGACCGGCCGCCACGGCCACGCCGGTGCCGCTCGACGAGCCGCCCGGCACCCGGTGCTGCGCACGGTCCCAGGGGTTGCGCGGCGTGCCCATCAGCGGATTGGTGCCCCAGCCCCCGAACGCGAACTCGGTCATGTGCACCTTGCCCAGCGGGATCATGCCGGCGGCGAGCAGCCGTTCGACGGTGGCGCTGGTCTGCGCGGCCACCCGCGTCGCGCAGTGCTTCGAGCCCAGCGTGCCGACGCGGCCCTCGATGTCGAGCAGATCCTTGAGCACGATCGGCAGGCCGTGCAGCGGCCCCAGCGGCATGCGCGCGGTGCGTGCCTTGTCGGCCGCACGGGCGAGCGCGCGGGCCTCGTCGGCGTAGACCTCGACGAACGCGTGCAGGTGCGCATCGGCGCGGTCGATCCGGCGCAGCAGCGCGTCGACGAGCTCGGCGCTGTGCAGCAGGCCGGCGTCGAGGGCCGCGCGCAGTTGCGACAGCGTCTGCCAGTGCAGCGGCGTGTCGTGGTTGGCGGGATGCAAGTGCTTCATGGCGATTCCCCTGGAGGCGGGCCGCACGGGCATCGGCGGCCGCGCGCGCCGCGGACCGGTCGGGAGGACCGATCGCAACGCATGCAGCAGGATGCTAGCGCGGGTCGCGGCGCGGCGGATCGGAAGGACGGCCGATGCCTTGCGGCCGCCGGGCCGCCGGGGCGTCACGGCGAGGACGTCGCGCCGACCCCATCGCCGGACGGCGTCCGGCGGGCGCAGGCCGCCACCCGTCCCCCGGCATGCACGCGGCCGGGCGCGCCCGCCATAGCGTAGACCCCAAAGCGCCGCGTCGCGGCGATAGAACAACGTCGTTCCTCGTGACCTTGCCGTGGCCAGTCCGTTCGCGCAGTTCGATTCGCTGAGGACCCTGCTCGCCCCGCGCGCGCCGGGCGACCACGGCGTTCGTCCGGGCGTCGTGCTGGGCATCACGCTGCTGCTGTCCTTCCTCCTCGGACCGGCGATCGTCGAGCGCCTGCGCTGGTCGAAGGTGAGCCAGGGGCTGCTGGTGCGCGATGTCCGTGTGGCCGAATCGCCCGACGACGCGCGCCAGTGCCGCAGCGACACCTGCAGCTTCGAGGCCGCCGCCCCGGTGCCGGCGCCGCCGGCGACGGTGCGCATGCGCTTCGAGCCGCCCCCCGTCAGGCGCTATCCCGTGCCGGCACAGTTCACCTACCGCTATTCCGGGCCGGCCTACGGGCCCGACGACTGGGTGGCCGTCGACCATGGGGAGCCGCACCTGCCGCCGAAGTGGTCGGTCCGGTTCACGTCCAGCGCCCGGCACGGCCAGCGCTTCGACACCGTGGCGGTCGACGGCCCGGGCGTGATGACCCGGATGATCCCCTTCGACGCGTCCGAACCCGCGATCCGCCTCGCCGACGTGATGCAGCGCGCGCGGCTGCGCACGGAGCGCGCGCAGGGCGGGTACGACCGCACCGCGGACGACGCGCAGGAGCCGTCGCCGCGGCTGGAATGGTTCGAGTTCCAGCCGTTGCCGCAGCAGCTGCAGTTCCGGCTCGACGGCGGCAACACCGCGGGCCTCGGCCCCGGCGACCGCGTCGTGCTGCGCATGGGCACCCGCAGCGACGACCGCGAGCACGCACCCGCGGGGCGCATCGAGCGCGTCGCCCAGGACGACACCGGGGTGACCCGCGTGACCGTACGCATGGCCGACGACGACCGCATGTGGATCCGCGGCTGGCTGAACGTGGCCACGCGCACCGGCGCGCCGCCCGTTCCGACCGCCGTCACCCTCGACGTGACGCGCCAGCTCGGGCATTCCAGCGGCGTGGCGGTCCAGGTGCCGGCCAGCGCGGTCGTGGAACGCGCCGGCCAGACGCTGGTGTGGACCGTGTTCGAAGGCTTCGCGGTGCCGGTGCACGTTCGGGTCGGACCGGTCGCCGACGGCTGGGCCGTGGTCGGCGAGATCGAGCACGCAGCCACCGGCGGCGTGCACCGCGACGACTGGGTGCGGCTGTCGCCCTGGCAGCGCAAGCGCCTGCTGAAGGCACGCCCGCTGAATGGCGGCAACACCCTGCTGAGCGCGCGCGCCCGCGTGATCGCCCGGCCGGGTCCGGCCCTGACGCCGGGGATGCCGGTGAGGGCGCTGTGAGCACCGCGATGACGTCGTCCGCCGCAACCCCGAGCGCATCCGCGTCCGGGCACACGCTGCGTCTGCTCGACTTCGACGAACCGCAGACGACCGGTGCCCCGGGGGGGGCCGAGCCGCCACGGGCGGGCGCCCCCGGGGCAGCGGCGCGCGCCGGCGACCCGGCGGGCGTGGCCGCGGCGGGCGCCGCCCCCGCGGCCGAGCCCCCGGCGCCGGCGCCCCCGGCGGCGGTGCGCGCGCGTGCGTTCCTGCTCGCCCCGCGCGACCACATCGACGCCCTCGGACGCATCGACGGCGCCGGCCGCGACACCCTCGCGCTGCTCGACGAGATCAGCCAGAGCACGCGCCGGCTCAGCGAGCTCAACCAGGGCCTGCTGCCGCTGATCGACCGCTTCCGCGAGCCCGGGCAGACCCGCAGGTGGTGGCGCTGGTTCACTGGAGAGGAACTGCAGCGCGAGCTGTCGTTCGGCAACGTGTGCCGCGAGATCGAGGCCTGCGCCGAAGGCGGCGTGGAAGAAACGAAGACGATGCGCCGCCTGATCGGCGCGCTGACCGACGACCGCGCGCGCATCGAACGCGAGCGGGCGCAGCTCGAGCACGACATCGAGCTCGGCACGCTGCTGCTGTCGCAGAAATACGCCCGGCTGCGCGCGGCCACCGGCGAGCCGGAGGAGACCTGGCAGCGCCTGTCGCGCCGCGTGGGCAATCTGCAGGCGATCGCGACGGCGCTGCAGCTCACCCAGGCGCAGTACGGCGTGGCGATCGAGCACGCGCGCACCGTCGCCGAGCGCTTCGACGAGATCAAGACCCTGCTGATGCCGATCTGGTACCAGCGCATGGGATTCAAGCTGTTCGCGCGGCGCCTCGCGGAGACGTCGACCGACGCCGCCGGCGGGCCTGCCGCCCGCCTCTCCCCGGATCCAAGGAAAGGGACCCCGTGATGGACGTGATGACCCCCGAACGGCAGACCGCCGCCGGCAGCCTCCCGATGAACCCCGACCTGCTGGCCGACCTCGGCGCGCAGCTGCTGATGCAGTCCTCGCCTGCCCTGCAGCCGTCGTCCGCGGCGGGCACGTCGGCGGTCGCCGTGCAGCCGTTCGCCGTCGTGCCATCGGCGCAGGCGCAGCCCGTGCAGGCGCCGGCCCCCGGCGCGGTCGAGGCCCCGATGCTCGGCGCGATCGCCGCGCCGGTGGTGAACCAGAAGGTGGCGCTGCTGTCGGACCAGCTGGCCAACGCGAACCTGGACCAGATCCATGCGTTCGGGCGCGAGATCGGCGCACACGCGTCGGCGCACACCGACTCGATCCTGGAGCGCGTGCGGGGGTCGGATCTCGACGTGATCGGCGCGAAGCTGGGGCAGATCGTCACCGTCGCGCAGACGATGAACCTGAGCGCGGTGGCCGACAGCCGCTCGCGCATCCCGCTGCTGGGCCCGCTGATCGACCGCATGCGGCTGAAGGGCGGCGAGCTGCTGCGGCGCTTCCAGGACGTGCGCACGCAGGTGGACACGCTGATCGACGAGGTCGACACGATGCAGCAGGGGCTGGCCGAGCGCAACGCGGCGCTCGACGCCTCGTTCGACTCGGTGCGCCAGGAGCACGACCTGCTCGGCCTGCACGTGATGGCCGGCGAAGGCGCGGTGACGCGGCTGAAGGCGCGCATCGCAGCGCCGCTGGCCGACCCGAAGGACCCGTTCGCCGTGCAGGCCCGCAACGACCTGCAGACCGCGCTGGCCGCGCTCGAGAAGCGCATCGCCGACATGCGCGTGCTGCAGCACGCGGCGCTTCAGCAGCTGCCGATGATCCGCATGGTGCAGGCGAACAACCGCATGCTGATCGAGAAGTTCCACACCATCAAGGACCTGACGATCCCGACGTGGAAGCGTCAGTTCCTGCTGGCACTGTCGCTGAACGAGCAGAAGAACGCCGTGCAGCTGGCGACCTCGATCGACGACGCGACCAACCAGTTCCTGCTCGAGAACGCCCGCCTGCTGAAGGACAACACGATCTCGACCGCCAAGGCCAACCAGCGCCTGGTGATCGACGTCGACACCCTGCGGCAGGTGCATGATTCGCTGCTCGCGACGATGCAGGAGGTCATCCAGATCAACCGCGACGGCGTGCAGCAGCGCGCGACGATCAGCACGCAGCTGCAGACGATGCGCACGACGATGACCCAGCAGTTCAGCGCACGGACATGAACGTCGGCGCGGCCGCCACGCTCGGCGAGGGCGAAGCCCTCGCACGCCGCATCCGCTGGCTGCGCTGGCGCACGATCGGCGTGGGCATCACCGGCGCGCTGGCCGCGCTCGCCGGCCTGCTGATGCTGAGCTCGGTGCTGGGCGACGTGTACCGCGAGCTGTTCCGCGGCTCGGGCGCGGTGCGCCTGGCCTTCCACCTGCCGCCGGCGCTGCAGCCGGAGCGCATGAACCTGCTGCCGTGGCTGTGCCTGGGACTGGCCGTCGTCGGCACCTGGGGGATGTCGACCGGACGCATCCGGCGCCGGTACTGCCTGGTCGCCTACGCGCTGATGGCGATGACCGCCGCCGCCGACATCCTGTTCGCGCCGCCGCTGCGCCAGCCGATCTTCCATCTGCCCAGCGGGATCGAGCGCATGTTCAACGACGGCCGGTACACCGAGGTCGAGCGCCTGGTCGACAACTTCCCGCAGCAGGCAGCAGCGGTGAACTACGTGAAGGCGCAGATCGGCCTGCGCACCGGCGACCGGCGCATGGTCGAGAAGCACGGTGCGCCGCTGCTGACGATGGTCGACACCTTCGTGTACCGCGTGCACGACGACCCGGCCGAGCAGACCGTGCTGGCCGAGCAGGTCGGCGCCTTCCGCGCCGACGTGATCCACGCGATCGACAGGACGCTCCACGGCGTCCCCGTCACGCAGGTGGGCCTCACCGTCGAGCGCCAGTCGGCCGGCCGGCTGGGCATCTGGGTGCACGTCGCCGTGTTCGGACTCGCCGGCGCGATCGCCCTGCTGACGGGCGTGGCGCTGACCTGGGTGTGGCGCCGCATGCGCGCCAACCTGCTGCACATCGACGACCTGCAGCACGCCTGAGCCACGGGGGCTTCCGTGCCACGGCTGGCCCCGGCGGGCATGCCAGGGGTGCGGATCCCGGGGCACACGCCCCGGGCGCCTCGACCCCGGCCGGCGCTCAGTGCACCGTGGCGGCCGCCTTGCCGCGCACCAGCCGACCCGGCAGGTTGCCGGTGGGCTCGCCGTTGCGATAGACCAGCTGGCCCGACACGATCGTCGCCTCGTAGCCCTGCGCGTCCTGCAGGAAGCGGCGCCCGCCGGCCGGCAGGTCGAAGGACAGGCGCGGCCGCTCCACCTGCAGGCGGCTCATGTCGATCACGTTGAGGTCGGCCTTGTAGCCGGGCGCGATCACGCCGCGGTCACCCATCCCGACGGCCTGCGCGTTGCGCGCGGTCAGCAGGTTGACCAGCAGCGGCAGTTCGAGCCGGCCGTGCGCACGGTCGCGTCCCCAGTGGGCGAGCAGCGAGGTGGTGAAGCTGGCGTCGCAGATGGCCGCGACGTGTGCGCCGCCGTCGCCCAGGCCGAGCAGCGCATTGGGGTGCGTGAGCATCTCGGGGCAGTGGTCGAGCGAGCCGCGTGCGTAGTTGGCGAACGGCGCCAGCAGCAGGTCGCGGCCGTCGTCGCCCATCATCAGGTCGTAGCACACCTCCAGCGGCGAGCGGCCCTCGCGCGCGGCGATCGCCGCGACGGAATCGTCGGGCGACGGCTCGTAGTTGGGCGTGCGCCCGAGCGGATAGACGACGCTGAAGTCGTACGGGCGCATGTCGGCGCGCAGGTGCGGCTGCTGCTCGGCCTCGAGCAGGATGCGCGCACGCACGGACGGGTCGCGCATGGCCGCCACCATCTCGGCCAGGGGCTTCTCGCGCAGCGCCTGCAGGGTCGGCGAACCATGCAGCGGGCTGCGGCTGGTCTGCAGGCCGAACAGCACGCCGACCGGACGCGGCGGCACCTGGGCCGAGATCTTCAGACCCGATTCCGACGCTTCGCGGATGCGCGCGAGCATGTCGCGCCAGCCATCGGGCGCGCGATGGCTCTGCGCCAGCGAGATCGACAGCGGCCGCCCCGACGCGCGGGCGATGCGCAGGATCATGCCCAGCTCGTCGCCCTGGCTGCGCGCGAAGTCCGAGATCACCTGCAGCACCCCCGTGCCCGCGTCGGACAGGCCCATCGCGATGCCGGTGAGCTCGTCCTCGGTCGCCTTCAGCGACGGGGTGGGATCGCCTTTCACGCTGCGGTGGTTGAGCGAGCGCGACGTGGAGAAGCCGACCGCACCGGCACGGATCGCGTCGGCGGTCAGTGCGCGCATCTGCAGGATGTCGCGCGTGTTGGCGGGCTCGAGGTCGACCGCCCGCTGGCCCATCACGAACACGCGCAACGCACCGTGCGGCACCTGGGCGGCGATGTCGATGTCGCGCGGCGCGCGCTCGAGGAAGTCGAGGTACTGCGGAAACGACTCCCATTGCCAGGGGATGCCCTCGTGCAGCGCGGCGCCGGGGATGTCCTCGATGCCTTCCATCAGTTCGATCAGGCAGTCGCGGTCGTGCGGGCGCACGGGTGCGAAGCCCACGCCGCAGTTGCCCATCACGGCCGTGGTGACGCCGTGCGCGCTGGACGGCTGCATGCGCGTGTCCCAGCTGGCCTGGCCGTCGTAGTGGGTGTGGATGTCGACGAATCCGGGCGTGACCAGACGGTCGCGCGCATCGATCTCGACCGCGCCCTTGCCCGCGACCTGCCCGACCGCCACGATGCGCCCGTCACGGACCGCGACGTCCGCCTCCTTCAGGGGGTTGCCCAGGCCATCGGCCACCTGTCCACCGCGGACGATCAGATCGAACTGTTCGGACATCCGGATTCTCCAGCTGCACGGGCACGCCCTGCGCGTCCCGTCGGTTGATCGACACTCGGCCGGGGTCGGCCGATGATTTCATTCGTCGCAATCCCCGACAGACAGCCGGCCGCCTCCGGACATCGATCACCGATGGGCCCAGGAAGGTGGCGGCGGCTGGAGAAGTGGCTTGTTGCGACCTGCAAAACATCTTGCGCACGTGCGCAGTGCGATCGATGGTGCCACATTCGCGGCGGCGGATCGAGCGTCCACGCGCCGGCCCGGGGGGAGATCCGTTTCAGCGGACGGTGTTCCGTGGCGGTGCGCGTGCCGCGCGCGGAGGGGGCGCGCGCGGTCGGGCGAGGAGCGTGCGCGCGAAGGTGCGCTCGATCAGCGGCGCGCGCGCCCGTGCGGCAGGCCCATCGCCACCAGGGCACCGAGCAGGTTGCCGCCGCCGGCGATCATCACCGCGGCCCCATAGCCCTGCGTGCGGTCGAACAGCCATCCCGCCAGGATGGGCAGGGTGATGGCGGCGATGCACCACGCGATGTACAGGCGCCCCGCGACGTGGCCGAAGGCGTTGCGGCTCCAGTACTGGGTGATGGCGCCGGCGGTCAGACCGGACATGAAGCCGTAGCCCATGCCGATCATGGCCAGGGTCGGCACCGCCACCAGCGGCCCCGGCCAGACCGTCAGCGCGAGTGCGCCGGCGAGCGACCACAGGTGGGCGAAGGTGGCCACCTGCGGCACGCTGAAGCGGTCGACCAGCCAGCCGCCGCCGATGCGCGCCGAGGCGATCGCGCCCGTGATGAACGTGGTGGCCCCCAGCGCCAGGCCGGTGCGCCCGCCGTAGGCCTGGACGATGCCCGCCGCCTGGCTCATCACCGTGAGCCCCGCGGCGGCGGCCAGGAAGAAGACCGCGAACATGCGCGCAAACAGCCCCCAGCGCGGATCGTGCACCTCGCCCGCGGCGGCGGCAGCGTCCTGCATGCGGATGTCGGCCACGCGCATCAGCGCCGCCGAGACGAGGCTGGCGACGCAGACGACGACGGCCAGCGCGACCAGCGTGGGGCGCAGGCCGAAGGCGCCGATCGCCCAGCCGAACAGCGGCGCGCCGATCATCGCGCCCAGCGGATACAGCCCGACGACGTAGCCGTTGACCAGGCCGTTGCCGGAGCGCACCGTCTGGTTCACGCCCTGCTGCACGAGGATGAAGCCGATGCCGCCGCCCAGCCCGAACAGCAGGCCGTAGCCGACGGCCAGCTGCACGAACCCGCCGGCGGTGGCCGTCAGCACCAGACCCAGCGCGCTGCCCGCACCGGCGAGCACGGTGAGGAGCGCCGGGGGCAGCCGCCGGTAGAGCGGCGGCGCGAGGTTCATGCCCAGCGTGAGACTCAGCGTGGCCAGCGCGAACACGAAGGTCATCTGCGTGCGCCCGATCGCCAGCATCGTCTCCATCGGCTTGAGGAACACGCTGAACGCGTAGATCGTGCCGAACGGCAGGTTCAGCACGGTGGCCGCCGCGATGGCGGCGATCGAGCGCTGGCGGGGCGTCATCCGCGACCGGTCGTCCGACACTCAGTGCACCGCCCGATCCTGACCGCCCCAGTACCGTGCGCGCAGCGCCTTCTTGTCGGGCTTGCCCAGTCCGGTCACCGGCAGGCTGTCGACGAAGTCGACCGACTTCGGCGCCTGCACCGCGCCCTTGTGGGTACGCACCAGCGCGATCAGTTCCTCGGCGTGCACGCTGGCGCCGGCGCGCAGCACGACCACCGCCTTCACCGCCTCGCCCCACTTCGCGTCGGGCACGCCGATCACCGCCGCCGCCGACACCGCCGGGTGGTGGGTCAGCACGTCCTCGACCTCGCGCGGGTAGACGTTGAAGCCGCCGCTGATGATCATGTCCTTGGAGCGGTCGACGATGTACAGGAAGCCGTCCGCGTCGGCGCGTGCCAGGTCGCCGGTGTACAGCCAGCCGTGGCGCAGCGCCTTGGCGCTCTCCTCCGGCTTGTTCCAGTAGCCCTTCATGACCAGCGGGCCGCGCACGCAGATCTCACCGACTTCGCCGGTCGGCACCTCGTTGCCCTGGTCGTCGAGCAGGCGCACCTGGCTGTTGCCGATCGGGCGACCGCACGAGGCCAGCCGCTGCGGGAAACGCTCGGGATCGTGGTCGATGCGACGCAGCACAGTCAGCGCATTGGGCGCCTCGGACTGTGCGTAGATCTGCATGAACACCGGCCCGAACGCCTGCATGCCTTCCTTCAGGCGCGCCGGCGACATCGGTGCCGCGCCGTAGATGATCAGCTGCAGCGACGACAGGTCGGCCCCGGCCAGGGACGGGTGGTCGAGCAGCACGTAGATCATCGTGGGCACCAGGAAGGTGGCCGTGATGCGGTGGCGCGCGACGATGTCCAGGAAGCGGTCGGCGTCGAAGCCCTTGCTCATCACGTAGGTACCCGAGCGCAGCAGCACCGGCATGATCATCACGCCGGCGGCGTGCGTGATCGGCGTCATCGCGAGGAAGCGGACGTCCGCCGGCCAGTCCCACTCGGCCAGCTCGGCCATCACCATCGTCACGTGCACGCGCTGGGTGTGGATCACGCCCTTGGGCCGGCCGGTGGTGCCGCCGGTGTAGATGAGCGTGCAGATGTCGTCGGCGCCGGCCTCGGCGACCAGCGGCGCCGCAGGCATGCGCGCGGCTTCGGCGAGGATGTCGTCGCCGAAGTCGCAGGGCCCCAGCCCCAGCACCGTGCCCAGCGTGGGCACGCGCGCGCGCAGCGTGCGGGCGCGCTCGGCGAAGGTGGCGGGATCGACGAACAGCGTGCCCACCTGCGAGTCCTCGAGCAGGTAGACGTGGTCGTCCTCGGACCCCAGCGGATGCATCCACGTGATGCGCAGGCCCATCAGGTAGGCGGCCGCCGTCGGCAGGAACGCCTCCGGACGGTTGGACGACAGCACGGCGATCGCATCCCCGCGCTTCAGGCCGCGCGCCTTCAGCGCCTGCACGAAGCGTCCGAGCAGATCGCCGTAGGCCCGGTAGGTGTACGCCTGGTCGTCGAGCACGAAGGCGACACGGTCGCCACCGCGCTGGATCGCGCGCACCACCAGGTCGCCCATGCTGCATTCGTCGTACATCGGATCACGTGCGGACATCGGTCTCCCCCTCAGGTTCGTGTTGTGCGGGGATTCTGCCCGAGATGCGGATCCGGAGTGCCCGGCAGGCCGGCATTGGGGACGCTTGGCGGACCGGGAGCTCGGATGCTTGGGGTCCCGGGATCTAGGATGCTCGGGGTCCCGGGATCTTGGATGCCCGGAGTCCCCGAGGCTTCGATCCGCCGTCCGGTCAGGACGCCGGACGGCCGGCCGCGAGCAGTGCCTTCAGGTGGCCGAGCCGCGCCTTGGCCTGCGCGCCGTCGGTCGAGCGCGACGGCGGCGTTGCCGCAAGGCCCATCTCGGCCAGGAACCGCGAGGGTTCGCGCGACTGCAGGTCGCGTGCGCGCTTGCGCTTGCGGCACCAGGTGATCGTCAGGCTGCGCTGGGCGCGGGTCACGGCCACGTACATCAGCCGGCGCTCCTCCTCGATGCGCGCGGGCGGCTCGGGCTCGGCGTCGTCGTCGGCGCGTGCATCGCCCTGATGCGGCATCAGGCCTTCCTCGCAGCCGATGATGAACACGTGCGGAAACTCCAGCCCCTTGGAGGCGTGCACGGTGGTGAGGCGGACGGCGTCCTGGTCGTCGTCGCCGCGGTCGAGCTGCGACAGGATGGCCACCGACTGGGCGAGCCGCGCCAGGGTGGCGCCGTCGTCCTCGGCGCGCTTCTTCATCCAGTCGACGAAGTCGCACACGTTCTGCCAGCGGGCGGCCGCCGCCTTGTCGTCGAGCGTGTCGTACAGCCACGCGCGATAGCCGATCGCCTCCATCAGGTCGTCGAGCACCTGGGCCGCCGGCTCGTGCGCGGCACGATGCGCGATGCGGTTCATGAACGCGCCGAACGCGCGCAGCGGCTCGAGCTGACGCGCGGCGAGCTGCGTCTCGATGCCGGTCTCGAACATCGCCGCGAACATCGACTGATGGCGCTGACCGGAATAGCGGCCCAGCGCCTCGAGGGTGGCGTTGCCGATGCCCCGCTTGGGCGTGGTGATCGCGCGGATGAAGGCCGGGTCGTCTTCGTCGTTGGCCAGCAGCCGCAGATAGGCCATGACGTCGCGGATCTCGGCACGCTCGAAGAACGACTGCCCGCCGGACAGCACGTACGGGATCTTCTCCTTGCGCAGCGCCTGCTCGATCACACGGGCCTGGTGGTTGCCCCGGTACAGCACGGCGTAATCGGCGAAGCGGCCGCGGCGCTCGAACTTGTGCGCCTGCAGCCGCATCACCACCGACTCGGCTTCGTGCTCGTCGGAGTCGCAGGCGACGACGGTGATCGGATCCCCCACGCCGTGCTCCGACCACAGCGTCTTCTCGTGCAGCTTGGGGTTGTTGGCGATCAGGCGGTTGGCGGCGTCGAGGATGGTCAGACTGGAACGGTAGTTCTGTTCCAGCTTGATCACCTTCAGATTGGGGAAGTCGGTGCCGAGTCGCGCCAGGTTCTCCATGGTGGCCCCGCGCCAGCCGTAGATGGACTGGTCGTCGTCGCCGACCGCGGTGAATGCGGCACGCGGACCGGCCAGCAGCTTGAGCAGCGCGTACTGGCAGGCGTTGGTGTCCTGGTATTCGTCGACGAGCAGGTAGCGCAGCCGTTCGCGCCACGCTTGTGCGACCTCGGGATCGCGCTCCAGCAGCCGGGCCGGCAGACGGATCAGGTCGTCGAAGTCGACCGCCTGGTAGGCCGCCAGGGTGGCGGCGTAATCGCGGTAGACGCGTGCGAACTGGTGCTCGGCGGCGTCGGATGCCGTGGCCGCCGCGTCGTCGGGCTCGACCAGCGCGTTCTTCCACAGCGAGATGCGGCTCTGCGCGGCGCGGATCAGCTTGCGGTCGGTGGTGGCCAGCGCCTGCTGCACGATGCCGGCCGCGTCGTCGCTGTCGAGGATCGAGAAGCTGGACTTCAGCCCGAGGCGCTTGCAGTCGCGTCGCAGCATCTGCACCCCCAGCGAGTGGAAGGTGCTGACCACCGGCCGGTCGTTCTCGGGCAGGCGCACGATCTTGTGCAGGCGCTCCTGCATCTCGCGTGCCGCCTTGTTGGTGAACGTGATGGCGGCGATCGCCTTCGGGCGGATCCCGGCGTCGATCAGGTGCGCGATCTTCTGGGTGATCACCCGGGTCTTGCCACTGCCGGCACCCGCGATGACCAGGCACGGGCCGTCCAGGTAGTGGACAGCGGCGCGCTGGGCGGCGTTCAGGGGGGTGGCCATGGCGGGGCGCGGGGGGTGGGGCGATACGGAGGTGGGGGCCGGATTCTATCAGCGGGGTCGCGCCTGCGAGCGGTCGGGATCGCGCCTGCGATCGGCCGCGCAGGGACCCGGCGCAGCGCCGCCGGCGCGATCAGCGCAGCACCGCCGGTGCGATCAGATCTCCTGGGGGTCGACGTCCAGCTGCCAGCGCACGGGCGTGCGCAGTTGCGCAAGTGCGGCCAGCCAGGCATCGAGAAAGCGGTGCAGGGCCGGCCGGGCGGGCGACTCCACCAGCAGCTGGGCGCGCTCGCGTCCGGCCAGGCGCACCAGCGGCATCTGCACCGGATCGAAGATCCGCACCCCCGGCGCGTCGATGGCCACCGCGGCCGCGCGCGCTGCGCGCAGGAACTCGAGCGCCTGCTCGAGGCTGCGGGCTTCGGCGCGCACCAGCGCCTGGTGCACGAAGGGCGGAAGCTCCGCCGCTTCGCGCTCTTCGAGCTGCCCCGCGGCGAAGCCGGCGAAGTCCTGGCGGCCCAGCGCGTCGAACAGCGGATGCGCGGGAAACCGGGTCTGCACGATCACCGTGCTGTCGCCGCCCGCGCGGCCCGCGCGGCCCGCGACCTGCATCAGCACGGAGAACAGACGCTCCGGGGCGCGGAAATCGGACGAATACAGGCCGCTGTCGGGGTCCACGACCACCACCAGCGTCAGGCGGCGGAAATCGTGCCCCTTGGCGAGCATCTGCGTGCCCACGAGCAGATCGAGCGCGCCGGCATGGGCCGCGTCGATGACCTCGCGTGCGGCGCCGCGGCGCCGCGCGACGTCGCGGTCGACCCGCCCGACACGCGCCGCGGGGAACAGCGCGCGCAGCCCTTCCTCCAGCCGCTGCGTACCACGGCCCAGCGGCGTGAGGTCGACGTTGCCGCAGTCGGGGCAGCTGCGCGGCACGCGCTGTTCGGCGCTGCAGTGATGGCACACCAGGCGGTAACGGGAGGGGCCGGCGTCCGCCGCCCCCTCGGCGCCGACCCGGTGCAGCACCCGGTACGACGAGCACGCGTCGCAGCGGCTGAGCCAGCCGCAGGCGTCGCAGCACAGCACCGGCGCGTACCCGCGCCGGTTGACGAACACGAGCGCCTGCTCGCCGCGCGCCAGACAGGCGCCGATCGCGGCGACGGCTTCGGGCACCAGGCTGTGCTGCAGGCGCCGGCCCCGCGGGTCGACGCACAGCAGCCGGGGCGGCGCGCCGCCGGCGACACGCCCCGGCAGGGTCAGGCGCGTGTAGCGCCCCAGCGTACCGGCGCGCCAGGTCTCCAGCGACGGGGTCGCCGAGCCCAGCACGACCGGCACCCGGCACTGCGCCGCCAGGGTCACGGCCAGGTCACGGGCCGAGTATCGGACGCCCTCCTGCTGCTTGTACGACGGATCGTGCTCCTCGTCGACGACGATCCCGGCCAGGCCCGGCAAGGGCGTGAACACCGCCAGGCGCGTCCCGATCACCAGGCGCACGCGGCCCTCGGCCGCTGCCAGCCACTGGGCGGCGCGCTCGCCATCCGGCAGATCGCTGTGCAGCACCGCGACCGGCTGCGACGGAAACCGCGCGGCGACCTGCGCCAGCAGCTGGGGCGTGAGGGCGATCTCGGGCACGAGCAGCAGCGCCTGCGCGTCGGGCCCCCGTTCGAGCAACCGGGCGATCCACTGCAGGTAGACCTCGGTCTTGCCGCTGCCGGTGACCCCATGCAGGAGGAAGACCCGGAAGCCGTCGGCCTGCTGCAGTGCGTCGAGGGCCGTACACTGGGCCTCGGTGAGGGCCGGGGCGGCCCGGTCGGGTGACGGCGCGCCGGGCGGTTCTGCGAGACCGGACAGCGCGACGGGTCCGCGCTGGCGCGCACGCTCGAACGCCGAGCCCCGCGCGCGCACGGGCGGCACCGCGCGGAACAGCTTCGGGATCGCGGGCAGCGCGACCTCGCCAAACCCACGGTGGTAGTACCCGGCCGCAAACCGGACGAGGTTCAGCCAGGACGCCGGAAGCTGCGGGGCGGACGGCACGGTCCCGATCAGCGGGCGGATGCGGTCCGCCGGGACCGGCGTGTCGTCGACGAGTTCGGCGACCAGCCCGATCCGGCGCCCCCGCCCCCAGGGCACCAGCACCCAGACCCCCGGGGTCAGCGTCGGGCGCAAGGCCTCGTCGAAGCCGTAGTCGAAGCCGTCCGCGCCGGGGATGTCAAGCGCTACCCGGGCGTATCGGGCCGCCGCCTGGCTAGCCACAACGAGAATTCACTTTAAGTTCAGTAACTAAACCGACGCGGCGCCGAGACATTTTGGACTCGTTCACAGAACCTGTGGATAAAACTGTGAGGAACTCGGCCCGACCGCCCGGGAATCCGCGCCAAATCACGACGGGAGGTGGTTTGCCCGGGATTTGTGCAAAAAAATATGCTTAATTTTCAACAACTTGGAAAAGACCTTCTCGCCACGGGGAAATACGACATCCGCTGGGTGGAGGCCTTGACAAGTGTGCATAAGTCAGTGTCCGCCTCGCCCGGAAGCGAGCACCGAAGCGCCTTGGCGAGGCGCGCCGGCATTCGGAATCGGTCAAAGTGAGGACGCGCTCGCGCCGCGAGCCCGCATTTCCCGGCTATAGGTGTGCACGGCTTCCACCAGTGCGGCGACGTTGTCCGGCGGCGTGTGCAGCGAGATGCCGTGCCCCAGGTTGAACACATGACCGGCGCCCGGCTGGGGCACGCCGAAGCTCTCCAGCACCTTTTGTGCCTCGGCCCGGATCTGGGCAGGATCGGCCATCAGGGCCATCGGGTCGAGGTTGCCCTGGATGGCGCACCGGTCGCCCACGCGCGCACGGGCCTGGCCCAGGTTGACCGTCCAGTCGACGCCGACGGCGTCACAGCCGGCCGCGGCGATCTGCTCCAGCCACAGTCCGCCGCCTTTGGTGAACACGATGCACGGCACCTGCTCCTCGTGCGCGGGCGCAGCGGCCGACGCCGGAACCGTGCGCGTCCGCTTCAGACCGGCGACGACCTGCCGGACGTAGGCCAGCGAGAACCGCTGGAACGCGCCGTCGGCCAGCACGCCGCCCCAGGAGTCGAAGATCATCACGGCCTGCGCGCCGGCATCGATCTGCGCGTTCAGATAGTCGGTGACGGCACGGGCGTTGACCTCGAGGATGCGGTGCAGCAGGTCGGGACGCCGGTAGAGCATGGTCTTGATCTGGCGGAAGTCGTCGCTGCCGCCGCCCTCGACCATGTAACAGGCAAGGGTCCACGGGCTGCCGGAGAACCCGATCAGCGGCACCCGGCCGCCCAGTGCGCCGCGGATCGTGCTGACCGCGTTCATCACGTAGCGCAGCTCCACGTTGGGATCGGGAACGGCCAGCCGGCCCACGGCCGCCTCGTCGCGGACGGGTCGCTCGAACTTCGGCCCCTCGCCTTCGGCGAAATACAGTCCCAGCCCCATTGCGTCCGGCACCGTCAGGATGTCGGAGAAGAGGATGGCCGCGTCCAGCGGGAAGCGCTCGAGCGGCTGCAGCGTCACTTCGCACGCCAGCTCTGCGTTCTTGCACAGCTGAAGGAAGCTGCCGGCGCGCTTGCGCGTGGCGTTGTACTCGGGCAGGTAGCGCCCCGCCTGGCGCATCAGCCAGATCGGCGTGTACTCGGTGGGTTCGCGCCGCAGCGCGCGCAGGAAGGTGTCGTTGATCAGCTGGGTCACGGGCGGTTCCGGGTCTGAGAGTTCTGAGAGCGGCGCAGCCTCCGAGGCACCGCGCGCGCCGGCGGCGACGATACACCCTCCGGCAGCCCGGAGACGGTGTCCGGGGCGCGCACGCGCGCGACCGGACTCGGGGACGGGACCCGGCGGGGCCGGACGCCGCGTCTCACCTGGCCCGGCCGGACACGCTTCTGCGCCCGGCGGGCAGCGCCCGTCCGGACGAACGGACGTGCGCCGGCGCGGACGCTACAGGCGATTGTGCGTGCCGTCGCAGAGGGGCGACTTGCCCGACTGCTTGCAGCCGCAGAAATACACGGTGCCGGTGGCCGTGGCCGTGTACTTCAGCGGCACGAACGGGCCGCCCTTGTGGCTGCCGTCGCAGAATGGCTGCTTCTGGCTCTTGCCGCAGGCACACCACCAGTAGTCCTTGCCCGCTTCGACGGCGACGGGAAACGGCGAACGCGCGGCAATTTCGGGTGTGGTCACGACGGGCTCCCGGCATCAAGGACGAGCGGCCAGTCTACCGGAGACGTGCGCTGCGCGGCCAGTAGGCCGTGCGGATCGGCCGGCCGGCCCGGCAGACGCCTCGGGGCCTTCCGGCGCATCATTGCCGTCGACGCACGAACGAAGGAGCGCGGCATGACCGGAACCACCGACTACTCGATCTTCGACGCGGGCGACGTCGTGCTGCAGTCCGGCCGTACGTTTCCCGGAATGAAGATTGCCTACAAGACCTGGGGCACCCTGAATGCCGACCGGTCGAACGTGATCGTCTACCCGACGTCGTTCAGTGCGCAGCACTATGACACCCAATGGCTGATCCGCCCGGGCGGCGCGCTCGACCCCGAGCGCTACTTCATCGTCATTCCCAACCTGTTCGGAAACGGACTGTCGTCGTCGCCATCGAACACGCCCTGGCCGCTGACCGGCGACCGCTACCCGAACGTCACCTATCTGGACGCCGTGCGTGTGCAGCAGCGTCTGCTGGCCGAGGTCTTCGGCGTGGAACGCGTGCGGCTCGTCTACGGCTGGTCGATGGGCGGCATGCAGGCGTATCACTGGGCGAGCGCGTTTCCCGACCGGGTCGAGCGGATCGCGGTCGTGTGCGGGTCGGCGCGCTGCGCGCCGCACAACGCCGTCTTCATCGAGGGCGTGCGCGCTGCGCTGACCGCCGACCCGGCCTATCTCGACGGCGCGTTCACCGCGCGGCCCGTGCGGGGCTATCGGGCGATGGGACGTCTGTACGCGGGCTGGGCGATGTCGCAAGCGTTCTACCGCGAGGAGCTGTGGCGCACGATCGGATACAGCTCGCTCGAGGACTATCTGGTGCGCAACTGGGAGGCGAACTTCTCCCGACGCGACGCGGCCGACCTGCTGGCGCAGCTGTGGACATGGCAGCACGGCGACATCAGCGCGAACGAGCGCTTCGGCGGCGACCTGCCCGCCGCACTGCGCGCGATCGAGGCGCAGGTGCTGCTGATGCCGGGCGACCACGACCTGTATTTCCGCGTCGAGGACAACCGGCGCGAACTCGAGCACCTGCGCCACGGCCGTCTGCTGCCGATTCCGTCGGTCTGGGGACATCGGGCGGGCAATCCCGTGCAGTGTCCGGAGGACGCGGCGTTCATCGAGTCGGCGGTGCGCGCGCTGCTCGACGCCTGAGGGCGGGCGGCGGGTGGGGGTGCCCGCCCGGAGGCCGTTCGCGCGGCGGAATCCGCCACCGGTCGGCCAGCGGCCGGAAGCGTGACGGATGTGGGCGTGCGCGCGACGCGACTGGCGAAAATCGCACCACCATGAAGCCCTCCTCCGACGGATACACGCACCAGGTCCTGGCCGCACTGCGCGCGCGATCGCCGATCGTGCTCGACGTGTCCCCGGCCATCCGCCGGGACCTGTACCGACGCTACATCGACGTGTCGATGCGCAACGGATCGCTGAACCTGTTCGGCTTCGCGTTCGTCGTGTTCGGGGTGGCGTACTCGGCGCCGCTCGCGCCCCGTGTGGCGGTGTTCTGCGCGGTCGCGGCGGTGATGCTGCTGCGCGTGCTGCTGGCACGCCGGCTCGGCCGCCTGCTGGAGGGCCACGGCGCGCGCCGGCCTGCGGTCGACGACGGGGTCGTGCAGGGCAGTCCGCTGGCACGTGCACACGACCTATGCATCGTGCTGTCCGGGCTGGCCTGGGGCGTGATGCCGTATGCGCTGTCGGGTCTGGTGAGCACCCTGCAGCTGTATTCCCTGCTGTACGCGAGCGTCGTCTATCTGGGCATGCTGTCGGTCAGTTTCCTGTCGGCCCTGCCGGCGACGGTGGTGATGACCGCCGCCACCGCCCTGCCGCTCGCCGCCTTCCTGGCGATGCTCGGCGCGCCGGAGACGCTGCTGCTGTCGGCCGCCACGATCGTGTTCGCCGTGGCCCACGTCGTGCGGATCAGTGCGAGCCACCGCACCCTGATCCAGGCGCTGGAGGCGCAGGCACGCAATGCCGAACTGGTGCACGAACTGCGCGGCATGCAGCATGCGCTCGAACGGGAGAACGCCGCGCTCGACGACTCGCTGCGCGACGCGCGCGACGTGGCCACGCGCGACGCGCTGACCGGCGCCGCCAATCGCCACCGGCTCAGGATGGTGGCCGATGCGCTGGAGGCGCAGGTGCGCGCCCGCGGCGAGCGGATCGGCCTGTGCATGATCGACGCCGACGACTTCAAGGCCGTCAACGATGCGTACGGCCACGCGGTCGGCGACCAGGTGCTCGTGGGCATCGCCGATCGTCTGCGCGCGCGCATCCGGGGCGCCGACGTGATCGCGCGGTATGGTGGCGAGGAATTCGTCGCCGTGCTGCGTGACAGCGATCGCACGCGAGCCGCCGCCGTCGCCGAAGCGATGCGCGCCGCCGTGGCGGCGAGCCCTCTCGACACCGCGGTCGGAGCGTTGCGCGTCACGATCTCCGTCGGCGTGTGCGAATGGCAGTCCGACGACCTGTTCGACAATGCCCTGGAGCGCGCCGACCGGGCGTTGTACGCGGCCAAGCACGGCGGCAAGAACCGGGTCGTGGTCTGTGACGGCGGTACGCAGGCGGCGTCCACGTCGCCGGCCGCACGGGGCGATCCTCGGGACGCGGCCCTTCAGCGATCGTCGGAGGCGTCGCGGTACAGCGCACGGACGGTCGCGGAGCGGAATTCCATGTAGTAGGTGGTCGCGGTGATCACCACCGCGCCGCCCAGCAGCAGCCACGGATTGATCAGCCACACCAGCAGCGGGATCGCGAAGTAGTAGGCGCGCAGGCCCTGGGCGAAGTTGCTGCCCGCCAGCTCGTTCAGGTCGGACGCCTGCGCGATCGCGCGGTCGTCGTCGGCGCGGTGCGTCTCCAGGGTGGGATACGACCCGACGACGATGCCGACCAGGTTGAACTGGCGCAGCGACCAGGTGAACCGCAGGAACGCGTAGATGAACACGAGTGTCAGGGCGAGGGCCTTGATCTCGAGCAGCTCCTGCGTGGTGCGGGCCGCGAAGGGCAGCCCCTGCAGCACTTCGGCGCTCTTCTCGATCGTGCCGAGCACGGCGAACAGCCCGCCCAGGATCAGCAGCGTGGTCGAGGAGAAGAACGTGGCGCTCTGCATCAGGCTGCCGATCAGGCCGACGTCGGTGATACGGTTCTCGCGCCGGTAGGCTTCGCGCATCCAGGCGCGACGGCGCAGCGCAATCGACACCATCAGGCTGCGGGCGCGCCCGCCGCCCTGATCGGCCCACAACGCGTAGCCCAGCCACAGGACCGCCCAGGTGACGAGTCCGATCCAGTCGAGGCGGCCGAGCGCGTTCACCGGAGGGCAGGTGCGGCGCGTGCGTGCGGCGGCAGGTCGAGCAGGGACTGGAGCGCGTCGGCCGCCAGCACCGCCACGCCGGGGGTGCTCGCACGCATGGCGGCGAGGATGGCCCGCGCGATCTGCTGCGACGTCATGGTCGGGATCGAGCGCGGCATCATCAGCATCTGCACGCTCAGATACACGTTGGCGATCCGCTGCAGCAGCGACCCGGCACCGCTGGTGGCCGGCACGACCGGGCGCAGGATCGACAGGCTCTCGAGCGGCAGCTGCGACACCGCCAGCTCGACGCCGCCGCCCAGGCCGCGATGGAAGTTGCCCATCTGCTGCCACGCCGAGGTGGGCATGACGAGCACCATGCGCCGCGCCCCGGCGTCGACGGCGCGGCGCGCCACGGCCAGGGCGGTCTCGGGCAGCACCTGCACGAACGGGGCGTCGCGCCCGTAGAACGAACGCGCGCCCGCATCGCCGGCGGCGCCCACCAGCAGGTAGGCGTCGTCGACGTGTGGCAGTGCGTCGGGGGCGGCCAGCGCGAGGTTGCGCATGCCGAGCGCCATCGGCGCATCGGCGAGCGCCACCACCTGTGCGTACTCCCCACAACCCAGGAGCTGGTTCAGCAGCGCCTCGCCATAGCGCCCGTTGGCGCCGGCGACGAGGGCGACGCGCCCGGCAACGCCCGGGGCGCGGCGCGGCGGGTTGCCGGCCGCCGCGGCCAGGGCGTTCTGCAGGGTGTCGCTCACCGCGGGCCTCAGACGACGAGCTCGACCAGCGCCGGCCCCTTGACGGCCAGCGCCCGGGCGAACGCCGTGCCGAACTCGCCGAGCGTGGTGGCCCGGGCGGCGTCCAGGCCCATTCCGCGCGCCATCGACACCCAGTCGATCGTCGGGCGGTCGAGCGTGAGCATGTCCGTGGCGCGCGGCCCGGGCGTGCCTGCTCCGACGCCGGCCAGCTCGCCCCGCAGGATCTGGTACGAGCGGTTCGCGAAGATGACGACGGTGACGTCGAGGTTCTCGCGGGCCATCGTCCACAACGACTGCAGCGTGTACATGCCGCTGCCGTCGCCTTCGAGCGCAATCACCTTGCGGTCGGGCGCCGCGATCGCGGCGCCGGCCGCCGACGGCAGTGCGAACCCGATCGAGCCGCCGGTCGACGTCAGCCAGTCATGCGGCGCGGCGCCCAGGGTGCTGGTGGCGAAGCCGCGGCCCATGGTGACCGACTCGTCGACGACGATCGCATTCTCGGGGATCAGCACCGACAGCACCTGCGCGACGCCTTCGGCGTCGACCTTGCCCTCGGGCAGCGAGAGGTTGGTGTTGCGTTGCGCGACGCCCTTCGGGGCCAGCTTGGCGGCGCCGAGCTCGTCGGCCAGCGCCTGCAGCGCGCCGACGAGATCGTCGCCGACCGCGGCCAGGGTGGTGAGTTCGGTGTCGGGCGCCGCCAGCAGGCCCGGCTTGCCGGGATACGCGAAGAAGCCGACCGGCCGGGTGGTCCCGACCAGCACGATGCGCTTGAAGTTCTTCAGTGCGTTCATCGCGACGTCGACCACGTACGGCATGCGCGGCGCGGCGACGCGTCCGGCGCCACGCTCCTGGCGGGCGGCGGGGAATTCGGCCATCAGCACGCAGCCGGTGGCGGCGGCGATCCGGCCGGCCGTCTCGAGCGCGTTCGCGCGCAGCGCGACACCGCCGAGCAGCAGCAGGGTGGGCTCGCCGGAGCGCAGCGCGCGTGCGGCGTCGGCGATGGCGCTCTGCGGCACCTGCGGCCGCGCGGGCGCGGCCATCGAGGCACGACTGGGCACGGGCGCTTCCGCCGGGACGTCGGTCCAGGCCGTGTCGGCCGGCAGGATCAGGGTTGCGATCCGGCCGGGCGCGGTCTTGGCCTGCCGGATCGCTTCGCCGCCATCTTTCGCGATGTCGGCCGCGGAGGCACTGCTGTGGACCCAGTGCGACATCGGTCGCGCGACGCCCGCGATGTCCGACGTGAGCGGGGCGTCCAGCGCGAGATGCTTGACGGCGTGGTCGCCCACGATGTTCACGACGCCGGAGCCGGCCTTCTTTGCGTTGTGCAGGTTGGCCAGGCCGTTGGCCAGTCCCGGACCCAGATGCAGGAGCGTCGAGGCCGGCTTGTCGGCGATCCGGTAATAGCCGTCGGCGGCACCGGTGACGACGCCCTCGAACAGACCGAGCACGCAGCGCATGCCCGGCACCTTGTCGAGTGCGGCCACGAAGTGCATCTCGGAAGTGCCCGGGTTGGTGAAGCACACGTCCACATCGCCGTCCAGCAGCGTGTGGACCAGTCGTTCGGCGCCGTTCATGGGTGTCTCGATCCTGTTGGTATGGGGTGTGGGGATTATCGTCCGAGCAGGCCGGATTTGTGTGCGGGCGGATCGGTGTGACGCGCGCGGTTCGAATCCGCCGTTCGAATCCGCCGTTCGAAGCCGCGGGTTCGATGCCGTCGTTTCGATGCCGTCGTTACTGGGCCGCCGGTTCTCGGCCACCGGTGCGCCCCCGGAAAGCAGAACGCCCGCGGGCAAGCGCGGGCGTGATGCGTTGAATCGTCGGGCGGGGGCCGTCGTGCGACGTCGCCTGGGACAGTGCCCCTGCCTGGGGCTTCGCACCTGCCTGGGGCTTCGTGCTCGGCTGGGGCACGGCGCCCACCCAGGACGCTTCGGCCGATGTGTGGCGCTGTTGCCGAAGCGCCGGCGCGCCGCGCCGGCGTTCGGATCACTTCCGGCTGCGGAACTTGCGCAGCGCGGCGATCTGCGCCGCCATGACGGCGAACTCCGACTGCGCGCGTGCGAAGTCGATGTCGCTCTTGGCGTTGGTCATCGCCTCTTCGGCGAGTCGCTTCGCCTCCTCGGCCTTCGCTTCGTCGAGGTCGTGACCGCGGATCGCGGTGTCGGCCAGCACCGTCACGCGGTTCGGCTGCACTTCGAGAATGCCGCCGGCGACGAACACGAATTCTTCGTCGTTCTGGCCGGCGACCTTGATGCGGACCGCGCCGGGGCGGATGCGCGTGATCAGCGGCGTGTGCTGGGGATAGATGCCCAGCTCGCCCGCCTCGCCGGGCAGGGCCACGAACTCGGCCTCGCCCTCGAAGATCGAGGCTTCTGCGCTGACCACATCGACGTGGATCGTGTGTGCCATCTGTTGCTCCGTGTACGCTGTGCGCCGCGCGGGCCGGGCCCACGCGCTGCTGCGCGTGGCACCGGCCGGTGCGGCCTGCACCGTTCGATTACAGCGACTTGGCCTTCTCGAACGCCTCGTCGATGCCGCCGACCATGTAGAACGCCTGCTCGGGCAGCGCGTCGCACTCGCCGTCGACGATCATCTTGAAGCCGCGGATGGTCTCCTTCAGCGGCACGATCTTGCCGGGCGAACCGGTGAAGACCTCGGCCACGTTGAACGGCTGCGACAGGAAGCGCTGGATCTTCCGGGCGCGGGCCACCGCCAGCTTGTCTTCCGGCGAAAGCTCGTCCATGCCCAGAATCGCGATGATGTCGCGCAGTTCCTTGTAGCGCTGCAGCGTCGACTGCACGCGACGGGTGACCGTGTAGTGCTCTTCGCCGATCACGTTCGGGTCGAGCTGGCGCGACGTGGAGTCGAGCGGGTCCACCGCAGGGTAGATGCCCAGCGATGCGATGTCGCGCGACAGCACCACGGTGGCGTCGAGGTGGGCGAACGTCGTCGCGGGCGACGGGTCGGTCAGGTCGTCCGCAGGCACGTACACGGCCTGGATCGACGTGATCGAGCCGACTTTCGTCGACGTGATCCGCTCCTGCAGGCGGCCCATCTCTTCGGCCAGCGTCGGCTGGTAGCCCACCGCCGAAGGCATCCGGCCCAGCAGCGCCGACACTTCGGTACCGGCCAGCGTGTAACGGTAGATGTTGTCGATGAACAGCAGGATGTCGCGGCCTTCGTCGCGGAACTTCTCGGCCATCGTCAGGCCGGTCAGCGCGACGCGCAGACGGTTGCCCGGGGGCTCGTTCATCTGGCCGAACACCATCGCGACCTTGTCGAGCACCTTCGACTCTTCCATCTCGTGGTAGAAGTCGTTGCCCTCACGGGTGCGCTCGCCGACGCCTGCGAACACCGAGTAGCCGCCGTACGACTTCGCGATGTTGTTGATCAGCTCCATCATGTTCACGGTCTTGCCGACGCCGGCGCCGCCGAACAGGCCGATCTTGCCGCCCTTGGCGAACGGGCAGATCAGGTCGATCACCTTGATGCCCGTGGGCAGCAGCTCCACCGACGGCGACAGCTCGTCGAACTTGGGCGCCTTCTGGTGGATGGCGCGGCGCTCTTCGGTGGCGATGGGGCCCGCGTCGTCGATCGGACGACCCAGCACGTCCATGATGCGGCCCAGCGTGGCGGTGCCGACCGGCACGCTGATCGCGGCGCCGGTGTTGCTCACGGCCATGCCGCGGCGCAGTCCGTCGGACGAGCCCATCGCGATGGTGCGCACGACGCCGTCGCCGAGCTGCTGCTGCACCTCGAAGGTCAGGCCCTTCTCGGCCAGCGAACTGCCGCTGTCGGTGAGGGTGAGCGCGTCGTACACGCGCGGCATGCTGTCACGCGGGAACTGGATATCCACCACCGCGCCGATGCACTGAACGATCGTCCCTTGACTCATGGTTTGTGCCTTCCTGTTCCTTGAATTCGATTCCTGGCGCCGCGCATCCGGGCAGCGGCCGCCGTGTTGGCGGTCTCGACGGACCGCTTAGACCGCTGCGGCGCCCGCCACGATCTCCGACAGTTCCTTCGTGATCGCCGCCTGACGCGCCTTGTTGTAGGACAGCTGCAGCTCGTCGATCACCTTCTTCGCGTTGTCGGACGCGGCCTTCATCGCCACCATCCGGGCGCTCTGCTCGGACGCCATGTTCTCGGCGACGGCCTGGTACACCAGCGCCTCGACGTAGCGGACCAGCAGGTCGTCGAGCACCGTCTGCGCGTCGGGCTCGTACAGGTAGTCCCACGAGTGCTCGTGGGTCTGCTCCTGCATGCGCTCGTTCGACAGCGGCAGCAGCTGCTCGATCACCGGCTCCTGCTTCATCGTGTTGATGAAGCGCGTGTAGCACAGGAAGACCTGGTCGATCTCGCCGCGCTGATACGCGTCGAGCTGGACCTTGATCGGGCCGATGAGCTTCTCGAGGTGCGGCGTGTCGCCCATCTGGGTCAGGTGGGAGACCACCTTCGCACCGATCCGGTTGAAGAAGCCGAAGCCCTTGTTGCCGATGGCCGTGACGACGATCGACTCGCCGGCCTTCTCGAGCTCACGCAGCTTGTTGGTCACGACCCGCAGCAGGTTCGTGTTCAGGCCGCCGCACAGGCCCTTGTCGGTGGTGACGACGATCAGGCCGGCGGCCTTGACCGAGTCGTGCTCGACGAGGAACGGATGCTTGTACTCGGGATTGGCGGTCGCCAGGTGCGCGGCGATGTTGCGCACCTTGTCGGCGTAGGGGCGGGCACGCCGCATCCGGTCCTGCGCCTTGCGCATCTTGGACGCGGCGACCATCTCCATCGCCTTGGTGATCTTGCGCGTGTTCTGGACGCTCTTGATCTTGCTCCGGATCTCTTTGCTGCCCGGCATGTCGGTTCCTCAGGACTCGGGGTTGACTTCGCTCGTCACGTACGATCAGTACGCGCCGGACTTCTTGAAGTCCTTGAGCAGGTCGTGCAGCTTGGCCTCGACTTCCTTGCTGAACTTCTTGTCGCGCTCGATCTCCTCGACCAGGCCCGCCTGCTTGCTCTTGGCGAACTCGCGCAGCGCCTTCTCGGCCGCCAGGGCCTTGGCGACCTCGATGTCGTCGAAGTAGCCGTTGTTCACCGCGAACAGCGTCAGCGCCATCTCCCAGACCTGCATCGGCTGGTACTGCGGCTGCTTCATCAGCTCGGTGACCAGACGGCCGCGCTCGAGCTGCTTGCGGGTGGCGTCGTCGAGGTCGGACGCGAACTGCGCGAACGCCGCGAGCTCACGGTACTGGGCAAGCGCCAGACGCACACCGCCGCCCAGCTTCTTGATGATGTCGGTCTGCGCCGCACCACCCACCCGCGACACCGAGATACCGGCGTTGATGGCGGGGCGGATACCGGCGTTGAACAGGTCGGTCTCGAGGAAGATCTGGCCGTCGGTGATCGAGATCACGTTCGTCGGAACGAACGCGGACACGTCGCCCGCCTGCGTCTCGATGATCGGCAGCGCGGTCAGCGAACCGGTCTTGCCCTTGACGGCGCCGTTGGTGAACTTCTCGACGTAGTCGGTGTTCACGCGTGCGGCACGCTCGAGCAGGCGCGAGTGCAGGTAGAACACGTCGCCGGGGTACGCCTCGCGGCCCGGCGGGCGGCGCAGCAGCAGCGAAACCTGGCGATAGGCCACGGCCTGCTTGGACAGGTCGTCGTAGACGATCAGCGCGTCTTCGCCGCGGTCGCGGAAGTACTCGCCCATCGTGCAGCCCGAGTACGCAGCGATGTACTGCATCGCGGCGGATTCGGAGGCGGTCGAGGCCACCACGATGGTGTACTCCATCGCGCCGTACTCTTCGAGCTTGCGGACCACGTTGTTGACGGTCGAGGCCTTCTGGCCGATCGCCACGTACACGCAGTAGACGCCCTTGCCCTTCTGGTTGATGATCGTGTCGATCGCCACCGCGGTCTTGCCCGTCTGGCGGTCGCCGATAATCAGCTCGCGCTGGCCGCGTCCGACCGGCACCATGGCGTCGATCGACTTCAGGCCCGACTGCACCGGCTGCGACACCGACTGACGCGCGATCACGCCGGGCGCGACCTTCTCGATGACGTCGGTCATCTTCGCGTTGATCGGGCCCTTGCCGTCGATGGGCTGGCCGAGCGAGTTCACCACGCGGCCGATCAGCTCGGGGCCGACCGGCACCTCGAGAATGCGACCGGTCGCCTTGACGGCGTCGCCTTCCGAGATGTGCTCGTATTCACCCAGGACCACCGCGCCGACCGAGTCGCGCTCCAGGTTCAGGGCCAGACCGAAGGTGTTGCCCGGGAACTCGATCATCTCGCCCTGCATCACGTCGGACAGACCGTGGATGCGGCAGATGCCGTCCGTGACGGAAACGACCGTCCCCTGGTTGCGCGTGTCGACCGCGACCTGCAGGTTCTGGATCTTGCTCTTGAGTAGTTCGCTGATCTCAGCCGGATTGAGCTGCATGAGACTCTCCTGATATGCCTTCCGCGGTTCGCCGAAGCGCCCCGGCGCTAAATCTTCAATGCGTCCGCGAGCTGCGCAAGCTTGCCGCGCACCGACGCGTCCATCACTTCGTCGCCGACGCGGATCGACACGCCGCCGATCAGTTCGGGATCGATCGTCACGGTGGCCTTCACCTGACGACCGTACTTGCCCTTGAGGGTGGCCACGATGTCGTCGACCTGGGCGCCGGACAAGGGGAACGCGGACGAGATCTGGGCGTCGACGACGCCTTCGAAGTCGTTGCGCAGACCCTCGAACTGCGATGCGATCTCGGGCAGCACGGACAGCCGCTCGTTGTCCGCGAGGACGTGGACGAAGTTGGCCTGTTCGGCCGTCAACTGGCCGGCGGCATCGGCGATCAGCGTCGCCACCTGCTTGACCGACAGTTGCGGGGCGCCGATCAGGTCACGGGCGACGTCGTTGGACGCGACCGCGGCCAGCCGTGCGAGCGCGTCGGACCACGACGGCAGCGCGCCGAGGTCGCGCGCCAGCTTGAAGGCGGCTTCCGCGTACGGACGGGCGATGGTGAGGGACTCGGCCATGGCCCGCTTCCTAGCGCAGTTCGTTCTTCAGATTGGACAAGAGATCCGCGTGGCGACCGGCGTCGATCTCGCGACGCAGGATGCGCTCCGCACCGACCACCGCGAGCTGGGCCACCTGCTCGCGCAGCTGGTCCTTGGCACGCTGGGCGGCCAGGTCGGCCTCTTCCTCGGCTGCCTTCTTGGCGGCCGCGACGATGCGGGCCGCCTCGGCGCGGGCCTCGTCGATCAGCTGTGCGCCCTGACGCTCGGCGGCCGAACGCAGATCGGCCGCGCTGTCACGCGCCTGCTTGATCTCGTCCTGCACGCGCCGCTCGGCGGCGGCGAGGTCGGTTTTGGCCTTGTCTGCCGCAGCCAGGCCGTCGGCGATGCGCTTGCTGCGCTCGTCCAGCGCCTTGGTGACCGGCGGCCAAACGAACTTGGCCACGAACCACCAGAGCGCCAGAAAGACGATCATCTGGGCAATCAGCGTCGCGTTAAGGTTCACGACGGTCTTCCTTGACGATGGTTGTTGGGAACGGCGACAACAGACTTCATCAGCCCTGGAACGGGTTGGCGAAGGCGAACATCATCGCGATACCGACACCGATCAGGAAGGCCGCGTCGATCAGGCCGGCCAGCAGGAACATCTTGGTCTGGAGCTTGTCCATCAGTTCGGGCTGACGCGCTGCCCCTTCGATGTACTTGCCGCCCATCATGCCGATGCCGACGCAGGCACCCAGGGCACCCAGGCCGATGATCAAACCGCAGGCGATCGCAACAAGAGCAACGTTGGTCATGATGACTCCTAATGAGTGAGCTCGTTGGTGGTTACTGGAAAGGAAAACGACGGAAAACCTGAGCCGGGGGCTCCGGATCAATGCCCCTCATGTGCCTGGCCGATGTACACCAGCGTCAGCATCATGAAGATGAATCCCTGCAGGAGCACGATCAGGATGTGGAAGATCGCCCACCCGAGGCCGGTGAGGAAGTGCAGGCCGAAGCCCCACCACGTCGCCGTCGCGCCCAGCAGCGCGATCAGCATGAACACGAGTTCGCCGGCGAACATGTTGCCGAACAGTCGCATGCCGAGCGAGACGGTCTTGGCGGCGTATTCGATCAGCTGCAGCGCGAAGTTGAACGGCGCCAGGATGATGCCCTTGCCGAAGGGCGCCGAGAAGAGCTCGGCGATGAAGCCGCCCGGATGCTTGATCTTGATGCCGTAGTAGATGGACGAACCGAGCACCACCAGCGACATCGCCAGCGTGGCGTTCAGGTCGGCGGTGGGGACCACGCGCATGTAGTGCAGGCCGAACAGCTCGCCGATGCGCGGCAGCAGATCCAGCGGCAGCAGGTCCATCGTGTTCATGAACACGATCCACACGAAGCAGGTGAGGGCCAGCGGTGCGATGTAGCGCACGTCGCCGTGCACGATCGAACGGGCCTGCTCGTGCACGAACTCGACGAGCGACTCGATGGCGCCGACGAAGCGCCCGGGCACGCCGCTGGTCACGCGCCGCGCGGCGGAGTGCAGCATCCAGGCGGCGAGCACCGCCAGCAGCACCGACAGGACGAGCGTGTCGAGGTTGATGATCGAGAAGTCGACGATCTTCTTCTGCGCCGCGCCCGAGGTGTTCAGGTGGGCGAGGTGGTGGACGATGTACTCGGAGGCGGTGGGTGCGTTGGATCCGGCTGCCATGGCGTGTCTGATCTCGTTCGTTGCGCGTCCGTGACGATGCTGCTCCCGGAACCCTGGGGTCCGGACCTGTGTTCTTCTCTACCCCTGCCCCGGCCGCCCCTCGGCGTGCACGTCGCGCGGAAGGTCACGCGCCACGAGCAGGGCGAACAGCGGCGCCTTCAGCGCCACGATCAGCCCCAGGATCAGCGCCAGCCAGCGGACTTCCTGCTGCCAGTGCACGATCCACGCCAACAAGCCCACGGTCATGCCGATCTTGGCGAACTCCCCCAGGAAGAACACCACCGGATACGACTCCGGCGATTTCCCCCGATGAAGCGCCAACCGCAGGGCGAACAGAGCATTCGGGATCATTGCCGCCGCGCCGCCGAGCACGAAAAACTTCGCGCTCGTCATGTCGAAGATTCCGGCGGTCAGAAGACCGAAGAGAATGATCGACGCGACTTGCAATCCGATGGCTGCGAACATGTTTCGTGCTTGCGGCGAACCGGTTTGCGACGGGCAAAGACTTGAGATTCTAGGGGGATTCCCCCATTGGGGTCAAATGGGCTGATTCAAGTCCCGGAATCGGCCGCCCGTGGAGGGTGTGTAAGCAGGCCCCGCCCGACGGTGACAGAATGGTCCTGCACGGAACGCGTCCGTGTTCCGGAAGGAGATCGGGATGATCCACCGCGTCGCCACGCTGACGCTGGCGCTTGCCGTGTCGGCATCGCCCTCTGGCCTGCTGCACGCGCAGTCGGCACCGCCGTCGAGCGCACCTGCTGCACCTGCCGCGCCCGCCGCACCGGCCGAATCGAACCCGTCGTCCCCTTCGACCGCGCCCGGGTCGCCGGGGTCCGGCGCCGCCACCGGCGGTTCGCGTGCCGATGCCGCGCGGTTCAACGGCGCGGTGGTGCGTATCGAGTCGCGTGCCGTGCAGGGCGCGAACAGTGCCGAGTCTCTGGGCGGCGCGCGCGCGGGGTCGGGCGTGATCATCGGCGAACGGCTGGTGCTCACCATCGGCTATCTGCTGCTGGAGACCGAGTCGATCGAGGTGACGACCGCGTCCGGCAAGCGCGTGCCGTCGACGGTGGCCGGGTACGACCACGCGACCGGCTTCGGGCTCGTGCGCACGGTGCTGCCGCTGGACGGCAGGCCGATGGAGCTGGGCGATTCGGACCAGGTGCGCGAGCGGCAGAAGGTGCTGACGCTGGGCCAGGGCGAGCGCGAGACTACCGAGCTCGTGGTGGTGTCGCGCAAGCCGTTCGCGGGCAGCTGGGAGTACCTGCTCGAGCGGCCGATCTACACGTTCCCGCCGGTCACCAACTGGAGCGGCTCGGCGCTGATCTCCGAGGACGGCAAGCTGGTGGGCATCGGGTCGCTGATCGTCAGCGACGCGGCCACCGATCGCCGCGGCGTGCCCGGCAACCTGTTCGTGCCCGTGAACCTCGTCAAGCCGATCCTCGCGGACCTGATCAGCGACGGCCGCCGGCGCGCGCCGGTGCAGCCCTGGCTGGGGATCAACACCGAGCAGGTCCGCGGCAACCTCGTCGTGGTGCGCGTCGCGCGCGACGGCCCGGCGGAGTCGGCCGGCATCGACAGCGGCGACATCGTGCTCGCCGTCGATGGCGAGCGGGTGGTCGACCCGGCGTCGTTCTACCGTCGCGTCTGGAAGCTCGGTCCCGCCGGCACCGAGGTCACGCTGCGCGTGCTGAAGGACGGCGCCGTGCGGGAGATCCGCGTGCGTTCGGTCGATCGCATGGACGTCCTGCGCAAGCCCGTGGGCGTGTAGACGACGTCCGCGGCGTCCGGCGTCATTGCTGCCGCAGCGCCGGGGCCGGACCGTCGTCACCGGCGGCCTTGTCGCTGCCCGACGCCTTCGCGGCCGCGGGATGCAGTTCGGCCGGCGAGGCGCCCTGCTTCTCGAGACCGACGCCCTGCTCCACCGCCGGCATCGTGTGCGCGATGCCCTTGTGGCAGTCGATGCAGGTCTGGCCCGCGGCGAGGCCGGTCTGGTGCATGTTGGCCGAGCGCCGCCCCTGCTCGGCATAGTCGAACGAGTCGAAGTTGTGGCAGTTGCGGCACTCGCGCGAGTCGGTGCGCTTCATGCGGTCCCACTCGTGCTTGGCGAGCTCGAGCCGCTTGGCGTTGAACTTCTCGGGCGTGTCGATGCTGCCGAGCAGCTTGTGCCACACCTCGTTGGACGCCTGGATCTTGCGCATGATCTTGTACGTCCACTCCTTCGGCACGTGGCAGTCGGGGCAGGTCGCACGCACGCCGGTGCGGTTCGAGTAGTGGATGGTGTTGCGGTACTCGGCGTACACGTTGTCGCGCATCTCGTGGCACGAGATGCAGAACGACTCGGTGTTGGTCATCTCCATCGCCCAGTTGAAGCCACCCCAGAACAGGATGCCTGCGACGAATCCCGCGCCCGCCAGGCCGAAGATCAGCGGGCGCAGGCGTGCCCACCACTTGCCAACGAAGCCCTGGGGCCGGATCGGTGTCTTGTCGTTCATGTTCTCGTCTCGATCGACGGGTTCCTCGGACCGTCCGGACGGGCCGGACGGGTTGATCGGCAGCGCGCGTCGCGCGTCACCTCAGTCCGTCGGCCGGACGGAACGTGTTGCCCACCAGGGGCTTCGCATCGGTCTGCGGCACGTGGCACTGCATGCAGAAGTAGCGGCGGGGCGACACGTTCGACAACTCCTTGCCGTCGCGATCCTTGAAGTGCGTGAGCGACACCTTGGTGGCCCCCGTTTCGCGCGCCCGGTTCCAGGCATGGCAGTCCATGCACTTGTTGAAGTTGGTCGTGATCGCGTAGCCGCGCACGGTGTGGGGGATCAGCGGAGGCTGCTGCACGAAGTCGCGGGGCAGCGGCGCACGGTCGCGCTCGTTGCGGAAGGTGTCCGACTCGGCGTCGCGCTCGGGTGCCGCGACCGAGCCCTCGCTGCGCAGCGCCTTCACGGGCTCTGCCGGAGCGGCCTTCGTGTCGGCCGCCGCCACCAGCACCGGGCTCGCGGCCCAGGCGGCCATTTCGGTGGCCAGACATGCCGCGGCCGCCGCGGCCATGACCCAACGCATCCACTTGTTCATCACTCACTCCTTTGGTCGAAGCGCACACCGAATCGAAAGACGTCGGGGCCGCACACGTCGATGCAGCGGCCACAGTTCGTGCAGTCGCCGTTCACGATCACCGGCGACCCCGTGCCCTTGAGCGCCGGCACGATCACCTGCGGCTCCGGGCACACCATCAGGCAGTCGCCGCAGTCGTTGCAGCGGCTGCGCCGCGCCGCGGTCACGCGCGTCAGCGACGCGCGCCCGATCAGCCCGTACGCGGCGCCCTGCGGGCAGAGATGCCCGCACCAGCCGTGCGACGCGACGAGCGTGTCGTACACGAAGATCGCGAACACGACCCAGCCGCCCATGCCGAAGCCGAACACCAGCCCGCGCTGCAGCGTCGAGACCGGGTTCACCCATTCCCAGACGGCCATGCCCGTGAGGGCGGCAGCGATCAGCACGCCGGCGAGCAGCCACAGGCGGAACTGCCGGGAGGGCGCCCGGCTGGTGACGATGCCCAGCCGGCGGCGCAGCCATGCGGCGGCGTCGGTGACCACGTTCATCGGGCAGACCCACGCGCAGAACACGCGGCCCCCGACGACGAGGTAGAAGGCGAGCACGATCGCGACGCCGATCAGTGCGCTGACCTCGGGCCAGTGACGCGTGACCAGGGTCTGTGCGAGCACGAAGGGATCGGTCAGCGGCAGCACGCCCAGCGTCAGGCTCGACGCGAGGTTGCCCTTGACGATCCACAGCCCGGCCACCGGACCGGACAGGAACAGCGCGAGGATGGACAGCTGGACCAGCCGGCGCAGCACCAGCCACTGGTGCGCGCGCCACCA
>ENA-UPTA01000740-UPTA01000740.1-activated-sludge-metagenome-genome-assembly--contig:-NODE-740-length-37780-cov-8.756262_pt1 | contig 37780 bp, 27 predicted proteins | sample MGYA00238184_ERZ773361 | MGnify/ENA primary metagenome ERZ773361 (study PRJEB29100, sample SAMN05720205) | activated sludge metagenome | isolation source: anaerobic digester from wastewater... | reverse complement strand
CAGGCCCGCGGCAACGTCGTGGTGATCCAGTTCCAGTACGACAAGGAGCAGCTCCCGGAGTGGGCCGGGATGAAGTCGTTCCGCGTCAACTTCACGGTCGACGAGCGGGCCGAGCGGGAGACGCCCGACAAGACCGCCGACATCAAGAAGCTCTGGAAGAAGGCGATCGCGGCCGCCGTCGTCAACCCGAAGATGACGGAGCCGCCGGTCTACAAGACGCGCGAGGAGTACGAGGCGGAGATGAAGGCCGCGGCCGAGGCCGCCGCCGAGGCCGCAAAGGGTCCGGTCCTCTCGGCGCCCGTCCGCGCTTCGCTCGAAGCGCTGCTCGCGAAGGAGCCCCAGGGCGGGCTCTCTCTCTTCCCGCTCGCCTACGGCGACAAGGCGACCCGCCTGATGGTCCAGCTCTACGTTCCGGCCTCGGTAGCGCCCGCAGGCGCTGCCGGCGCGGCCCCGGAGGGAATGAAGGTCGCCCTCCTCGTCCGCGGCAAGGACGGGAAGGACGCCGCCCGGCGCGAGGAGCCCGCGGTCCTGCAGAAGGTGCGCGAGGACTGGTTCGTCGACGTGGCTCTCCCGGTCGACGCCGGTGAGTACCAGGTCGCGGCGCTGCTCCTCGACGCGTCGGGCGCCGAGAAGGTCTCGGCCCACCGGCCCGTCACGGTGACTCCGCTGCCGTCCGAGCTCGCGATGTCCCCGCTCCTGCTCGCCTGCACCGACATCGCCGCTGACGGAGCGAAGGCGGAGGAGCCGTTCGTCTTCTCGGTCCGGAAGTTCGTCGCGAGGGGCGGCGACGTCCTCGAGAAGACCGACGGTCTCGCCTACGTGGCCCGGGTCTACAACCCCGCGGTCGACCCCGCGACGAAGAAGCTCCACCTGAAGAGGTCGATCTCGATCAAGCCGAAGAACGGCTCCACGATCGACGTGCCCCAGCCCGCGGACGAGCCGATGATCGTGCCGGAGCAGACCGGCTCGGCGACCGCCCTGGTCATCGATCTGGCCGGCTCCATCGTCGACGTCAACCTCGGCGACTACTTCCGCCCCGGCGAGTACGTCATGACGCTGAAGATCACCGACGTCATCTCCGGCAAGAGCGTCGAGGCGAAGGCGCCGTTCACGCTCGCGGCGCCGCCGGCCCCGGCGAAGGCGCCGGCCGCCAAGGCCCCGGCTCCCAAGGCGCCGGCCGCGAAGAAGTAGCGCCTCCCGCACGCCCCCGTACGATCGACGGCCCCGGCGAAAGCCGGGGCCGTCGTGTTTCGGGGAGCGGCGCGCCGACGGGCGTTCCTAGTCGACGCGGACGTCCGCGGACGCGAGCGCCATCCGGCCGGTGGCGACGTCGCGCACGCCTGCCACGAAGCGGATGTTCCCCTTTCCGCTCTTGACCTGGCCGCGGTAGACGAACGGCTGGCTGCTGGCACGCTCCCACTCCGAGACCGGGATCGAGAGCGTCTTCTTCTCCGGGGTGACGTCGGATCGGGCGCCCGTGTCCTGGATGGCGGCGAGGGTGATCTCGACGACCGCCGTCTTCCGGTCGCCTTCGTCGCGGAAGGTCAGGTCCGCGAGGGAGAACTCGACCTCGTACGGACCCGTCCGCCGGGCGAGCCCGCCCGCCGGCGAGAGGCTCCCGATCCGAAGCGCCGCCGGGAAGTCACCCTGGACGCCGGGCGTCAGGAGGGCCATCTCGATGCGGTCGACGGCCGCCTCGTCGGCGCTCCGGGGGACGAAGTGGGTGCGCGCGCGAACGACCACGCCCGGCCGGGTCGTCCGCACCTCGACCTTCCTCTCGCCCGCGCCGGCGAGGCCGGCGAGCGTGACCCCGACCGAGTAGTAGCCGCTCGATTCCCGGTAGACGCGGTCGAGGTCCGCCCGGAACTCGTTCCGGTTCTCGACGAGCGTCCCGCCCGTACCCGTCGCCAGCGTCACCATCGAGTCACGGAAACCCTGCGCGCGGTAGAACGGGCTGATCGCGGGGTTCGACCGCTCGGAGGCGTCGGCGCCGGCGCCGAGCCCCTTCGCGTCGAAGACCTGGATGGTGATCCCCGCGCCGTTGGCCTCGGCGAGGACCTTCTCGATCTCCTCGCCGACGTCTTCGGCGAACTGCGAGACCAGTCTCGGCCCGTAGGCGAGGGCAAGGGCCCGTCCGGGGTGCCATTCGTACCCGTTCGTCACCAGGAGGAGCGTTCTCTTCCCCGAGCGGGCGGCCAGGGCCGACACGCTCCGCGCGAGCTCGCGGAGGGCCCACCGCTCGCGGTGCGCGGCCTCCGTCGACCAGTTACGGATCAGGGAGGCCCGGGAGCGAGGCGAGATCCGGATCTCCCGCACCGTCCTCTGGTACTCCGACTCGAGCGCGAGGCCCCTGGGCGCGACGGCCTCCAGCTTCGAAAGGCCGCCGAGGAGGTCCTCCTTGCTGCTCGTGAAGGGGACGAGGACCCGGGTCGCCCCGTTGTAGGAGACGATCGAGGCCCGGTCGGACGGCGAGAGCCGCATCACGAAGTCCCGGAGCCCCTCGAGGACCGGCTTGCGGTCCTGCGGGAGGAGCCGCTCGTCGTCGAAATAGACGAGGAACTGCCTCGGGACGTAGGTCTCTCCCGCGTCGTTGCGAAGGGTGTCGAGGACGAGGTCCGGCGAGGCGGTCGCGAGGTCGGGCCCGTGGACGGTGCCGGCCTCCACCCGGGCGAAGTAGTCGATCGGGACGACCTTCTTGTCGATGCGGACGACGAACTCGTCCCGGGTCAGGTCCGTGACCGGCCGGCCGTCCTTCGTCGCGACGACGTCGAGGTCCAGCGCGCGGACCTCCACGGCCGCGCGTACTCCGACCGGGAGCGGCTCCTGCGGCGGCTCCTCGCCGCGCATCGCGGGGCTCGGAGAGAGGACGAGGGCGAATGCGAGAAGAGCGAGTGAAGCGGTTCGGGCGAACATGGGATACCTCCGTTCGGAGCTGACCGGGACTGCCAGGTACTACGGCGGGAGCCGCGCGGACGGATCAGAGACTGAGGAGCTCGCGAAGGGCCGAGGCGTCCCGGCCGATCCGGTCCGCCAGCGCTTCGTCGACGGCGAGGGAGGCGTACCGGTCGGCGAGCTCCGGGTCGTCGCTCGTCCACTCGCGGCCGACCTGCTCCGCCGCGACCATCTGCTTCGCGAAAAAGATCAGCTGCTCGGCGACGGAGCTCCGGCTCGAGACCTGACCGTCCGAACCGAGGACGTCGGCGAACGCGACGGGCAGATTCAGCTTTCGTGCCAGCGCACGGCCGCTTGTCGCGCGGTACCAGTCGAGGGTCGCGGCCCGGAACGGTCCGGGGTCGAAGTCCTCCGCGAGGAGCAGCTTGAGGAGCTCGTAGCCGCCCACCGGCTCGAGGAGCGCCAGGGACCAGGCGAGCCCGGGGTCCTCTCCGAGCGACGGGGCGACGTGGGATGCGGCCACGGCCGTGGACACGGCGGCGCTCCGGAGCGCCCTCTCGAGGCGATCCCGCCCCGAGACCACCGCGACGCCCGGGGCGGTGAGGAGCTCGAGGGTCCGCCGGAGCGCTCCCGGCCCGATCGCGGAGAGGGCGCCGTCGACGGTCGACAGGAGTCCCGTGGCCGGAGTGCGAAGCGCGTTTCCGACGAAGAGGAGGTCGACCGTGAGAAACGGGTCCGTCGCGGCGAGGCGGAACGTCTCCTCGCCCTCCGTGCCGGACGCGAGGGCGGCGCGGCATCGTTCGACGGTGTCCTCGAAGAGCGGGAAGGGCCGGAACGGCTTCCGAAGCGAGGCCGCGACCTTCTCCGAGAACCTCCCGAAGAGCTCGAAGCGCTCCTGCCACACGGACGGGGGCGGGCTCTCGAGGTCGAGCCCCTCGACGACGGAGAAGAACGAGCGCGCGACGCGGCGTGCCGAGAGCTCGTCGCCCTCCGCCTCCGGCTCCTCGAGGTCCTCCGAGCGGACGGCGCGAATGCGGGCCGTGTCGTCGACGGCCCGCGCCCCTTCGAGCGCCAGGAGCTGGCCGCGCAGCGAAAGCTGGATCCGGAGGAGGTCCTCGGTGACGACGGTGGGGTCGTAGACGAACCGGGCGCCGCGCCAGTGGAAGAGGTCGAGGAGGACCTTCAGCGCGAGCTCCTCGACGGCCCCGGCCAGCGCCTCGCGCGAAAGCAGGCCCGTCTCGAAGACGAGCCTCGTGAGGCTCCGGCCCGTCAGGAAGCTGTCGGCGAGGAGCTCGTAGACGACCGGTTCCGGGAGGACGCCGCGCGCGACCAGGAACGTCCCGAGCCGCTCCTCCGGCCGGACCGACGAGACGAAGACGATCGCGCCGTCCTTGACGTCGATCATCCTCCGGTCCTCCCCGCGCGAGATCGTCAATCGGCCGGAGAGCCGGTTGATCTCGATCCACTGCAGGAGGTCGGCGAGGGCGAAGGTATCGAGCGTTCCGCTGAGCGACTTCGACAAGGCTGCACGAAGTGTGACACGAAGCGGGTCCGGAGGGAGCCGGCCGTCGCACGCGGAGGCGGCCGGCCGGGCGGTCGCCCCTCCGGCGCGCGTGATTCGAGATGCGGTCTCGCACGGTGTCCTCGCGTGCCATTTCCATTAGCATCGGCCTCATGTCCACCACGAAGACCGACACCGTCACGACCTCAGGGATCCCGGTCCGTCCCTCCTATGCCCCGGGGGACGTCCCGCAGGGCTGGGATCCGGGCGTGCCCGGTGCGTTCCCGTACACCCGCGGCGCGATGGCCGGCGGCTACCGGAAGAAGCTCTGGACGATGCGCCAGTACGCCGGCTTCTCGACCGCCCGCGAGTCCAACGCCCGCTACCGCTACCTCCTCGCCCAGGGGCAGACCGGCCTTTCCGTCGCGTTCGACCTCCCGACCCAGATCGGGTTCGACTCCGACGCCGCGCTCGCGCGCGGCGAGGTCGGCCGTGTCGGCGTCGCCATCGATTCGATCGAGGACATGGAGACCCTCCTCGACGGCATCCCGCTCGGCGAGGTGTCGATCTCGATGACGATCAACGCGACCGCGTCGATCCTCCTCGGCTTCCTTCTCGCCGTCGCGCGGCGGCGCGGGACGGAATGGAAGGCGCTGTCGGGGACGATCCAGAACGACATCCTCAAGGAGTACGCGGCCCGCGGGACCTATGCGTTCCCGCCGAAGCCGTCGATGCGCCTCATCACCGACATCTTCGGCTTCTGCGCGGAGAACGTCCCCCGCTGGAACACCATCTCCATCTCGGGCTACCACATCCGCGAGGCGGGCTCGACGGCGGTCCAGGAGGTCGCCTTCACCCTCGCGGACGGCGTCGAGTACCTCTCGGCCGCGGTGAAGGCGGGCCTCGACCCGAAGGCCATCGCCCCGCGGCTCACGTTCTTCTTCAACGTCCACAACGACTTCCTCGAGGAGATCGCGAAGTTCCGGGCGGCGCGGACGCTCTGGGCGCGCCTGCTGAAGGACCGCTTCGGCATCGACGACCCGCGCGCGCAGGCGCTCCGCTTCCACACGCAGACGGCGGGCTCGACGCTCACGGCGCAGCAGCCCGACGTGAACGTCGTCCGCGTCGCCATCCAGGCGCTCGCGGCCGTCCTCGGCGGAACGCAGTCGCTCCACACGAACTCGCGGGACGAGGCGCTCGCCCTGCCGACGACCGAGGCGGCCCGCCTCGCGCTCCGGACGCAGCAGGTCATCGCGTACGAGACGGGGGTCGCGCGGGTCGCCGACCCGCTCGGCGGATCGTGGGCGATCGAAGCCCTCACCGCGGAGATCGTGGAGAAGGCCTCGGCGCTCATCGGGAGGATCGACGAGATGGGAGGGGCGCTCGCCGCCATCGAGGCGGGCTACTTCCAGCGCGAGATCCAGGAGGCGGCGTACCAGGCGCAGAAGGCGATCGAGTCGAAGGGCCAGGTCGTCGTCGGCGTGAACGAGTTCGTCCTCGAGGAGGAGAACCCGATCCCGACGATGTCGATCGACCCGAAGGTCGAGACGGAGCAGGTCGAGCGGCTCGCCGCGTTCCGCGCCCGGCGCGACGGCGCGAAGGTCGAACGCCTCCGTGCCGACCTCGTCGCCGCGGCGAAGGAGGGGCGGAACCTGATGCCACCGATCGTCGAGGCCGTCGACGGGAACGTCACGCTTGGCGAGGTCGTCGAGTCGCTGAAGTCGGTCTTCGGCGACCACAAGGACACGGTCAGTCTCTGAGCGGGCGGCGCCGGCACCCGGGAGCCCCTCGGGGGCTCCGGGTGCCGGCCGGCCCCGGAAACCGGCCACCGGCGGTCCTCGCTTCGCGGCAAAACCGCTGCCAGAACGAACCCCCTCCTGTGTAAATCGTTTCGGGCCGCTCCGGAAGCGGCTTCACGCGGACCTTACATTTCTCGCGTGGTGTCAAGTCCCTGTGGTGCAGATACTTGACGTGCGTGCACCGTCCGGAGTGCATTCCGTGCGCGGCCCGCTTCCGATGCGGCTTCCTGGACTTTTCGACAGCCGAATCCACAGGCTTATGCACAGCTCGTCTGGGAAAGGCGGTAAGCCTCTTTGCTGGAAGGTCTTCGGAGCCGTCAGGCGTTCTCTTCGGGGAACGGAAGGACCCCGTCGACCTCGACGACGCCCGGGTCGAAGCACCGTCGGCATCGGGCCTCGTACATCCCGGCCGCGCCGACGACGACCCGTTCCTTCGAGGCGACGAGCCGCTGGGTGCGGCTCGCGGGACCTCCGCAGAGGATGCAGATGGCCCGAGTCTTCACGACTTCCTCGGCGAGCGCCATGAGCGTCGGCATCGGCTCGAACGGCCGGCCGAGGTAGTCCTGGTCGAGGCCGGCGACGACGACGCGCTTGCCGAGGTCGGCGAGCCGGCTCGCGACCTCCACGATCCCGGCGTCGAAGAACTGCGCCTCGTCGATCCCGACGACTTCCGTGCGGTCTTCGGTGCGGGCCAGGACCTCGGCCGACGTCGCGACGGACAGGGCCGTGAGCCGCATCCCCGTGTGCGAGACGACCTCGACCTCCGAGAACCTGTCGTCGAGCTTCGGCTTGAAGACCTGGACCCGGCGCCGGGCGATCTTCGCGCGGGTGACGCGACGGATCAGCTCCTCGGACTTGCCCGAGAACATCGAGCCGCAGATGACCTCGATCGAGCCGCTTCCCGGGAGCATCAACGTCTCCTCCCCGCGCGCGCCGCTCCGGGCTTCCGCGATCCCGGCGTCCCCTGCCTGTCGACGCCCGGCTTCGTCGCGGACGTCACGCCGACCTTCGGGCAGATCTCCTCGAGGAGGCAGCCGGAGCAGCGCGGCGAACGCGACGTGCAGGTCCGGCGACCGTGAAGGATGAGCGCGTGCCCCGCGAAGACCCACTCCTCCCGCGGCAGGAGCGCGTTGAGGTCCCGCTCGACCTTCTCCGGGTCCGTGGCGCCCGACCAGCCGAGGCGCCGCGCGAGGCGGCCGACGTGCGTGTCCACGACGACTCCGTCGGGAGCGCCGAACGCGTTCCCGAGGACGACGTTCGCGGTCTTCCGCCCGACGCCGGGGAGCGCGTTCAGCTCCTCCATCGTCCGCGGCACCTCGCCGCCGTGCTGCTCGACGATCGCCCGGCAGGCGCCGCGGAGGGAGCGCGCCTTGGCGTTGAAAAAGCCCGTGGAGCGGATCAGCTCCTCGAGCTCGGGGCCGGCCGCGGCCATCGCGGCCGCCGTCGGGAGCGCCCGGAAGAGAGCGGGAGTCACGGCGTTCACGCGCGCGTCGGTGCACTGGGCGGAGAGGATCGTCGAGACGAGGAGCTGGAAGGCGTCGGCGTGCTCGAGCGAGCAGTCCGCGCCGGGGAACGCGGCCCGGAGACGGGCGAGGACCTCGGGCGCGGGCGCGGGCGCAGGCTTCGGCTTCGGGCGGACGGGCATGCCGGCGGAGGATACCGCCGGGCGGCACCCGCCGCGCCTTGATTCCGGCGGGGGCGGGTGGAAGACTCCGCCGCGCGTGAGCATCCGACGCCCGCTTCTCCTCCTCCTCCTCGCCCTCGTCCTCGCCGTTCCCGCCCTCGCGGCGGAGCGGGTGACCCTCACGGTCCTCCAGACCTCGGACCTCCACGCGAACGTCCTGCCCTGGAACTACGCGCGCGGAGAGGCGGCTGACTGGGGCCTCGCGCGCGTCGCGACGCGCGTGCGCGAGATCCGGAAGAGCTCGAAGCACGTCCTCCTCCTCGACGGTGGCGACACGATCCAGGGGGCGCCGGCCGGCTGGCTCGAGGCCCGGCGACCGAAGGGGGAGCCGCACTTCATGGCGGCCGCCATGAGCGCCCTCCGGTACGACGCCATGGCCGTGGGGAACCACGAGTTCAACTTCGGGCTCGAGGTGCTCCGCCGCGCGCAGAAGGACTCGAGCTTCCCGTGGCTCTCGGCGAACACCCGGCACGCCGCGGGAGGAGGCCCCGCCTTCGCCGAGTACGTCGTGAAGACGCTCGGCGGGGTCCGGGTCGGGGTCCTCGGGCTGACGACGCCGAACATCCCCGGGTGGGAGCCGGAGGCGAACCGGCCCGGTCTCGAGTGGGAGAACCCCGTCGAGTCGGCGGCGCGCCTCGTCCCGCTCCTGCGGCAGAGGGAGCGGTGTGACGTCGTCGTCGTCCTGTTCCACAGCGGCCTCGAGATCGACCCCGCGACCGGAGAGGCCAACGGGACCGACTACGAGAACCACGTCGTCCGCCTCGCGAAGACCGTTCCGGGGATCGACCTGATCCTCACCGGGCACTCGCACCGGCGCCTCCCGCTCACCCGCGTCCACGGCGTCCCCGTGACGCAGCCCGGCCGCTGGGGCGAGGTCCTCGCGCGGGTCGACCTCGTCGTCGAGCGCGCGAAGGGGATCGCGAGAGTCGTCGAGGCCCGCGGAGAGCTCCTCCCGTCGGACGGGACCGTCTCCGTCGACCCCGAGATCGCTGCGATCGCGCGCCCGCATCACGAGCGGGCGCTGGCCTACCTCGACGAGCCGATCGCGACCGCCGCCGGCCCCTTCCCGGCCGACCGGGCCCGCCTCGAGGACTCCGCGCTCCTCGACCTGATCAACGAGACCCAGCTCGCCGCGACGGGCGCGCAGCTCTCGATGACGTCGCTCCTCCCGTACCGGCACGACGGCTGGAAGGAAGGCCCGGTCACCGTCCGCGACGTCTACTCCATCTATCCGTTCGAGAACCAGCTCGTCGTCGTGGAAGTCGACGGGAAGCGCCTCCGGGCGCTCCTCGAGCACGCCGCCTCGTTCTACGAATCGGCGGAGTGGAAGGACGGCCGCCTCCTGCTGACGCCCCGCGCCGGGATGCGGCCGTACAACTTCGACGTGGTCCAGGGGGTGAGCTACAGGATCGACCCCACGGCTCCCGCCGGAAGGCGGGTCCGTGAGGTGCGGTATCGAGGCCGCGAGGTCCGAGACGAGGACGTCTTCACCCTCGCGGTGAACAGCTATCGCGCGCAGGGCGCGGGAGGGTACGCGGCGCTCCGGGGCACCCGCGTCGTCCGGGCCTACAACGACGAGATCCGAGACCTCCTCGTCGAGCGGCTCCGGAGCGCCGGGACGATCCACCCGGTGACCGACCGGAACTGGGTCCTCGCTCCGGAGACGTCGTGGGCGCCGCCGCCGGCGGCGGCGGACGCACCGGCGCCGCGCTAGCGCGCCGGAAGGAGCCACGGGAAGGGCCCCCTCGCCTCGCGGGCGAGGGGGCCCGGGGGGCCTTTCCTCGAGGGCCGGCCGCGCGGCGTCTCAGCTCGCCGGGACGACGTACGGGACGACGGCGTCCGCGTCCCCGGTCTTCTGGTCCCGCCGAACGAGGAGAGCGAAGACGGGCTGCGACCCGGCGACCGGAGAGACGTCGATCCGGCCGATCGGCGTGCCGAAGCCGGCGAGCGAATAGAACGCCGCGGGGACCCTCACCGATTCCTTCGGGCCGAGCGGGAGCGTGACCGGCTCGCCCGCCGCGACCCCTTCCGTGTCGAATGCCCGGAGCGTCACTTCGCCGGCCGTGTCGGTGGGGTTCGTGAGCTGGAGCTCCGACTCCATGACGTCCCACCCGGCGTCGGCCGCCTGGATGAAGACGGCGCGCGAGCCGGCCGCGGCGGTCGAGTCGGCGCGGAGGGCGGGCATGCCGTAGCCGTGGCGGCCGCCGGACGCGTCCGCGGCCGTGACCCGCGCGAACGCGTGGACGGGCGGATCGGAGACGACGTCGAGGGACCCGGCGAACACGTCGACGCCGAACGTCTCCCGGACGACGTCGTCCAGCGCGACGACCTTCCCCGCGGGGACCGTGAGGGAGACGGCCCGCGCCGGAGGCGCGGCCCCGGGCGAACCGGCGAGGCGGGCCGCGCGGAGGACGAGCGAGACGGAGGCGTCGCCCGCCGCGCCGTTGAAGAGCTGCAGGTCGGTGCGCGACGTCGGACCGAGCGGGCCGCCGCCCCTCTCGACGCCGAACACCCACTGGTTCGTGGCCGTGGCCCTCGGGCCGAAGAAGGGAAGGTCGATCGGGTCGGACGACACCGCGTCGATCGAGGTGCCGAACGGCAGGACGCGTCCCTTCGCCACGGTGTAGACGATCCTGGCGGACGGGGAGGGCGGAATTCCGAAGGCCGAGAAGACCGTCGAGGCCTGAAGGTGGTATCCGGCCGGCCAGCGGAAGGCGAACGGGGCGGAGAGCGGAGTGCCGGCGGCGCTCACGACCGAGACCGTCCCCTCGGCCGCCTCGACGACGAGGAGGCCCGCGTTCACGCGGGAGGCTCCTCCGTCAGGCGGCGTGAAGAGGAATCCGGTCTCGCCGGTCGCGAGGGCCTCGGCCCCCTTCACGTAGTTCCGCGCGAAGCCGTACGTCCCGCCGTCGTCGCGCGCCCGGTAGACGCGGATCCACGAGTGGACGTCGCCGAACCGCGTCGTCGTCGCGCCCGACGTGAGCCGGAGCGCGCCGGAGGTGTCCGGCCCCTTCATCTCCTCCCCGATCGGGTCGGCCTGGGAGACGATCTTCCCCGGGCCGATCGTCAGGTTCGCCGTGGGGGAGAGACCGATGATCCAGTCCGTCGGCAGGAGTCGCTCGTTCACGGTCGCGTCGACCCGGACCCCGGCCGTGTCGGCGCTCCCGCGATTCCAGGTCACGACCTGCGTGGCCCAGCGCACGCCGCCGCGGCCGCCGATCGAAGAGGCGGCCGGGAAGAAGTGGTCGTCCAAGGACGCGGGGATGGGGGGGAGGACCTCGGCGATCTCGGCCGTGGCGCCGACGAGGAACCGCTTGCGCGTCTCGTCGAGGACCAGGGCGTACGGGACTCCGGAGACGGCGGTGTAGCGGGCGAGCCCGGGGAGGCCCGATCCCGTCACCGCGGCCGCGTCGGCGGGGGCGACGTCCAGCTCGACCGTCTCGAGGACCGTCTTCGTCGGCGCCACCGTCGCGGTCGTCTGGGTGAGGACGATCTCCTTCTCCTCGAGCGTGTCGGTCGCCGCGGGTGTCGACCCGAACGGGTCGAAGACGCCGACCTCCCCGATCAGCTGTTCGGTGTAGACGATCCGGTCCTTGTAGACCTTCATGTCGAACGGCTGGGAGAAGACGCCGATTGCGTATCGCTTCAGCTCCCGGGTCGCCGGGTCGAACCGGGCGAGCTGCGCCGTGCCGTAGAAGGAGAACCAGAGGTGGCCGTCGGGGCCGCGGATGATCTTCGACGGCTGGGCGGTCGCGTCCGGAAGCGCCCAGCGGGTCACCTTCGACCCGTCCGGCGCGAAGCGCAGGAGGGCGCCGCGGAGGAAGTCGGCGGACCAGAGCGAGCCGTCGGCATCGAGGAACGGGTAGGTGAGGCTCGAGATCGGGTTCGCGGCGTCGGTCGAGCGCCAGTAGACGAACGTCCCCGTGGCGGGGTCGAAGTTCGCGAGCGTCCCGTTCGTCTCGGGGAGCCAGAGCGTCCCGTCGCCCTTCCGGACGAACGCCGTCGGCCGGCGGGCCCCGTCGGCCCACTCCGTCAGCTCGGCCGTCTGCGGGTCGAACAGGGAGACCTGGAAGCCGCCGAGCTGCGCGACCCAGAGCTTCCCGTCCGGCTCCTTCAGGAGATGGCTCGGCGCCGCGTCGCGCGGCATGGTCCACTTCCGGACCTTCTTCTCGTCGGCCGAGATCCGCGCCAGGACGTTCTCGTTCGCCGAGGCGGTCCAGATGGTGCCGTCGGCCTCGAGGATCATGTTCGAGGCGTCGTACCGGCCGCCGTTCGGTATCCCGAGGCTGGCGACCGACGCTTCGATCGTCGTCGAGGGGATCGGCGTCGGGGTGGGCGTCGCCGTGGGAGTCGGCGTCGGTGTGGGCGTCGGCGTCTGGGCGAAGAGGGGAAGGGCCGTCGCCGCGACGCCAGCGGCGAGCGCGGCCATCCGGAAGAGTCGTGTCACGCGGCGCATTCTAACGGCTCGGATGCAGGAACCGTTCCGGCGCTGTCGGCGCGCCTAGAATGGGAGGGCGATGGCGCCAGCCGACTCGGTCTTCGAGCGCCTCGCCGGCCTGACGGCGAAGGCGACGCTCGTCCGGGAGGAGACCGGGAAGCTTCGCTGTCTCGCCTGCGGTCACCGCTGCCTCCTCGCCGAGGGGGGGCAGGGGGTCTGCCGGGTCCGATTCGTCCGCGACGGCGAGCTCCGCGCGCCGTGGGGATACGTGGCCTCGGTCGCGGCCGACCCAATCGAGAAGAAGCCGTTCTTCCACGTCCTCCCCGGCTCGACGGCGCTTTCCTTCGGGATGCTCGGCTGCGACCTGCGCTGCCCGTACTGCCAGAACTGGGAGATCAGCCAGACGCTTCGCGACCCGAATGCGGATGATTGGGCGCACCCGAGCCCGGCCACCCCGGAGGGGATCGTCGCCGCCGCGCTCGAGGCGGGAGCGCAGGTCGTCACGTCGACCTACAACGAGCCGCTGATCACCGCCGAGTGGGCGGCGGCCGTCTTCGCCGAGGCCCGCCGGGCGGGCCTCCTGACGAGCTTCGTCTCGAACGGGCACGCGACGCCCGAGGTGCTGGACTTCCTCCGGCCCCTCGTCGACGCCTACAAGGTCGACCTGAAAGGAATGCGGGAGGCCGCCTACCGGGAGGTCGGCGGGCGGCTGTCGGTCGTCCTCGACGCGCTGGCGGGGCTCGTGGCGCGAGGCTTCTGGGTGGAGGTGGTCACGCTCCTCGTGCCGGGGAGAAACGACTCGGACGAGGAGCTCCGCGACGCGGCCCGGTTCCTCGCGACGCTCTCTCCCGATCTGCCCTGGCACGTCACCGCGTTCCATCCCGACTACAGGTTGGGCGACGTCCGGGCCACGCCTGCCGCGACGCTCCTTCGCGCCGTCGACATCGGACGCGGGGAGGGCCTGCGGCACGTCTACGCGGGGAACCTGCCGGGGGGCGTCGGGGACGCCGAGACGACGGTCTGCCCCGGCTGCTCCGAGCGGCTCGTCGAGCGGCGGGGATTCCGGGTCGTCTCGCGCCGGATCGACGCCGAAGGAAGGTGCCCGCGATGCGAGCGGCTCATCCCGGGAATCTGGTCGCCCGGAGGACGGGTCGTTCTGCGGGCCCCCGGCGGCCGGCCGGCCGAAGGTGAAGACGTCCCGACGGGCTGACGGTGCCGAATTGACGGACGGTTCCCTTCCGGCATAGCATTCCCGGGTCTGGCCCGGCGCGGCGCGGCCCTGCGGAAGCGGGTGGCGTGAACGGGGCGCCGGGCGAGGGAGTCGCGAGGATCACGACCCGCCCTCCCCCCTTCGGACCGAGTAGGAAATGCCGTTCGCCCGAGCTGAACGCTCGCGTGGGCGGCGCACAGGAAACGGAACGGCCTCGATCAGCCCGTTCCGGAGGTCAGCTTGGACGAATTCGACCCGAAAGAGCCCGTAGAAGCGGATCGGCCTTCCGTCGAGACCACGGTCGTCGAGGAGCTCCCGGAGGGAGACGACGACGCCGAGGCCCTCGACGAGGGCGACGGCGAGACGGAGGCCGTCGCCTCGGAGGGAGGCAGCGTTCCCGGCGAGCCATCGCGGAAACGGCGCCGGCGCCGCCGCCGCCGCGGCCGCAGCAAGGCCGCCGGCTCGGAAGGGGCGCCCGGAGCCGAATCGTCGGGCGAAGGGGCGCCGCGGCGGGAGCTCGCTCCCCAGGCGGCTCCTCCGGTCACCGTCCGAGGCCTCGTCAAGCTCCATGGAGACCACTCCGGCCTCGTCGTCTCGCCCGAGACGTTCTTCGCGGAGAAGGGGGACCCCTTCCTGCCGAAGTACCTCGTCGAGGGCGAGGATCTCGAGGACGGCCTCCTGATCGAGGCCGAAGCCCTTGTCCGCGGTCCGAAGGGGCCGATGGTCCAGAAGATCCTCTCGATCGAGGGAATGACGCCGGCCGAGTACCGTTCGAAGTACGTCCAGTTCCACAAGGGGATCTCGATCGACCCGAACCGGCGCCTCCGGATGGAGACCTCCGCCGACGAGAACTCGGGACGCGTCCTCGACCTCGTCGTCCCGCTCGGCCGCGGCCAGCGCTGCCTGATCGTGGCGCCGCCGAAGGCGGGAAAGACGTTCCTCCTGAAGACGATGGCGAACGCCATCGCGAAGAACGACCCCGACGTGATCATCTTCATGCTGCTCGTCGACGAGCGGCCGGAGGAGGTCACCGACATGCAGCGCGGCATCACCGGACAGGTCATCGCCTCGTCCGCCGACATGAACGCCGCGCACCACATCGCCGTCGCCGAGGCGACGTTCGAGCGGGCCAAGCGCCTCGTCGAGATCGGGAAGGACGTCGTCATCTTCTGCGACTCGCTGACCCGGATGAGCCGCGCCTACAACAACGAGCAGCGCGGGAGCGGCAAGATCCTCTCCGGCGGCATCGACGCGCGGACGATGGAGAAGCCGCGGCGCTTCTTCGGCGGCGCGCGGAACCACGAGGACGGCGGCTCGCTGACGATCATCGCGACCTGCCTCGTCGACACCGGAAGCCGGATGGACGACGTCATCTTCGAGGAGTTCAAGGGGACGGGGAACTGCGAGATCATCCTCGACCGCGGCCTCTTCGACCGGCGCGTCTTCCCCTGCATCAACATCCCGGCCTCGGGCACGCGGAAGGAAGAGAAGCTCTACACGGCCGAGGAGCTGCCGAAGATCCACAAGCTCCGCCGCGCCCTCTCGTCGGTCAAGCCGATGGACGCGATGGAGCTCCTCCTCTCGAAGCTGACCCGGACGAAGACGAACGCCGAGTTCCTGAAGTCGATCGCCTGACCGTTTCCCGGGGCACGGGCACGAAATCGGGGGCCGCGAGCCCCCCGACTCGCTTTCGCGGCCGTCCCCTCCCACCCCTCTCCCGTCTTCATCAGGGCGCGCGCGCCGGCGGCGCGCGCGCATGAGGGCGGTGGGTGGGGGGAGAGGGGTGGGTTCTAGGGCTCGATCTCGGGCTCGGGGAGGAAGAAGTCGGTCAGCCTGCGCATGATCGCGCGGCTCTCCTCGACGTGGAGGAAGCGGGAGGTGTCGGGGAAGACGAGGAGCTCCGCGCCTGGGATTCCCGCGGCGATCGTCCGCGCGCAGCGGATCCGGTCCTCCTCGTCGCGCTCGCCGACGAGAACGAACGTCCGCGCCGAGACCGCGCCGAGGCGCCCGACGAGCGCGGCGCCGGCGCGAGGAAGGCGCTCGAAGCGGCCCGGGCTCTGCGGGAAGCGGTTGAAGATGTCGGCGATCCTCTCGAAGATCCCCTCCCGCTCGCGGGCCGCGTCGAAGATCGGGGAGGGGAGGAGCTTCTCCGCGAGCGCCTTCGGAGCGTCGCTCCGGAGAGCGGCCCGAAGGTCCGCCGCGGCGGCCGCCGCCTCGGGAGAGGAGGAGAAGCCCTCGAGCGACGGCGCCAGGAGCGCGATCGACCCGGTGCGGCCGGGATTGCGGAGGGCGAACTCGAGGGCGACCTCGGCCCCCTCGTCGTGCGCGAGGAAGTGGGCCTTCTCGACGGAGAACCAGTCGAGGATCCCGAGGACGTCATCGGCCTCCTCGGGGAGCGGCACGGGACCCTCGGTCGGCGGCGTCGTCCGGCCGCACCCGCGTCGATCGAAGCGCAACGCGCGAAACCCTGACGCCAGGCCCGTCGCGGGGGCCTCCATCAGGTCGGCGTTCGCGAGGGCGCCGTGGAGGAGGATGACGAGATCTCCCTCGCCTCCGACCTCGTAGTAGAAACGCTGGTCCCGAACTCCGGCAAACGGCATGGCGTTCCTCCCGGAGGAGGAATCATAAGCCGCCGGAGACGCCGGGGGTCAGGAGGCGGATGGAGCGGACGCGGGCTTGCGCCGGCGGTGGCGCTTCCGCCGCGAGGCGCCGCCGGGCGCCGCCGGGGAGGCCGAGACCCCGAACCCCCCTTCGGGGATCTCCAGCTCGAACGCCGCGCAGGTCCAGAAGTCGGTCGGCGCGACGTCGCCCGGAGGCGGCTCGACGGCCCCGGGGAGGTCGGCTGCGGGCTCGGCAGGGGCGCCGGACTTCGCGGCCTCGACCCTCGCGACGGCGAGCGGAGCGGCCGCCTCGGCGAGGACGACTGCCTCGGCGCGCACGACGGGTGCGACCGGCGCGACAGGGATGTCGGGCACGAAGGGCTCGGGGGCCGTGGCCGGCGGAGCCTGCGGCTTCTCGACGCGCGGGGCCGGCGCGGCGGGCACGGGCTCGGGGCGCGGGGGCGCGGCGGCCCGCTCCCGCCGCGGGCGCGAGGCCCTCGGGGGGGGCGGGGCTTTCGTGTCCTCCTCCTCGTCCCCCGCGACGGGGGCGGCGGAGCGCGGCCCTCCCGAGACGCGCACCGGCTCGCGAAGCGGTGCGGGGCGACGGACGAAGAGCGCGTCGTCGGGATGCTCGACCGGGATCTTCATCCCGATCAGCTTCTCGATGGAGGAGAGCGACTGGACGTAGTTCTCGCAGGCCAGGGAGATGGCCCGGCCCGAGTGGCCGGCGCGCGCGGTCCGGCCGATCCGGTGGACGTAGTCCTCCGGGTCCATCGGCAGGTCGACGTTGATGACGTGCGTGACGCCGTCGATGTGGAGCCCGCGGGAGGCCACGTCCGTCGCGACGAGGATCGGGAGCTTCCCCGACTTGAAGTCGGCGAGGATCTTCAGCCGCTTGGCCTGGGGGATGTCTCCCGAGATCGCGCCGCAGCGGAGGCCGTGCCTCTCGAGGCGTTCCACGAGCCGCTCCGCGAAGCGCTTCGTGTTCACGAAGAGCATCGTCCGGGTCGCGTTCCCCTCACGCTGGAGGAGGCCGACGAGGAGCGAGAGCTTCTCGGAGTTCCCGACGTGGAAGAGGCTCTGGACGACGCGGTCGGCCGTCACGTGCTCCGGGGCGATCTCGACCCGGACGGCCTCGTTCATGTGCTCCCAGGCGAGCTCCGTGACCCTCCAGGAGAGCGTCGCCGAGAACATCATCGACTGGCGCCGGCGCGGGGGGGGGCACCGCCGGAGGATCCGCCGGAGGTCGGGGAGGAAGCCCATGTCGAAGAGACGGTCGCACTCGTCGATGACGAGCGACTCGACCGACCCGAACGAGGTCGCCCCCTGCCCCTCGTAGTCGAGGAGCCGGCCGGGAGTGCCGATCAGGATGTCGCAGCCGGCCTGGAGGAGGCTCCGCTGCCTCACGTAGTCGAGGCCGCCGAAGACGGTCACGATGCGGGGCCTCACGAACTGCGAAAGGAGGATCGCGTCGTGCTCGATCTGGACGGCGAGCTCGCGCGTCGGAGCGACGATCAGGGCCCGGGGCGCTCCCGGCTTCCGGTTCGCGGAGGAGGGCGCCTCGACGAGGCGGGTGAGGATCGAGACGAGGTACGCCGCCGTCTTGCCGGTCCCGGTCTGCGCCTGCGCGGCCACGTCCTTGCCGGCGAGGAGGAGCGGCAGGGTGCTGGCCTGGACCGGCGTCGCCCGGACGAAACCACAGGCGGCGATCCCGGCCCGGACCGCGTGCGGGAGGGGAAGGTCGGTGAAGAAGACGTCGCTGAGGTAGTCGCCGGTGCCCGGCGGAGAGGAGGACATCCGGGGGGATTGTAGCCGGACCCGGGAAGGCCGCGCCGGAGGGACGGGAGGCGCGCCCGGCAGTAGCATGGGGCGATGAGCGCCGGCGCCTCCCTCCGGATCGTCTCGCCCTCGACGGGCGAGCTCCTCGCGGACCTTCCCGCGGCGGGCCGGGCCGAGGTCGCCGCGGCCGTCGACGCGGCGCGCGAGGCGGCCCCCGCCTGGGCCGCGACCCCGCTTCCGGAGCGGGTCGCCGCGCTGAAGCGCTGGCGACGGGCCGTCGTCGACGACGAGGAGCTCCTCCGGACGCTCGTCCGCGAGAGCGGAAAGCCGCGACACGAGGCCGAAGGGGTCGAGCTCCTCTACTTCTGCGAGCTGACCCGGTTCGTCGCCGCCGCGGCCCGGCGGGCGCTCGCTCCGGAGAGGCGCGGAACGCTCCTCTTCGCCGTCCGGAGGACCGACGTCCACCGCGTCCCGGTCGGCGTCGTCGGCGTGATCGGTCCCTGGAACTTCCCGATCCTGAACAACGCCGCCGACGCCCTCGCGCCCCTCGCCGCCGGGAACACGGTCGTCCTGAAGCCGTCCGAGGTGACGCCGCTGACCTCTCTCCGGATGGAGGAGCTCTGGCGGAAGGCGGGGAATCCGCCCGGCGTCTTCCGTGTCGTCGCGGGGCGCGGCGACGCCGGGGCGGCGCTCGTCGACCTCGTCGACGGTGTCATGTTCACGGGAGCCGTCGAGACCGGGCGGAGGGTGGCGGCGCGCTGCGGGGAGCGGCTCGTCCCGTGCGTCACGGAGCTGGGCGGGAAGTCCCCGTTCGTCGTCCTTTCGGGCGCGGACCTCGACCGGGCGGCGCAGTCGGCCGCCTGGTCGGGTTTCTTCCACAGCGGCCAGGCCTGCATCCGGTCGGAGCGGATCCTCGTCGAGGAGCGCGTCGCGGACGAGTTCGAGAGGCTCTTCCTCGAAAGGGTGAGGGCGCTGCGACAGGAGGTGCCCGCCCCGGACGCCGCGCGCGAGCACGACCTGGGGGCCGTCACGTTCCCCCGCCAGATCGAGGTCGTGACGCGGCAGCTCGAGGATGCCGTCTCGAAGGGTGCCCGGCTCCTCGCGGGCGGCCGCCCGCGAGCCGACCTCGGTGGAGCGTTCTTCGAGCCGACGGTCCTCGCGGGCGTGACGGCGGAGATGGCGGTCTTCCGGGAGGAGACGTTCGGCCCGCTCGTCCCGATCGTCCGCGTCGCCGACGCGGACGAGGCGCTCCGCCTCGCGAACGACTCCCACCTCGGCCTGAGCGCCAGCGTCTGGGGGCCGCCCCGCGCGGCCCGGCGCCTGGCGGAGCGGATCGAGGCGGGGAGCGTCGCCGTGAACGGCGCGCTCGTCCACTACCTCGTCGTCTCCGCCCCGCTGGGCGGCGCGAAGGCGAGCGGCGTCGGCGTCCGGCACGGCGTCGAGGGGATACGTGCCTTCACCCGCTCGCGCGCCGTGAGCGTCCCGAGGGCCCTCCTCGCGCCGCTCGACCGGCTCCTTCTCTCCCGCCTGGCGTTTCCCTACGACAGCCGCGTCCTCGGCCTCCTCCGGCGTGCGGTCCGGCTCCTGTACCGGAGGGGATGAGGAGCCGGGGGCGCCCCGGTCCCACGCGTCTACAATCCGCCGCCATGAAGGCGACTTCTCGCGCCGTGCCGGCGCTGCTCCTCGTAATGTTCGCGGCCCCCCTCCTCGCGCAGGCGCCGAAGCCGGCGCCGACCGCCCCTGCCGGAGGGGCCATCGTCGGGACGAACCCGCAGGGGCCTCCCGGCTCCCGGCCGGCCGAGATCCAGGACGTCCGGGTGCTCGGGGCCTCGCCGAGAGACCCCTGGCAGATGGAGCGGCTCGGCGTCGCCGCCGTCCAGAAGAACGAGCTCGGGAAGGCGAGGGAGTTCTTCGAGGAGTCGTGGAAGGCGGGAGAGCTCCCGACCGCGCCCTACAACCTCGCCTGCATCGACGCGCGCGAGGGGAAGGCCGACGCCGCATTCCGACAGCTCGACCGCGCGATCGCCGCCGGATTCGACGACGAGGCGACGCTCGCGAAGGACACCGACCTCGCGTCGCTCCGGGGGCGCCCCGAGTTCGCCCGGATCGTCCAGGGGGCGAGGCGGAATCGCCTGGCCGGAGACGAGGCGGTCGTGAAGGAGGGGGTCTTCGTCTCTCCCGGGAGGCCGCCCAAGGGAATCCTCCTCCTCCTGCACGAGGTCAACTCCGACCCGATGTCGATCGCGGGCCCCTTCGTCGCGGAGGCGAAGGCGCGGGACCTCTTCGTCGCCGCGCCGCGAGGGCCGGCGCGGTCCGGCCGGAAGCGTTTCGGCTGGGGCTCGCCCGACCGCGCGCTCGAGGCGCTGAAGCGGACGATCGCCGAGGCGCAGACGCGGGCGGGCGGCCTCCCGATCCCGGTCGCCGTCGTCGGCGCGGGCCGTGGCGGGAAGCTCGGGCTGGAGATTGCCGCGCGGAACCCCGGCATCTTCTCCGCGGTGGCCTCGATCGGAGGGATCTTCGACCCGGGTCCGACGGGGGCCGCTGGCGTCGCCGGCCTGCGGGGCGTGCCGGTCTTCCTCGGCGTCGCGAAGAGCGCCCCTCCCGAGCTCCTGCGGGCGATGCAGCGGGGTCGGGAGAACATGCGGAAGCTCGGCGTGAAGGTGCGGTGGGGCGAGTGGCCGGGGACGGGCGAAGGCCTTCCGGCGGACGCGGCGGCGGCGGCGAAGGACGTCCTCGACGCCATCCGCTCGCCCCGCCCCGGGGCCGCAGGCTCGTCGGCGAAGTAGCGGGCGTCGGCGCGGCTCAGAGAGCCGGGCCGACGGCCTCCACGATCTCGAGGAGGTCGCCGTCGGGGTCGAGCGCGACCCCCACGGCGGCCGCCCCGCCGTCCAGCGGGACGAAGAACGTCTCGTCGGCGCGTGTCACCTCGACGGTCGCCGCCTTCGAGCCGCCGTTCGCCGTGAAGACGCGGAGGGTGAGCGGGAAGACGTAGTGCGGCACGTCGCCGGGACCCGGCCGGGGGTGGACGACGGAGTGCGTCTGCACCTGCCTCACGTTCACCTCAGCGCCGCCGGAAACGTTCCGGAAGGTCGCTCGCAGGATCGGCCGGTAGGGCGTCTCGACCCACTGGTCGAAGTGCTGCTTCAGGTCGCGCCCCGAGACCTCCTCGAATACGGCCCGCAGGTCACCCCGAGTCGCGTTCCCCCTCTCGTGCCGGCGCCGGTACTCGCGGACGGCGGCGAAGAACGCGTCGTCGCCGATCCGCCTTCGGAGCATGTGGAGGACCCACGCCCCCTTGGAATAGACGGCTCCCGTGTGGCGGAACGGGTCCGACGGGGGGGCGACGACCGCGGGGCCGAGCTGGCCGGAGTAGAGCCCGTCGTCGTACCGGGAGGCGAGGAGCAGGCCGGGAGAGAAGCTCGAGGTCCGCTCCCGGTAGAGGACCTCCGCGTATGTCGCGAAGCCCTCGTTCAGCCAGATGTCGTCCCAGGTCCGCATCGTCACCTCGTCGCCCCACCACTGGTGAGCCAGCTCGTGGACGAGGAGGTCCGTCAGGTCGCGGGAGGCGTTCCCGAGGAGCGAGGCGCCGATGAGAGTGATCGTCGGGTGCTCCATCCCGCCGGAGAAGCTCCCCTCGACGATCCCGTACTTCGTGTCGAGATACGGGTAGTCCCCGAACAGGGAAGAGAGGACCTCCAGGTGGCGGACCATCGAGGCGACGCGGGCCCGGTTCGGAGCGGCGTGCTCGGGGACGACCCATCCGACGACCGGCATCGTCCGCCCGTCGGCCGTCCGGTATTCCACGGCGATCTCCTCGAATCGGCCGACCGCCACCGACACGAGGTAGGTCGAGATCGGCTGCGGGAGCCTCCAGCGCCAGGTCACCCGCCCGTCCGGCTCGCTCGTCGAGGCGCCGCGGCCGGCGGAGACGGCGACGTACCCGGAAGGGACCGTCGCGGAGAGCGTGACGACCGCCTTGTCGGCCGGGTCGTCGACGCAGGGCCAGAAGGTCCGCGCGTCGAAAGGCTCGGCGAGGGAGGAGATCGCCGGTCCGCTCGCGGGGGCGGTCCAGAACGTCAGGGCCCCGCCCGCGAGCGGGGTCCCGCCCCAGCGGACGACGAGGGTCGTCCGCTCTTCGGCCCCGAGCGGCGGGGTGAGCGGGACCGTGAGGACGTCCCCCGCCGCGGTGAAGGTCGTCACGGGCGAGCCGTCGCGCTCGACGCCGCGGACGCTCATCGCGTCGTCCAGGTCGAGCCGGACCTCGGAGACGCCGGGCCGGATGGCGGCGAGCCGGATCACGGCGCTTCCTTCGAGGGCGACGACGGCGGGGTCGAGCTCGAAGCGGAGGTCGTAGGTGAGGACGTCGTAGCCCCTCGCCGCGCCTTCCGGAGAGAGCGCGCCCCGTCCGGACCGGCTCCGGGCGAGCTCCGAGACGAGGGCGCGGGCGCGCTTCGCCCGGCCTTCGGGGTGTCCGGCGCGGGCGAGGCGCTCGTGCCCCTCGTGGTCGGACCAGGCGTTCACGGCGGCGCCGCCCGAGAGAAGCGCGACGAGGAGCGAGACCGGGAGAGAACGACGCATCGGCCTGATCCTCAGAGCAGCGGGGCGAGCTCCTCGGCGCGGGCGATCCTCTCGCCGAGCCCGAGTCCGTCACGCCAGGTTCCGGTGACGACGAGGCGCGGCCGCTCGCGTCCGGCGTTCAGGTCGTCGAGGTCCGCGTCCAGCCGTCGAAGGGTCTCGTGGTGGCCGACGGGCAGACGCGGAAGCGCCGACGGCCACTTCAGCGCCCTTCCGTGGAGCCGTGGTCCGAGGTCCGGGTGCAGGCGCCGGACCTCGGCCTCCGCGATCCGGAGCAGGTCGGTCTCGCAGAGGTCGAGGGCCGACGGGTCAAGCGCCCCTCCGAAGAACGACGTCGTCAGCGCGACCCCGGCCGGAACGCGGGAAGGGAAGAGAGAGGAGAGGTAGAGCACCCCGAGCGAGCGGAGCCCCTCTCCGCGGGGGGCGAGGAGGCCGAACCCGCGGGGGGCCGCGTCGGGGGAATCGGCCCGGAACGCCTGGAGGACGACCGCGAGGCGCGAGTACGGAAGCGTCGCGAGACGGGCGCCCGAGCGCGGGAGCCGCGGTCCGAGCGCCTCCGCGAAGCTGGGCGCGTCGAGGGTCGAGACGAGGGTGTCGGCCGGGTAGACGGTCCCGTCTGCGATCTGGACCTTCCAGACGCCGCCGTTTCCCTCTCCGTCGAATGGTCCTTCGATGCCGGCGATCTCGGCGTCCAGCTCGATCCTCACTCCCGCGCGGACCCCCTGCTCGGCGAGACGCTCGGCGAGCGTTCCGAGCCCGCCCCGAAAGCTGATCGTCCTCCGCGACCGGGGTCTCGGCGCTCCCGCGAGGCCGCGCAGGACGCTCCCGGCCCGGCCTTCGGCGTCCCAGAGGGCGGGGAACGCGCTCCGGACCGAAAGGGTCCGCGGGTCGTCGGCCCAGACCCCCGAGACGAGCGGCTCGGCGCCCCAGCGGGCGACGCCGGGGCCGAAGCGCCTCTCGAAGAAGTCGTGGACCGATTCGTCGGCCAGGTCCGCGGGGCGTCGGGCGACGAACGGCTCAGCCAGGGCTCGGAGCCGGGCCGCGAGCGGGAGCGCCCCGCCGAGAAGGAGCGACGGCCCCGGGGTCACGCGACGCATCCTGCCGCCCCGGACGATCCAGCGCGGGGACCTGGGGTCGGCCACCAGGACGTCGTCCTCGAGGCCGAGCGCTTCGACGAGACGGTCGGAAGCGGGCGTCGTCCGGAGCGTGACCGGCCCGGCCTCCAGGACGAGCCCCTCTTCGCGGATCGTTCGGACGGTCCCGCCCGGGCTCGGTCCCTCCTCCAGGATCAGGACGTCGTCGCCCGGAGCCGGGCACCGGTTGCGGAGATAGCCGAGGGCGAGCCCGGTGACGCCCCCGCCGAGGATGACGATCCGCCTCAACGAGCTCCCGGCGCGAGGAGCGCCTTGCGGCAGACGTCGGCGAGCGCGTCGACGAACGCGGGGTGGTCGTTCAGGCCGTCCGCGGCGACGTAGTGCGTGATGCCGGCCGCCCTCGCCTCCTCGGCGAAGAGCATCCGGATCTCGTAGAGCGTCTCGACGTGGTCGGAGACGAAGGCGATCGGGCAGACGACGACCTGCTTCACCCCCTCGCTCGCGAGCCGGGCGAGGACCTCGCCGGTCGCCGGTCCGAGCCAGGCGACCGGACCGAGCTTGCTCTGGTAGCCGAGGCGCGAGCGGAAGCGCCTGCCGAGGCGCTCGTCGACGAGCGCGCAGCACTCCTCGATCTGCTTCGGGTACGGGTCCTTCTTCTTCTCTACCGTCGAGACGGGGAGCGAGTGGGCCGAGTAGAGGAGGACCGTCGCCGCCGGGTCGGGGTCGGGGAGCGTGGCCGCCGCGGCGAGGATCCTCTCCGCGTGCGCGTCCAGGAACCTCGGCTCGGCGTACCAGGAGTCCGGCGCGTGCGCCTTCTCGGGCGACCACCCCATCCGCGAGAGCGCCTGGTCGACGCGCGCGAACGTGCTCCGCGTCGTCGTCACCGAGTACTGGGGGTAGAGCGGGAGGACGAAGAGGCGCGTCACGCCCGCGGCGCGGAGGTCGGGCAGGACGTCCTCGACGAGCGGGGCGCTGCACGTCATCGCGGCTCGGACGAGAGGTGGCTCGCCGGGCCACGTCGGCGCGAGGGCCGCCTCGAGGAGCATCGCCGACCTCTCCGTCCAGCAGCGGATCGGCGACCAGCCGATCTTCTCGTACGTCTTCGCCGACTCGGCTTCGCGCGTCGTCGCGATCGTCCAGGCGATCGCCTTCCGGAGCGGCGCGAAGGGGATGCCGAGGATCTCCGGGTCGGCGAAGAGTCGGTAGAGGAAGCCCTTCAGCTCCTCCCGCTTCGTCGGACCGCCGAGCTGGACGAGGAGGATCCCGGTCTTCCCGGCGGCCATCAGAGCGTCCTGGAGAAGACCTTCGGCTGGTCGGCCGGACGCCTCAGGAGGTAGGGGTCGAAGAGCATCGCGACGTTCCGGATGAAGATCCGGCCGAGCGGCGTGACGCGGACCTCGTCCGTCCGGGGCTCGACGAGGCCGTCCGCGACGAAGGCGGGGAGCGCCGCGACCTCGCGCGCGAACGTCTCGTCGAAGGAGGCGAGGCCGAACTGCCGGGCGATCTCGCGCTTGTCGATGACGCAGTGGCAGAGGAGGTTCGTGATGACCGTCCGCCGGAGGTGGTCCTCGCTCGTCAGCCGCCACCCCTTGATCGTCGAGGGGCGCCCCTCGGCGCAGGCGGCGTGGTAGGCGGCGTAGTCCTTCGTGTTCTGGACGTAGCAGTCGTCGATCTGGGCGATCGCCGAGACGCCGAGGGCGTAGAGGTCGACGCCCGCGTGCGTCGTGTAGCCCTGGAAGTTCCGCCAGAGCGTCCGCTCCGCCTGCGCGCGCGCGATCTCGTCGTGCGGCAGGGCGAAGTGGTCCATCCCGATGTAGACGTAGCCCGCCTCGGAGAACTTCTCGATCCCGGAGACGAAGATCGCGAACTTCTCCGTCCCTTCCGGCAGGTGCGCGGCGAGGACGCGCTGCGGCTTCTTCAGCCACGGGACGTGGGCGTAGGAGTACATCGCGATCCGGTCGGGCCGGAGCGTCAGCACCTGCTCGACGCTTCGCGAGAAGCCGGCGAGCTTCTGCCCCGGGAGGCCGTAGATGAGGTCGAGGTTCAGCGACTCGTAGCCGAGCTCGCGCGAGGCGCCGACGAGCGCCTTCGTCATCTCGAACGGCTGGACGCGGTTCACCAGCTCCTGGACCTCGGGGTCGAAGTCCTGGACGCCCATCGAGACCCGGTTCCAGCCGTGGCGCCGGAGGACCGCCAGGTGCTCCCTCGTCGTGACGCGCGGGTCGACCTCGACCGAGATCTCGGCGCCCGGCGCCGGACGGAACGCCGCGAGGAGGTGCTCCGCGAGGGCGTCGGCCTGCTTCGGCGTCAGGTAGGTCGGGGTGCCTCCTCCCCAGTGAACCTGGACGACGGGGCGCGACCGGTCGACGCGGGCAGCGAGGAGGTCGATCTCCCGGTGGAGGTCGGCGAGGTAGCCCTCGATCTCCCCCCGCTCCTCTCCCTGACGGTCGGGCTTCGGCACGACCTTCATGAAACAGCCGCAGAACCAGCACTGCTCGTCGCAGAACGGGAGGTGGACGTAGAGCGAGATCGGCCGCCCGGCCGCGTTGGCACGCTCGCAGGCGGCCTCGAAGTCGGCGGGCCCGATCGTGTCCGTCCACTCGGGCGCCGTCGGGTAGGAGGTGTAGCGGGGTCCCTGGACGTTGTACTTGGAGAGCAGCTCCGTCGTCATCGGGAGCGTCTCGCCCTGGAGGCGGATCGGGATCGCGGGCACGAGCGGAGATTACACGGACGGGAGGGTACGGTCGCGGGCGGCGCGCGTCGGGGACGGACCGGTCGGCCTAGAATTCCCCATCGGCGACGGGGACGCCGGGAAAGGCGCAGGACCATGCCGGAAGAGAGCCGCCCTCCGTTCTCCTGGGTGAACGTCCCGCCCTCCGAGCCGGTCCGGTCGGAGGCGGCCCGCGGGCTCCTCCGGGCCCTTTGCGATCCCGGCCGGCTCGAGACGGCCTTCCAGCCGGTCTTCCGGGCCCGGACCGGAGAGCTCGAGGGGTGCGAGGCGCTGCTGCGCATCCCCGCCGGCTCCGGGTTCTCGGGCCCCGGCGAGGCGTTCACCGTTGCGCTCGCCGAGGGGCTCGGAGGAGACCTCGAGGCCGCGGCGATCCAACGAGCCCTCCGGGACGCCGAGCCGTTCGCCGGGGACCGCCTCGTCTTCCTGAACCTCCTCGCGACCTCCCTCTCGGACTCCCGCCTCGGCGCCCGCTGGCTCGTCGAGCGGGCGGTGGCCCATGGCCGCGTTCCCTCCCAGCTCATCCTGGAGCTCGGCCAGATCAGCCGGATCGTCGACTTCGCCGCGCTCGCCCGCGCGCTCGAGCCGTATCGCGAGGAGGGGTTCCGGATCGCGCTCGACGACTTCGGCTCCGGCTACACGAACCTCCGGATGATCACCGACCTCGCCCCCGACTTCGTGAAGCTCGACCGCGTCTACGTCGAGAACGTCTTCGTCCACGCCCGAAAGCGGATCCTCGTCGAGTCGGTCGTCTCGCTCTGTCACCGGATCAACTGCGGCGTCATCGCCGAGGGGATCGAGACGCCGGACGACCTCGAGACGTGCCTCGGCGCCGGGGTCGACCTCCTGCAGGGGTTCCTCCTCGCCCGGCCGGGGGCGCCGGAAGAGGCGTTCCTGGCGGAGGACCTGACGGTCGAAGCCGCGGGCGGCCACGGCCGGGGCGAGATCGCCGCCGCCGTCTCCCACGGGCCGACGCTGGCGGTCGAGGCGCCCCTGGCAGCCGCGGACGACCTCTTCCGGGCCGAGTCCGATCTCGACGTCGTCCCGGTCCTCCAGCGCGGCCGGGCGGTCGGTCTCCTGGCGCGGACCCGCGCGGAGACGTTCCGGTTCGTCTCGCCCGGCTCCGGGGCCGACACCGTCGCCGCCGCGATCGCCGACGCGCCCTGGGACCAGATCGAGGAGGGAACGCCCGTCGAGGAGGTCGCGGCGTTCGTCGCGCGGAGGCCGCGTGCGCGGCGCTTCGAGCCGATCGTCGTCGTCGGGCCGGGGCGTGTCTACCGCGGCCTCCTGCGCCTCGACGATCTCCTCGGTCTCTTCGCGAGGCTCTACGTCGAGAACGGGCTGGAGTCGCATCCGCTCACCGACCTCCCCGGCCGGGGCCGGCTCGAGGCGGAGGTGGACCGGCGCCTGACGCGGGGAGCGTCCTTCGCGCTCGCGCGGCTCAACATCCTCCGGCTGCGGGCGTTCAACGACCGGTACGGCATCCGGCGTGGCGACCGGCTCCTCGCGCACGTCGCGGCCGTCCTCCGAACCCTCGCGACCGAGGAGCCGGGCTCGTTCCTCGCCCACTACGGAGCCGACGACTTCGGCTTCCTGCTGTCGCCCGAGAGGGTCGTCGAGACGCTGCGCCGGGCCGTCCAGGGGATCGCCTCGACGGTGGGGGAGTTCTACGACCCGGAGGATCTTTCGGCCGGCGGGATCGCCGGGCACGATGCGCGCGGGGGGGTGATCCTCGTGGCCCCCGCCGCGCTCGTCGCCGGGGTCGCCTCCTGGGGCGGCGGCGGGGCACCGACGCTCCGGACGGTCGTCACCGCGGCGGAGGCGGCACTCCGGGAAGCGCGCCGCGGAGGGACGCAGCCAGTCGTCCGGACGGTCGGCCCGGCCGCGGCGCCCGCGGCGACTCCGGAGCGGTCGGAGCAGCCGCCGCGGACGCAGGCGAGCCTTCCGAAGCCGTTCCGCTGAAGGGGCGTCAGGCCCGGGATTCGCGGGCGGCTTCGACGAAGGCGGCGACGTTCTCGGGCGGCGTCGGCGGGAGGATGCCGTGGCCGAGGTTCACGACGTGCCCGCCCTCGCCCGCCGCGGCCCTCGCGGTGCGGACCGCGGCCTTCACGTCCTCGGGCGAGCCGAGGAGGACGCCCGGGTCGACGTTCCCCTGGAGCGCCTTGCCGCAGGCCCTTCGCCGCGCCTCGTCGAGCGGGAGCTTCCAGTCGACGGAGATCACGTCCGAGGCCATCTCCGCGTACGAGTCGATGAGGTGCGCCGAGCCGGAGGCGAAGTGGATGACGGGGACCTCACCCCTCCTCGGGAGGCGGGCGAGGAGCCGCTCCGTCGCGGGCCGCGCGAAGCGGTCGTAGTCGGCCTTCGACAGCTCGCCGGACCAGGAGTCGAAGACCTGGACGACGTCGGCGCCGGCCTCGACCTGCGCGGCGAGGTAGTCGCCGACCGCGTCCGCGAGCTTCCCGAGGAGCGCCTCGAGGAGCTTCGGCTCGCGCCACATCATCGTCTTCGTGTGCTGGAAGGACTTGCTTCCGCCCCCCTCGACCGCGTACGTCGCGAGGGTCCAGGGCGCGCCGCAGAAGCCGATGACGGCCGCGCGCCCCGCGACCTCCTTCTTCAGCTCGCGGAGGATCGCCGGCACGAACGCGGTTCCGACGGTCGGGTCGAACCCGCGGAGCGCCTCGACCTGCGCCGCCGTCCGGACCGGCGTCGGGAGCTTCGGCCCCCCTTCGTCGAGCTTCACCTCGATCCCCATCGGCGGAAGGGGGATCAGGATGTCGGAGAAGAGGATGACGCCGTCCATCCCGAAGCGCCGGAAGGGCTGCATCGAGACCTCGACGGCCGACGGCACGTCGGCGCAGAGGTCGAGGAACGCGAGGCGCTTGCGCACCTCGCGGTACTCCGGAAGGTAGCGGCCAGCCTGGCGCATGAGCCAGACGGGGGGCACGTCCACGGGGCGGCCGAAGGCGGCGTCGACGAAGCGCTGGCGGGAGGGGCCGGGAACCGACATGGCGCGGGAGGTTAGCATCGGCCCCTCGATGGCTACGCCGATCCCCCAGAACACCGCCCGATTCACCCCCGCCGAGGTCGCCCGCGCCACCGGCGGCGTCCTCGTCCGCGACGGTCGGCCCCTCGCCGGGGTCTCGACGGACACCCGGACGCTCGCCCCTGGCGCCCTCTACGTCGCGCTTCGCGGCGAGACGTTCGACGGGCACCGCTTCCTGCCCCAGGCGACCGCCGCCGGCGCGGGCGGCGTCCTGATCTCGACGGCCGGCGACCTGCCGCCGAACGGCGCCGTCATCCGCGTTCCGGACACGCGGGTCGCCCTCGGCGACCTCGCCCGGTTCCACCGCGACCGCTGGGCCTCGACCGACGGGAGGAAGGTCCTCGCGGTCGGCGGCTCGGCCGGCAAGACGACGACGACGCGCGCGGTCGCCGCGCTCCTCGACGTCCTCCGCCCCGGCGAGGTCCAGACGACACCCGGAAACCTGAACAACGACGTCGGCCTCCCGATGACGCTCCTCCTCCTCGACGAGCACCACCACCTCGCCGCCGTCGAGGTCGGGACGAGCCACCGCGGGGAGATCGCGCGGCTGGCCCGGATCGCGCGGCCCGACGCGGCGCTCATCACGCTGATCGCCCCGGAGCACACGGAGGGGATCGGGACGCTCGAGGACGTCGCGGACGAGGAGGGGGACCTCTTCGCCGCGCTCGGGGCCGACGGCTTCGCGATCGGCAACGGCGACGACCCGCGCGTCGCGGCGCAGATCGCCCGCGCTCCCGGGGAACGCCGGATCCTCTACGGCTTCGGGGAGAGCTGCGACGTCCGAGCCCTCGCGCGCGAGGTCCGGGGGCTCGACGGCAGCGTCCTCCAGGTCGCCCGGGAGGGGGCGGAGGCGGTCGCGTACGAGGTCCCCCTCGCCGGGGAGGCGGGGGCCTACGCGGCGCTCGCGGCGCTCGCCGCCGTGCGCGGCCTCCTCGGAGTCGACGCGCCCCCCGAGGCGCTCCGCGAGGCGCTCCTCCGGGTCGCGTCCGTGAAGGACGGCCGATTCGCGCCGGAGACGCTCGCCGACGGGACCGTCCTCCTCGACGACACTTACAACTCGAACACCGGCTCGGCGCTCTCCTCGCTGAAGACGGCGCGCGAGCTCGCCGACGCGCTCGGACGAAGGCTCGTCCTCGTCCTCGGCGAGATGCGCGAGCTCGGGGAGCTCGCCCCCGCCGAGCACGACGTGGTCGCGGCGGCCGCCGTGGAAGCCCGGCCCGCGGCGCTCGTCGCCGTGAACGGCGAGGCGCAGCGGTTCGCCCGTGCGGCCGAGGCCGCGGGGATCCCCGCGGCCTTCTTCGCGACCGGCGAGGCGGCGGCGCCTCGCGTCGTCGAGGCGGTCCGTCCTGGAGACGTGGTCCTCGTGAAGGCCTCGCGGGGAGTCCGCCTCGAGACCGTGGCCGCCGCCCTCCGGGTCGCGCGCTAAGCTGGGGACGGAGGCCGAAGAGATGTCCACGCCGCTCGTCGGGATCGTCATGGGGAGCGCCTCGGACCACGAGACGATGGCGAAGGCGGAGGAGGTCCTCCGCGACTTCGGCGTGCCGTACGAGACCTCGGTCGTCTCCGCGCACCGGATGCCCGAGGAGATGTTCGACTACGCGAAGGGAGCGGCGGCGCGGGGTTTGAAGGTGATCATTGCGGGAGCGGGGGGGGCGGCGCACCTCCCCGGCATGGTCTCGGCGCTGACGACGCTCCCCGTCCTCGGCGTCCCGGTCCGGAGCCGGGCACTCTCGGGCCTCGACAGCCTCCTCTCGATCGTCCAGATGCCGGGGGGCGTCCCGACCGCGACGTTCGCGATCGGCTCGGCGGGAGCGACGAACGCCGGGCTCTTCGCGGTGAAGATCCTGGCGCTCTCGGACCCGCAGCTCGCAGCGAAGCTCGAGACTCACCGGGAGCTGCTCCGGGAGAAGGCCCGGGCGGGGAACGAGGAGGTCCGGCGGGTACGAGGCGGGACCGTCCCGTGACAACGGTCGGCGTCCTCGGCGGCGGGCAGCTCGGTGCGATGCTCGCCTCGTCGCTCCAGGACCTCGGCGCGGACGTCCACGTCTTCGACCCCGACCCGAACGCGCCGGCGCTCCGGCGCGCCGCGCGGGCCGTGACCGCACCGTGGAGCGACTCGGCCCGCCTTCAGGACCTCTTCGACGCCTGCGACGTCGTGACGTACGAGTTCGAGAACGTCGAGACCGAGGGGCTCGCCCGCGTCTCGGGCCTCGCGAAGCTCGCCCCGTCGCTCGACGTCCTCCGGACGACGCAGGACCGGGCGTTCGAGAAGGAGTTCTTCCGCTCCCACGGTCTGCCGCACGTCGCCTTTGCCGCCGGGCGGGACGCGGACGACCTGCGCGCGGCGGCACGGTCGTTCGGGCTCCCTGCGATTCTGAAGACTGCCCGCGGCGGCTACGACGGGAAGGGGCAGTGGAAGCTCGCGTCGGAGGCCGAGCTCGAGGCGCTCCTCGCATCGCCCGCTCGCGCCGCCCTCGAGTCCGGCGGATGGGTTCTCGAAGAGCCGATCGAGATCGCCCTGGAAGCGAGCGCCATCGTCGCGCGCGAGCGGAACGGGGACGAGGTCGTCTTTCCTCTCTTCGAGAACGTCCATCGCGACCACGTCCTCGACGTGACGCTCGTTCCGGCGCGCCTCCCGGAGGACCTCGAGGCCGAGGCGAAGTCGATCGCTCTGGCGGCGGCGCGGGCGCTCGGGGTCACCGGCCTCCTGACGACCGAGCTCTTCGTCGGGCGGTCGACGCGCCACCGTCCGGCAGAGGTCCGTGTCTTCACGAACGAGCTCGCGCCCCGCCCCCACAACTCGGGGCACGTCACGCGCAAGGCTTGTACCTACAGTCAGTTCGACGCCCTCGCGCGCGTCCTCCTCGGAATACCGCTCGTCCCGCCGCGGCTCGTCTCGGCCGGCGCCTTCTGCATGGCGAACCTCCTCGGTGAGGTCTGGCAGGCCCAGGGGACCGAAGGACGCCTCGACCTCTCGGCCTGGGAGGGGAGCCCGGACCTCCTGGAGGTCGTCCTCTACGGGAAGAGCGGCGTCGCGACGAAGCGGAAGATGGGCCATCTGGTCGCCCGGGGGGCCGGGGCCGACGAGGCGATCGCCGCCGCGCGCGGCTTCCGAAGGGCGCTCTCGCGAAGAGGACCGCAGGGGTCCTTATAATCAACGGTTCGGATGTCCGGAACCGGCCTCTCCAACCTCCTCTTCGGCCTCCTCGCCCTCGTCTGCTACGGGGGAGCGACGCTCCTCTACGTCACCTGGCTCCGGCACCCTCGGGTCTCCGCCGGGCGCCTGGCGACGCTCCTGGCCGCCGCGGGAGCGGTCTTCAACTTCGTCTTCCTCTACGTCCGGTCTCTCGCACTGAAGACCGTCCCGTACAGCGACCTCCTCGGCTCGATGGCGCTGTTCGGCCTCTTCCTGGCGGCCATGAGCCTGATCCTCGAGACGCGGCACCACGACCGCTCCCTCGGCGCCTTCCTGATGCCCGTCTCGCTCTTCTTCCTCCTCCATTCGTTCCTCCTCCCCGGAGGGACGCCTCCGCCGCCGGAGATGCGAGGGTCGATCTTCGCGTTCCACGTCACGCTCAACATGCTGAGCTACTCGGCGTTCGCGGTGGCGTGCGCACTCTCGCTCCTCTACCTCGTCCTCGGCCGGCGGCTTCGGAGCAAGCGGCACGTCCTGAACGGCCCCGTCTCGCGCCTCCCGTCCCTGAGCTACCTGGAGCGCGCGGCGCGGACCTCGATCGGCGTCGGCGTCGTCTCGCTCGCGACCGGGCTGACGATGGGGTTCTACTGGGCCTATCGCGTCTGGCATGAGCAGCACCCCGACTGGCTCCTCGACGCCAAGGTCTGGGGATCGGTCGTGACGCTGGCCTTCTACCTCTGGGTCTTCGTGAGGGCTCACCGCGGCGCGGCCCCCGGGTCGACGGCGAAGCTCTCGATCGCCGGCTTCGTCCTCGTCCTCCTCTCCTATACCGCCGTAAACCTCTTCTTCTCGAAGGTCCACTCGTTCGCCTGATGCCTCCCGAGATCGTCTTCGTCGGCTGGAGCCACCAGGGGGCGGACCTCGACCTGAGGGCGCGGCTCGCCTTCACTCCGGAGAAGGCTCGGGAAGCGCTCGAGGGTCTCTTCCGCGAACGGATCCTGACCGAGGGGGCGGTCGTCTCGACCTGCAACCGGGCCGAGGTCTACGGGGTCGCCGAAGCTCCAGGCAGCATCGACGCCCTCGCCGAGTTCTTCTCCCGCTTCCACGGCGTCGAGGCGAGCGTCCTGCGCGAGAAGGCGTTCTCCGGACAGGGGGAGGCGACGGTGCGGCACCTGTTCCGCGTCGCGTCGGGGCTCGACTCGATGGTCCTGGGCGAGGCCCAGATCCTCGGCCAGATCCGCGAGGCGCACCGGCGCGCCGCAGAGGCGGGGACCGCCCGTGCCGTCACGAGCCGCCTCTTCCAGTCGGCCCTCGAGTGCGGCAAGCGCGTGAGGACCGAGACGACGCTCGGGGCGCGCCCCGTCTCCGTTCCCGGCATCGCGCTCTCGCTCGTCGGCCGGATCTTCGAGTCGGTCTCCGACTGCAAAGTCCTCCTCCTCGGTGCCGGCGAGACCGTGGAGCTGACGGCGCGTCTCCTCGCGGACGACGGCGTGAAACAGATCACGTTCACGAACCGCTCCCCCGAGAAGGCGAAGGCGCTCGCCGGCTGCTTCCACGGCTGGACGGTCCCGTGGGAGGAGAGGGCGAAGGCGTTCGCGGAGGTCGACATCGTCCTCTCCGCGACCGGGGCGACCGAGCCCGTCGTCACGTTCGACATGCTCAAGCCGGTCCTGGGCAGGGGACGCCGGCGCGGCCCGCTCCTGATCCTGGACGTCGCCGTCCCGCGGGACATCGACCCGAAGGTCGAGGAGTTCTCCGACGTCTACCGCTACGACATGGACGCCCTCGGAGAGCTCGCCTGCGACAACGCGAAGGACCGGATGGCCGACGTTCCCCAGGCCGAGCGGATCGTGGAGGAGTCGACGGAGCGGTTCCTCGGCTGGCTCGCCGGGCTCTCGCACGTCGACACGCTGAAGACCCTCCGTGGCCGGCTCGAGAAGGCGCGTCTCGACGAGCTGGAGCGCTATTCCGGAAAGCTCTCGCACCTCACCGCCGAGGACCGCGCCGTCGTCGAGCGGATGACGGAGACGCTGATCCACAAGATCCTCCACAACCCGACGATCGGACTGAAGGAAGGGGATGCCTCCGAGCGCCTCACCCGCGCGGCCGTCGTGAGGGCTCTCTTCCGGCTCGACGACGGGGAATAGGGGCCTGCACGTGAAACCGAGGAATGAACCGCCACGAAGCCGGGGGGGCCGGAGGGCGGCGGACAGCGCCCCCCGGCGAGGGTAGGGCGCGCGGGTCGCGGCGCCCCCGCCGACCCACGAGGAAAGGACGACGATGAGCCACGGACGACCCCTGCGGATGGGCACGCGCGCGAGCCTCCTGGCGCGGACGCAATCGGGGCACGTCGCCGCCGCGCTGACGAAGGCAACGGGGCGCGCGGTCGAGGAGGTCCTCGTGAGGACCGAGGGGGACCAGCTCTCGACCGAAGGACGGATCCCGTCGGCGGGCGACTCGGTCGGCGTCTTCGTGAGGGCGCTCGACGACGCCCTCCGTCGGGACGAGATCGACTTCGCGGTCCACTCCCTCAAGGACGTCCCGACCGAGTACGCCGAGGACCTTCTCCTGGCCGCGGTCCCCGTCCGGGCCGACGTCCGCGACGCCCTCGTCGTCGCCTCGCGGCACGGCGCGAAGGACGTCCGCTCGCTCCCGCAGGGAGCCCGCGTCGCCACGGCGAGCCCGCGCCGCGTCGCCCAGCTCCTGCGCCTCCGCCCCGACCTGACGACGTTCACGATGGCGGGGAACGTCGACACGCGCCTGCGCCGCCTTGAGGAGGGGCGCGCCGACGCCCTGATCCTCGCCTGCGCCGGCCTCGACCGGCTCTCGCTCGGCGAGCGAATCACGCAGCGGATCCCGCTCGACGAGCTCCTCGCCGCCCCGGCCCAGGGGGCCCTCGGGATCTCCTGCCGCAGGGACGACGCGGACGCCGCCTCCGCGATCGCCGTCCTCGACGACCGGGAGGCGAACGCCGCCGCGGCCGCGGAGCGAAGCCTCCTGAACGCGCTGCGCGCCGGATGCCGCGCTCCCGTCGCCGCGCTCGCGACGCGAGGAGGGGACGGCGCGCTCGTCCTTCGCGCACGCGTCCTCTCCCTCGACGGAGCGGCGATGCTGGAGGACGAGGCCACGGGTCCTCTGGCAGACCCGGTCGCGCTCGGCCGCGCCGTCGCCGAGCGGCTCCTCACCCTCGGCGCGGAGCGTCTCGTCACGGAGGCCCGAGCGGCCGGACGATGAGGAGGGTCCTCCTCCTCCGCCCCACGGGAGTCCCCGTTGCCGGGGTCGACCTCCTCGTCACGCACCGAGTCGTCCCGGCTCCTCTGGCGCTCGCCGAGACGGCGGCGTACGACCCCGGAGGGTCGATCCTGGTCGTCTCCTCGCTGAACGCCGTCGAGATCCTGCGCGACGCTCCGGAGGGGAACCTCCTCGCGCGTCCCTACCGCCTCGTCGTCTCCGCCGGGGCCGGGACGTCGCGGGCGCTCGAGGCGGCCGGCGTCGCGGAGGTCGTCACCTCCGAGCCCCCCGGCGCGGTCGGGATCCTCGGGGAGCTCGCACGGCGCGGCGAGTCGGGCCGGCTCCTCTGGCCGCGCGGCTCCGACGCCGACGTGACGCCCCTTTCGAAGCTCTCGGCGCGCGGCTTCGTGGTGACGGCGCCGATCGTCTACCTCAAGGAGCCGCTCGCCGCGCTCGACGCCGGGACGCTCGCGGCCTTCCGGGCGGGCGAGTACGCCGCTCTGGCGATCGGCTCCCTCGCCGCGCTCGACGTTTTCCTCGCGGCCCTCGGCGCCCGCGAGGCCCGGGACCTCCCGCCGGTAAGATTCGGCGTCCTCGGTCCGGAGACCGCGCGCCTCCTCGAGGCCCGCGGCTTCCCCGAACCGCTCGTCCCCGGGAAGCCCCTCCTCACCGACCTGATCGCGCTCCTGAAGGAGGCCTGACCATGGCGTTCCCCCTCAACCGCTACCGCCGCCTGCGCCTTTCGGAGTCGCTTCGGGCGATGGTCCGCGAGACGACCCTCGACCCCGCCGACTTCATCGCCCCGATGTTCGTCGTCCCCGGCGAAGGGGTCCGCCAGCCGATCCCGTCGATGCCCGGGATCGACCGCGTCTCGCCCGACCTCGCTGCGGAGGACGCGTCGGAGCTCGCCGCCCGCGGAGTCCTTTCGGTCATCCTGTTCGGCATCCCGGACCACAAGGACGCCGTCGGCTCGCCGTCCGCCGACCTGACCGGACCCGTTTGCCGCGCGGTCGAGACGATCAAGGCAGCGAGTCCCGCGACCGTCGTGATGACCGACGTCTGCCTCTGCGAGTACACCGACCACGGGCACTGCGGCGTCATCGTCGACCAGTCGGTCGACAACGACGCGACGCTCCCGATCCTCGCGGCCGAGGCGCTCGCCCACGCCCGCGCCGGGGCCGACGTCGTCGCCCCGAGCGACATGATGGACGGCCGGGTCCGCGCGATCCGCGACGTCCTCGACGCGAGCGGCTACCGGAACGTCCCGATCCTCTCCTACGCGGCCAAGTACGCGAGCGGCTTCTACGGGCCGTTCCGCGAGGCGGCCGAGTCGACGCCCGCGTTCGGCGATCGCCGCGCCTACCAGATGGACCCGGCGAACGTCCGCGAGGCGGTCAAGGAGATCCTCTCCGACGTCGAGGAGGGGGCCGACATGGTGATGGTCAAGCCGGCCCTCTCGTACCTCGACGTCGTCCGGGCCGCGAAGGAGGTCACGAACGTCCCGCTCGCGACGTACAACGTCTCCGGCGAGTACGCGATGGTGAAGGCCGCGGCGGAGCGCGGCTGGATCGACGGCAAGCGCGTGACGCTCGAGATCCTGACGTCGATGAAGCGCGCGGGCGCCGACCTGATCCTGACCTACCACGCGAAGGAGGCCGCCGAGTGGCTGCAAGGAAGATGAGGCGGAAGGCGGCCGCGCCGCCGCCCGCGCCGAAGAAGAAGGCCCCGAAGAAGCCCGCCGCCCCCCGCCGTCGCCGCGTCCGCCGGACCGTCGAATCGGACCGGCTCTACGCCCGCGCGAAGGCGAAGATGCCGGGCGGCGTCAGCTCGCCCGTCCGCTCCTTCAAGTCGGTCGGCGCGACGCCGTTCTTCGTGAAGAAGGCGAAGGGCTCGATCCTCGTCGACGCCGACGGCAACCGCTACGTCGACTACGTCATGTCGTACGGCCCGCACCTCTTCGGTCACATGCCGAAGGCGGTCGCCTCGGCGATCCGCAAGGCGCTCCCTCGCGGGACGTCCTACGGCGCCCCCTGCCGCGCCGAGGTCGAGCTCGCCGAGCGCGTCACGCGC
>ENA-UPTA01000734-UPTA01000734.1-activated-sludge-metagenome-genome-assembly--contig:-NODE-734-length-38035-cov-6.497551_pt1 | contig 38035 bp, 34 predicted proteins | sample MGYA00238184_ERZ773361 | MGnify/ENA primary metagenome ERZ773361 (study PRJEB29100, sample SAMN05720205) | activated sludge metagenome | isolation source: anaerobic digester from wastewater... | reverse complement strand
GTTCATTGAATATTCGCAAGGTGCGGTGTTCCATATCGATAAATACATCTTTAAAAACCGTAACGGCAGGGAAGGAGTAGAACGCAAACCGGCTGAACAAACCGTTCTCGGTGCTGGGAATGAGTTTAAACAACTGATCTTTGGTGCCTGTCAGCAATGCCGAAAGCCTGGGTTCCGAAAGCTCAAGGTATTCACGGTTGGTTCTTCGTTGCAGGCTGATGGGTTCGTGCTGGAAGGCGCAACGCAACACGTCGGAATAATTTCCCCAGTCCTGCGACAACGAATTCGCCAAAGTGTCGGCTTCGGTGCAGAAGAGCAAGCCGGCACCATCGTTTTCCGACAAGGTCTGCAGAAACGAACTGGCACTGTTGTTTGCCGGAATTATCAGCATTTTTCTGGCGGGTTCACCGGGAATTTCTTTAAGAGGTTCTTTTGTTTTCTTCTTCAACGAATTGCGATACAGCCTGAGTTCCGACTGGTAGGCTTCGTAGGCTTTTGCCGAAGTATTGAGCATGTCTTTGTGAATGAATTCTGCAAATTTTCGGGTCCATTGCAGTATTCCTTTTCCAGCACCGGCCGGAGCCTCAATAAACACAAAGAAATTCGGGTACACCGTCTTCATGTCGTACATGCCACACACAAAGGGCAGGCATCCCGAAATTACTGACAAGGCCCCAAGCAGAATAATGTCCTTCTCTTTGGGATTCGAGAACTGACTGCAAGCATCCGATAGTGCTTTTGGCAGATACCTGTACACGTCGGGATGAAATTCTGACGGGAAATTTTTCACTGACTGAGGAATGATAAAATCTTCTTCCTGTTCAGGCGATCGGTAGGTATTCATTTCTTTAAACATGGCTTACCCTTTCATCGCTTGATTGGTTCTGACTTTTTGCATTTTCGAGCCATTGAATCAGATCTTGCTTGCTGAAGTACAGCTTTTTCCCCTGCTTCATACTGGGGATTTGCTTTTTTGAGCTTAACCCGTAGAGTGTTGTCAGCGAAATTCGCAGAAACATGGCCGCTTCGCCGGCATTCAGGTAGGCATCGAGGGGATGCTCGTTTGTGGGATTCGGCTGCGTGGCTAGTCTCTCGTCCAGCAGCGTTTCGATTACATTGCGGATTACCGCCTGTAAACTTTTTTCGGTCGTAATTATAATTTTCATGACAAATAAAATTTACAAGCGTGCCACAAATAAAAAGCCCAATTTTATGCCATATTCCCGATTGCTTTACTTTGCTTCGATGTCTTGATAACTTTTTTTTCTTTGATTCCTTTGCTATTTTTTGCTTTATTTTGCTCTGATATTTATTAACTGTCAAATTGGCTTTCTGACATTTTGTACCTGACAAAAAACACCCTTACCTCAGCCTAATGGGCTGATGATTTTTGTGTTAGCACACTGTTAGTCAAATATTTTTATGACTTCTGTAAATCTTGCATTGCAAGGCTTGTAGAAAGCGGCAAAATGCTTCCCAAGCTGAGGGTCGCGGGTTCGACCCCCGTTTCCCGCTCGAAAGCAGAAAGAGTCTCTGGATAAATTATTCAGGTATTTTTTACTATACCTAAATCTGTCTCAACTGCATTGAAGCCGAAGTTATTGATAATGCCAATAAGGTGACGGACTAGGGACTTATTTAACTTCAACCGGTAAAATAAGCCAGTTAACCTCCTCGCAATTTTCAATATTTTCTTTTCGAATCAAATGCAGGTCTGAATTGTCAATTCTTATTTTAATCTCTTGAATAATTTCTGTATAAATTATAGGCACAGGCATTTCAGTATTAGAATCATAATTACTAAACACTGATTTATCAGATTTCTGCCATATTGTTGATCTCATAATAACATATTCTTCAAAAGAACTCTTGGCAAAGTCATATGAAATACCTAAAAAGACTTTACCGTAATATTCTGAATTCTCAATTGTCAAGTTTGGGAGTCGCCCTTTTAGTTCATAACAATTAATTGTAGAATCATTCTTCTCATTATAGGTTTGATTTTGCGTCTGATATCTGGGAGCACAACAACAACAAAATGGAATTATTAAAATTGTCAGTATTGATTTCATATTTTTCATAAGCAGTTGTTTCGTACCAGTGTTGCTTTCAAAATGTGTCAATCTTTAATGATAATAAATTGGTACCATAAGCCGTGGTGCGGCTAATTCATTCCTCACTCTTCATAATAATACGAGTAGTCAATTCCCTTCATGAACATTTCGCGGCTATTGATTTGGTTTGTTAAGGCGTTTATTAATAATTGCTTCAAGGTGCTATCGTCCTGAGAACTCTGAACCATTGCGTTCATGTATTCGGTTTTACCAATTTTACTCCAGTCCACGCATTTTTTCAGGCGTTTTTTCAATATCATATCAAGCCATATTCGGGTGCTCCGCCCATTGCCTTCCATAAAAGGATGGGCAATGTTCATCTCTACATATTTTTCGACAATTTCGTCAAACGAATTTTCGGGCATTCGTTCAATTTGCTGTAATGTTTCGCCAAGAAAGTGCGATACAGCGAATTGGAATCCACCCTTTGAAATGTTTTTTTGCCTGATTTGTCCTGCAAAATCATACAAACCGCCAAACAAATAGGCATGTATCTGCTGTAATCCCTTGCTTGTTCCAACTTCAATACTGTCGATAAAAGAGCTCTCAAACAGGGTATACGCCTTGGATTTACTTTTCCCATCAATACTTTCGTCGCTAAAGGTAAACCAATCGATAAACCGGTTGGCTTTTTTGCCCGGGAATTCCTTGCCTAAGGCAACAATTCCGTTGTAATCGAGCATATCTGCCAATCTTTTTTTGCCATCTGGCGCAAGAATTTTCAACTGGGTAGTACAACTAACCACTTCACTTTTTTCGCTCTTTAATTTGGCTTTTAAGTATTTCCAGTAGTTGCGTGTTTTGGTATAGTCGTCCTGGTCGGTGAGAACGGCAACAACGTCGAGCACCGAGAACCACCACTTGGCGTTTTGCTCATCCCACAACGCCCGAACTTCCCGATCATCAAAAAAACGTATGGATATTTTCTGGTTACTGCTCATAATATCGGCTAATTGCTCATTCCCAATAGTGTTACCAAAATAATCATCCACAAATATAATAGCTCTTACGCAATTAACGTACTAATGAATGTATTAAATCATAATCTGGTAACAACCTACCCATCTGCTGTGTAAATTCTACCTCATCCAAGTCACCCGCAGAGGTCTCGGATGTACCGATATTATCGAATGTACTTATAACAAAAATCAAATCATCTCAGAGTCTCGTTGGGGTGAACCGTAGCGGAAAAGAAATTCATGATCTAAAGCAATTAGGTCCATTACAGTATTTAATAAACTTGGTGTTTTTATTATTTTGTTTAACACTTCTTTTTCAGATCTAATCGAGTTATTGTAACTTTCGAAGTTCAATTTTTAAAATTTATAAAATTTATTTCTTCATTATATCAAATTTTTGTATTTTTACATAAATCTAATTAAACAACACAATTATGAGAAAAAATTTACTTCTGGTGGCACTATTGTTTGCAGCCGCTGTGGCTGGTGCACAAACCACCATTTTCAGCGAAAACTTCGACGAATTTACCGCCGGACAAACAGTGAATTCCCAGCAACCCTTGTTTTATCCGTGGACTGGTCAGGCAGCTGAGAACAGTTATGTAAGTGATGTTCAATCGCATTCGGAGACCAAATCCATGAAAATCATCAACAACAACGACATGGTTTTCAATTTTGGCGATAAAACCAGCGGTGAATATGATGTAAATTTCTGGATTTACATTGTGTCGGGTCAGGGAGGATATTTTAATATTGAACACGATTTTGGCAATTCATGGGCGTTTGCTTTCTATTTCAGGACAGATGGTACCTGCGACCTGATTCAGGGTGGTGTAACAACCAATTTTGCTTATGCTGCTGATACCTGGATGCATGTTGAACTGAATATTAATCTTGAAACCGATCAGGCAACAGCCTGGGTTGATGAAACCGAAATCCTTTCGTGGACGTTTTCAAACGAAGAAAGTGCTGCAGGAGGTCAGAATAAACTGGATGTTATTAATTTCTATGGATTGAATCAAACGAGTACTGGTGTAAACAATTCGGAGTATTATGTCGATGATTTTGAATATATTGAAATTCAAAGCGGTTTGATTCCTCCAACTATCGATATAGAAACTACTGAAATATCTACTTTCGGACAGGACGAAGAATTGCTTGGTTTCTCAAATATCGGAGAAGAGCCTATGAATTACAGTGCATATCCGGTTTATGAAGACCCTTCAATAAGCTCAAATTTGATTAATGGTCAAATGAACTACGACCTTGACATTATCACAGCTATTGGATGGGAGAATAGTTTCGATGTAGATGTTGCTGTGCGAATGGGCAACGATTTAACATCGCAGCATTTAGGCCAGACAATACACTACATTAGTTTCTTTATTAACGATTTGCCGGCTTCCGAAACTGTCACGGTATATGTTTGGGCAAAAGGTGATTATAGTCAGCCCGGAACGTCGACAGTTTTGTTTGAACAGGAAATGACTCCGACAGCCCAGACATGGAATGCTGTTACCTTAGATAACCCGATTGTAATTACAGGCGAAGAAATATGGATTGGGTACCATTTTACTAGTCCTGCAGGTCTTTTTACCCTTGGGGTAGACGATCAACCGGTAGTTCCGGGAACCTGCTATTTACGTACAGGCCCCGTATGGTCTGAATTCCCCGGTGTTGATGGTACCGGTAACTTCTGTATCCGTGCTGAAGTTGAGGGATTGGGATGGCCTGCATGGTTATTGGTAACTCCTGGCACAGGAACTGTGGCAGCTGGGCAAGAAGCAAACCTGACTCTGAGTTTTAATACAGTTGCTCTCACTGCTGGGACATACTACGCAAATGTAGTTATCGGTGCAAACGATCCAGATCAGCAGTGGACAGAAGTGCCTGTTACTCTTGATTATCTTGTCGGTATCGAAAATCAGACCTCGATTGGAGTAATGACTTATCCAAACCCAACCCGTGATATTGTAAACCTGGTTTCCGACCATCAAATTGAATCAGTAACTGTGTTTAATGTAACCGGGCAAAGGGTTATTTCGCAAGAGATAAACTCCAGTCGTGCTGCTGTTGACGTGAGCAACCTCCCAACAGGTAGCTACATTATTGAAGTTAGTGTTCAAGGAAATATCTCAAGGAGCAAACTCGTGGTTGAATAGATAAGTGTAGCATTAAGTAAAGAGGCTGCCTCATAAGGGCAGCCTCTTTTATGATTATGAAACTCAATCAGGTTGTCAATGTAACAGCTTAATATTCATACTGCAAATGTCATATGGCCTTCAGCAACAATTCCAACCTATTGAAATTCGATATTCTCCATAACAAATTTTACATAGCCCTTTTGCTTTTGTTCATCGTAATACTGCCCACGAACTTGATCGTTTACATAATAGGGAGATATAATATAAATGTTGGGTTTTTTATAATACACATAAAACTCAACCGATTCAAACTTCGAAGGATTATATTCCGGCTTGCCGGTAAGGCAATTCGCCATGAACATTTTCTCGATGTAACCGTAGCCAAAAGTGTTTTTCCCCATGGTTTTGTCCGACCACAATATCCACTGATTCTTAACTTCTTTCTTTTTTAATAGCTCATTCGAAACATCCATGCCCTTGTACAGCTCTTCTATAAACCCGTTTGGAACTATCGAACCTATGTGAATATCGGTGTTATATTTGTTTTTCTTCATATCATCAGCAGGTGTGCATCCGAACGATTTGTACTTATACCAGCATTCGATCGCATCTTTAGTGTATTGCAGGGGAGTGTAGGCAGCGTTGGCTGCTTTGGCTTTCTTATACGAATCGAGGTTCTCGATATCGGCTTCTTTAACAATATTGATTACTACGGAAGTTTTCTGTTGACTCTCTTTTTGTCCGGTCTCAACCAAATCGAGTGTGGTTGATGTACAGGTTATTACTTTGTACAGGTTATCGGGGGCCATTCCGGAATTGGTGGTAATGGTCTTTGTTTTAACAAAAGAAATACTGGGATCCGGAAATACGATTTTTACATTTTTATCAACATAAAAACCCTCGAATTCTTCCTGTTTTATTACAATACTTCCTTCCGAAAGTAAGGTTCCTTTATCGTAGGTGTATTTGGTTTTCCAGGCACCGGCTTTCTCGGAGTAATATTGTTCAGAACCGGTAACTGTGTATCCCACTGCTTTAATTGTGATAGTGATCGATTCAAATCTATCCCTTTTGGGGTAAGTACACAGACAATTCATGTTGACATAAGCATCGTTAATTTCCAGATTAAAATCACCGTGAGCACCACCCTGGGTCCCGGAGGTGTTGGACGGATCATGAATCCATAGATTTTTAGTGGTGCCGGCAACTGTTTTCAGTGCCCCTGCTCCTTCGAACTCAACACGAGATATTTCGTTTGGTTTTGTTGAGTTTGCATAATGAACAACCACTTTGTCGAAATTAGGAGCGGTTTTTGGCAGGGGCACTTTTACCATCAGGTCAGTGAAGGTGCCGCATAAGAGTTCTGTTACCTGCTTGGCTCCGTTATCAATGAAAAAAGTGCATTTTTCCTGCGCAAAACCTGCAATGGCCAGTGCAAGAAACAATAGAACAAAAGTTAGTTTTTTCATGGCATACGTATTTAGGTTAGGACTCGGTTAGCATAACAAATATAGTAAATATTATTTAAAAACCAACAGATATTTGTAATTTAATTAGCCCTGTCGTTTGTTTGCTATCAAAGCAATAAGAGATCAGACTGAAAGTGCTGCTTAATTGCTAACAATCGACATTTTACAGAAATTACTTTGCAATCGGTTTACTTACCCTTTTCTTTACCTCTGGCCAGTGATGCAAATATGCCCACAAAGCATAGCAAACTAAAAATGATGAATACAATTTGTACTGAATTCATGAACTTGTCGATGTTTTCAGGTTTTATTGGCGACTTACCTATAAACAGATAAATTGCAAGAGTTGCTATTGCCATACTGAGCATCTGACCTGTAAGCCTCATGGTTCCCAAAAAAGCAGAGGCAACGCCATATTGTGGTTTTTCAACAGAACTCATTACTGAGTTTGTGTTGGGTGAGGCAAATATTCCAAAGCCAAGTCCAACCACAAACAGGCATACAACAATTGTGGCAAACCCGCTGTCATGGTGAAGAAAAATCAATGCAAATAGTCCGGATGCACTGATTGCCATTCCTAATGAAGCTAGTAAACCTGCCTGAATCCTGTCGGATAGGTGTCCGGCAAATGGTGTGACTATTGCCATAACCAATGGTTGCGCGAGCAACACAAGCCCGGCTTCGCCCGGGCTTAGCCCTTTAACGTATTGAAGATACAAACTCAGAATAAAACTAACTGCAAAAGTAGCTGCATAGTTAATCAGGGCAGCGAGGTTCGAAAAAGCAAACACCCTGTTATGTCTAATTAGTTTTATGTTCATTACAGGGGAAGTAATTCTGTATTCGATGATTACAAAAAAAACCATTCCGGCAACACCTATGGCAGTCATAATAATAGCAAAAGCTTCTGTAATTCGGGAAAGACCGTACATAAGCAAACTCATCGAAATCAAATACAGCAACGATCCTGAAAGGTCGAACTTTTCCCGGGTTAAGTTTTGATGTTGTTCAACAATAACCCGATTTGCAATGGTAATCACTATCAAGCAAAGCATCATAGTCAGTACGAAAATACTTCGCCAACCGATAAATTGTGTCATTAACCCACCCAAAACAGGTGCTGCTGAAAGGCCAATGTAAACCGAAGCGCTTATAAGACCAATTGCCCTGCCTCTTTTTTCGGGAGCGAAGGCAGCAACCACAATAGCCATACTTGTACTGAAAACCATAGAACTTCCAATTCCCTGGATTACTCTCGACGATATAAGCATCCCCGCCGATTGCGAAACTGAACATAAAAGACTCCCAATGGCAAAGATGATCATACCGGCAATGAAGAGCTTTTTTCTGCCGGTTATGTCGGAGTACTTTCCAAAGGGAACCAGAAATACTGCAGAAGCGAGGATATACGACATGGCAACCCAGCTCATTGTAGAGGCATTCATTGTGAATTCCCGGCTTATAACCGGAAGCGCAACATTCACCGATGCTCCCATAAATGGGGTGATGAACGCAGCAAGCATAGCTACCGTAATTAATCCTGTACCTGAACTTTTCTCAGAATGTGAGACATGTAGTTTTTCTGCCACCGATGTATGTCAATAATGCTTTAATAAGACAGTTGCAATTGCGGTATCATCCCAAATGCCGAAAGAATGAGTTACCGTAAATCAATGTTTTTCTTCTTCAGTTTCTTCATTACCCATGCAGTAAAAAAACCAATAAAAAAAACAAGAACAATAAGAATTACCAAGGGCATCCCAAAATCGAAGAAAAGGAAATGAACCCTTACTGTTTCAAGGTTTTGAAAAGTGAAAATCAAAAGCAGCAGTACGCTGATGGCAAGTATTACATGCTTAACGGTGATATTTTTCATAATGCTTGATTTTATATTACAAAAATAGAAAAGTATTTGTATTCATAAAAATTCGATTTATCAATACAGCAATTATGTAATTGTAGCAATTGTAAAAAAATAATTTTTGCTTCGAAAATGTATGGATTCTATTCTTATTAATTGTAAATATTACCTTAAAGTAATTCCGTCGGAGTTACAAGAATATTGCATAAGAAATTGCACAAAAATTGAAAAAACTGTATTTTAGCTAAATATATCAAACCTAATAACCATGAAGTTTAAAAATGTTTTCCAAATTGTTGCTTTCGTGCTTTTGCAGTAACCTCAGCCCTTGATTCCGAATAGCCTAGGGATAGTATAATAATATACAGGGATATTTTTAATCACTTGTGTTGAATTGCTTAAAGCCATCCATTTTGTATTCATTAAATAGGAACCCGATATAATACTTTTTTTATGGATAATAATGACAAGACAAAGATTTACAAAGATTTACAAAACCAGAAAACCGGATTGTACAATGCACAAAGCCAGAATGGCGAATTGTTGAAAGGCAACATGCAACCTGCTGAAAGCAGTCTGATTCCTGGAGAAAAAATATCATTGCGAAATAAGGAGTACAATGTTTTGTCAACCCTATCCGAAGGCACTGGCGAAGCAATTGTTTACCTGATACGTGACTCGAATAGTAAAGATTTTGCCTTGAAACTATACTACGACTACCTACAGGGTGCAGAAGAACCCAATGGAATTGCCCTTGAGAGAATTAAATCGCTCAACGATGAAGATATATTGAAACTGTATGATTTTGGAGTTGGTGCCGATAAGTTCCGCGGGAAAAATTGTTACGAAATATCGCAGTACGCCAGAGGGGGCAATTTACTGGATGTTCCTAATTTTAAGCAAAAATACACAGCTCTGTTCCTCGAGAACCAATTGATCCCGCAAATTTTCAAGGCTATCACAAAGCTCCATGAGTATAAAATATACCATTGCGACTTGAAACCCCAGAACATACTCTATCTCGATGAAACGCAGAACGATTTGGTGATCGGGGATTATGGCTCAGCAAAAGCATGGGACTTGCAAAGCGAAATGGAACTGCGTAGGTCGAAAATCGTTAAGGGAACCGAAGCGTATCTGGCTCCGGAACAAGCTCGGGGTATTACTTCCGAAAAGAACGATTACTACTCGTTTGGAATGATATTATTACACCTGCTGTACCCGGAGCAAATTTGCACAAGCGAGAATTTTAGCGAAATCGATAAAGAAAAATTTTCGATACTGATCGAGAAACAATACAATGGCGGTCCGCTGGTAAAATTCTCTCCTGAATATGAAAGGCTGAACCGTCTCATTACCGGACTTACCATGGCTTATTATCACGACAGATGGGGGTGGAGTGAAGTGGAAGCCTGGCTTAAGGGAAAGTTTCTGGATGCAGAAGCCGGTCGAAAGCAGCTGGTTACTGATGAGAACCTGCTGATTGTGGATGGAATTGAAATACATAATGTTCACGAATTAGCCTTGGAAATAGAAAACAGGAGTGACTTTATTGATGTTTTACTCGAAGATGAAGATAATTTCTCTGCTTTAAAAACTTGGCTAATTCAAACCAAAGACATAGCCTATAAAAATAAGCTGGTTAACATCATCGCTTTTCATCGCGAAATGGGTAAGAAATACTTGAAAGATGCCTTGAATCTGTTTCTTGGTGAAAGCTATGTAGTCAATTATGAAGGTGTTACATTAAACCTTGCGAAAAGCAATGACCTTTCTCATGAAATAAATACTCTGCGAAAGGATATGGCAGAATGGAACAACAGCGAAAAAGAACTGGCGGTGTTTTTTAGAGTTGAATTTATCTTACGTTTGATTGCTGAAAGCCCTACAGCAAAAAACAATAAAACAAGCACTGCAATATTGCATTCATTGATAAAAGAATTTAAAATTGATTCAGCAGATGTACAAAGAATTGCCTGTGAAATCACTAAAGCCCGCTTAATTCAAACGCAACACGCAGTACAAGAATTTGAATCCGTGGGAAAAACACAGCAAAATAAAGGCTTTCAAAAACAGAATAAAGAGAACAATAAAACACTTGGTATTAAAAAGCAGGCTGATGCGGACAGGAGCTTTCAGCAAAAAATTAACATTTTTGAAAGTGAAGCAAACGGTATCCGCTTCTACGGCCATTACTCCACCGAAGCAGCTATGAATTATGCGAAAGCATGGTACTTTTATTTTTTCTATACCGAAGCCGAATCGAGAAGGTTCAATCAGGTTGAGACCATGGCTGCTATAAAGAAGATTATTGTTGACAATGGTTGGAATGAAAAGGAAATGAACCATTATGCAATATATTCACACAACTCTAAAGCAACACGTATGCAACTGGAATCGCACGGATTACAAGCTGAGGGGTTTAATACTCAAAGTGCCTGGTCATATGTAGATCTGGAAAAACGATTTGTATTTTATTCCGAAAACGGTTTTAATGTTCCTGTAAATGCTGAAAACATCGCCTTGATTCAACGAAAAAACATGTTGCTGAAATTGTTTGTTGTGTATCCCTTAATGGATGATTCGCGATTGCCGAAAAAAAAAGCACAGCCAAAACTATCTCGCTCCGAACATGTAACTAAGCTTAATTATCCGCTTTTGTGTACTAGCAAAAATAAATATGCGGATTCTTTCTTTTCAGGTGAGTTCGACACTGTACTTAATTTTGTTGATACGCATCCAAGCCGCCCGATTGAATGCGAAAAAGTTAAAGAACTCGGTAGGTTTACTGTTAGCGATGCACTGCTGCAATACTTTCTCTACTTAAAATATAACAGAAAGGATGGAATCAGGGAGATTAACAATGGCTTTTCGATGGAAGCCTATTGCAATAAAATAAATAATATTCTTAGTCAGGATAAGTCAAATTCAACCGAAATCACCATTGAAAACATAAGAATGGCTATTGATGAAGAATATGAAAAGATTAAAGTTTGGTGTCAGGATTGGTGCAAAAAAAATAGTTGGATTGTTTGGTATCCGAAAAAAAACTATCGTAAGACAGGAATAAAAATGATTGACTTTGTTACACTCTATAACGGAAACTTATATTCAGCCTACAGATGTGTAACGACAAATAAGCTGCTAGAAGCTTTCAATGATTTGCTGGAAGCGTATAACAAAATTGATACAATGCTGTATTTTGGCATCTACGATATTGAAAATAAATGGTGGTATTACTTTGGCGACACGTTTGTTACAGATTATGCAGCATACTATACAGAGATGAAATATAAATATGACAAAATATGATCTATCTTTTGGAACCAACAGATATAAGTTGTATTATCACTGAACATGGTATCGCAGAACAGTATCCTATCATCAAGCTATATAACAATGCCTAAATCAAGTACGTTCCCTATGAATGCACCTGTACTCAGCCGGAGAACACGAAAGCTGCTTACAATTGCATTGATATTTGTCATGGGATATTGCTTGGTCGCTTTGGTAGAAAAATATCCTAATATTTGGATCGTATATATAGTACTTGCTGCAGTATCGTTAGCTGCGTTTTTAATAATCCGTTTTATAATGAATGTGTTTGGCTATTACACTACAAAAATTCTAAAATTTAAAAACAGGTATTCTTCCTGGGAGAAGTCGGAGGCGGTGGTATTTCATAAAAGAGGGCCAGAGTTTTTCGGGAAACTTCATTGCACCATTGTTAGTGTGATTTATTGTGATCAAAATGAGAGCATTGTTTGTGCTTCAGTGATTTACGATGACTTGAACAAAAAAAATGACTTGAATTCACTGACGCATTTTGATGCTGTTTCGCATTTAAAGATTGACAGGAAGGTTCAAATTAAATACAATCCATCCGACCCGCGGCAAATTATGATTCCGGTGGTGCATATGATTGATCTGGGGCTGAAAGGTTACTAATTCTTACTATCAGCAATGTCCGGTTCAAAAAACATCCATTTCACATCGGGGAAATTTTTTTTAATTTCTCTTTCGCATAAATTAATGTGATCAATTAACACTGAGGCCGATTGCGTTTCTTTCATTCTTGCTTTTACAGCAACCATGATATCGGGTCCCAGCTGAAAAGTAATAATGTTCATCAGGGTATCAACTTCGTGGCGCGATTCAATGAATTCTTTTATTTCCAGCACCGTTTTTTCATCAGCACTTTGTCCGATAAGTAATCCTTTAATCTTAACAGCAAGAAATATAGAAACTATAATGAGTAATGCCCCGATACCTATGCTACCGGCGGCATCGTAAACAGGATTCCCTGTCAGCATTGTCAACAGCACAGCGATAAGTGCAAATAAAAGACCTAATAAAGCAGCGACATCTTCGCCAAGCACAACAACCAGTTCGCTTTGCCTGCTGTGTTTAAACCATTGCAGTAAATTTTCGTTTTTTCGTTTTACTTTTCGTATTTGGGTAATACAGCCGTAGAGAGAAGCAGCTTCAAGAAGTATGCTTATGCTAAGCACAACAATTGCAATAAGCGGGGAGCTTACGCCATTGTGACTGTTGAGTTTATGGATGCCTTCGTATACCGAAAAAAGGCCGCCCACGCTGAAAAGAATCAATGCAACAACAAACGACCAGAAGAAGACTGACTTCCCGTACCCCAGCGGGTATGTCTGTGTTGGCTTTTTTCGGGCTGCCCTTAAACCTGCAAATAGGAGTACCTGATTGCCACTGTCGGCATAAGAATGTATTGCTTCAGCAAGCATTGCACCCGATCCTGTAATTACGGCAGCAACTGTTTTTGTGATTGCTATTCCAATGTTTGCTGCAAATGCAAACAGAATCGATTTTTTAGAGCTACTTTGTCCTGACATTGTCTTCTAAAATTTAAAATACAAATGTACTGAAGCCACAGGATAAAAAACAACTTGATGAAAATTTATGCGCAACAAGGTCTATTGTAAAAAATCTATTATACTTGAAAGAAGCTTAGTTTTTCTTCCGAATTTTCAATTTTTGGCCGATTTGAAGGCCTGAAGCATTCGAAATATTATTTAGCTTCATGATGCTCTCAGCCGTGGTTCCGGGAAACTTTTTTGCAATGCTGTACGGACTGTCACCCGACTGCACCGTATAGTATTCATAACTGGCATCTTCGCGGGTTCCGGCACCTGTTACAGTTTTATTCGACGAAGATGAACCTGATGATTTTTGCTTTTCATCAAAACTCATAGTATTCATATTGCTGAATTTCGATAACTGATCGGTTTTTACATAGACTTTGATGTTTTGGCCAATAGATAGCCTAGTGGATGAAAGACCGTTCCATGCCATTAATTCATTTACAGTTACCTTATACCACGAAGCAATTAGTCCAAGCATATCACCCGATTTTACAGTATAATTCAGTAGGGTTGTCCCCTCAGGTTGGGCTACCGTAACAGGAGTCGCAGCGTATTCTTTATAGATGTCGGCATTACGGTAGCTGTAGATTTTCATCAGACTGTCGTTCCATTGCCTAAGGTAAAACTCAGTGGGTAAGCGGTTTGCAAATAAATAGCGGGAAGTGTAATATGATTTGTCTGCAAAAGTTTCAACAATAACCCCTGCATGGCTTGCTGAGTGAATCATTATAAAGTCACCGGGAAGTTTTTCAACTACCATGGCAACATGCCCGATTGTATTGCTGTTGGTGTGGCGTCCTTTAAAATATACAAGATCCCCTGGTTGTAGGCTATCAAGTTCAATGCGTTCTCCCATAAGACAGGTAGCACTGGGTACACGGGGAATTGGCAGGTTGAAATGCCTGTGAACGTGAAAAACAAAACCACTGCAGTCGAAACCAGAAGGAGTAATACCACCATAGCGGTAGTGCAATCCTACATAGGTTTTTCCATATGTAATGATTGAATCAATCAATTGCCGCCGTATATTTTCAACAGAGTCATGTGCAGCAATTTGTTCAGCACTAAGTACCGTTGTTGGTTGAAGAAAAAGACTATCGGTTTGTGAAAATACTTTTCCTGTAAAAAGAAAAATCACTGAGAAAAAACAAAGTATTAATGATCGTATTTTTATCATTACCGGCAAAAATACAAAAGAAAACCAAACAGGCAAACTTACCTAATTGTTACTCAAAAAAAAACGAAACAGTAAAACTGCTTCGTTTTCAGTGCCCAGAACAAGACTCGAACTTGCACATCCTTAAGGACACCAGCCCCTCAAGCTGGCGTGTCTACCAATTTCACCATCTGGGCAAATGTGAATGCAAAAATAATAATTTTTTTATTACTGCAACAAGCTCCATGTTTTTTTAGCTGGCGCTAAAGTGAATGATCTCATCAAGTGCCTGATTGAGTACATCCGCCGGGTGGGCAATATTCAACCTGATGATCCTTTTCCATTCTCTGTCGAAATGCTCTCCAGGTACTACGGCTACTTTACAACTCTTATACAGATTGCTGGCAAATTGGAACCCATCATCGAAATGGTCGGGCAGGGCCGTGCAAAGGAAAATCCCTCCATGGGCCGGAATGCACCGGAACCCGGCCTCACTCAGCCTATGAGAAGCATACTCGAAATTTTCGGATACTTTTTCTCTTGTATCTTGTAAGTATTGCAAAGCATCCGATGTGTTGCTCAGATACATGCTGAGTGCCTTCTGGAGTGGTAATGGCGACGATAAACCTGTATAATCGTGAACGCTTGCTATTTCGCATATAATTTCTGGTGGTGCAATAAGGTACCCCAAGCGCCATCCGGTAATTGAAAATTGTTTTGAAAAACTGTCGGCAAACAGAATATACTCCGATAGAGCAGAGTAAGGAATGCTGGGTTTTTTATCATAATACAGATATTTGTACACAAGGTCAATCACAAGGTAAATCCTTTTCCGGGAACAATAATTGCATATTTCGGTAAGCTCGTATTCCGAAAAAATGCGCCCCAGCGGATTTCCGGGAGTGGCAAGAAAAACAAGATTGATTTCATTTCGGGCCAACTCCTCACATAACAATGGAATGTTAATGCTTTGATTCGGGTCATTACGAAAAGCATAGAAATGGTTTCCAAATATGCCGGGTAATTCCCGGTAGCTTTCGTATACGGGTGCAAACGACATCACGTTGAGTTGGTGATGTAGCTTTTTATAAAGCCATGTATATATAAGCGAAATGGCTTCAGTGCCGCCATTGGTTATCATCACATTTTCTGCACCTATTGCCGTGGAGTTGCAACTCTCTGCGATCTGACAACGTAATAAATCAAGCCCCAGGCCCGGAGCATACTTATGGGAATCGGTTAATGAAATTTCCGAAAGATTTTGCATCAGCTTTAACGGAGGCCGGAAACCGGGCAGACCCTGCGCCAGATTAATACCTCCGCTTTGTTTTACCATATTGCTGAAATAACTGATGAGAGAAGTGTTCGGACGTGATTGCATAAACGGGTAAATTTGGTTCAAATATACGATTGATTTGTTTTATGCATGTATGTTGATGCATCCGTGATTCGCTTTTTATGTAAAAATATCGCAGAATCACGGCTTAGTGAATTTTGGATAACTATAAAACGGTATATTTGAAAAACTTAAAATTAAACAATTATGAAATACTGGATGTTCGTTCTGATGTTAGTTTTTGCGAGTGTATGTTTTGGACAAAGCCTGAGCCTTGAAAAATCGCATTTCAAACCCGGTGAAACAATTAAACTAAGTTTTACAGCCCTTTCGAGCTATGAATCCAATGCATGGATTGGAATAGTCCCCTCGTCAATTGCGCACGGTAGTGAAGATGTGAACGATCAACACGACATTACATATCAGTACCTGAATGGAAAAACTTCAGGAGTTCTCAGCTTTACAGCACCAGCTGCGGAGGGTAATTACGATTTCAGATTGCACAATAGCGATAACAATGGAAAAGAAGTCGCCTATTTCAGTTTTACTGTAAGCACTACAGATTTTGTCGCTACTGAAACATTTCGAAATGCTTCAATGCATCTTGAAAAACTGGTTTTTTCACCCGGAGAGAAAATCAATCTTTACTATACTGCACCCCCTTTCACAGGCAGTAACCCGTGGATAGGCATAGTCCCTTCCGATAAACCCCATGGCTCTGAGACGCAAAACGATCAGTACGACATCAGTTATCAATACATTGGATCCAAGACCTCCGGAACATTAAGCTTTACTGCCCCCACAACTCCCGGTAACTATAGCTTCAGAATGCACGATACCGACGCTAATGGAAAAGAAGTCAGTAATATATCATTTACTGTAAAGTAGTCCAACAATTTAAACTTCATTGAAAGCAGATAATTTGTAATCAACGAATTAAAGGTTTTATAAATGTAACTCTTTGTGTAAATTATTACATACTGCTGAAAAATAAATTATTACTTTAGTACCCAATAAATGCAGTTTATGAAAAACATCTATTTTTTAATTTGTTTTTTGCTTTTTACCCCGCTGGCTTTTAGTCAGGCAAAGTCGGGTAGGCTGGTGATTGTGCACACTAACGATATGCACAGCATGCTCACAGGTTTTTCGCCCGAAATGGAGTACACCCCTCAGACTACTGGCGATGATTTTACTCTGGGTGGTTTTTCCAGGATATCGGCTTTTATAAAAGAAATCCAGAAGCAACATCCCGAAAATTGCATTGTTATGGATGCCGGCGATTTTCTGATGGGCAGTTTTTTTCATATATCGGAGGCCGAGACGGGTTTTCAGTTGCACTTGATGAAAGAAATGGGTTATGATGTGGTGGCACTGGGCAATCACGAATTCGATTATGGTCCTCGCAAACTTTCCGAAATTATCAATAAATCGATGCTTTTGGGAGAAATACCAGCCATTACCTGTTGCAACCTTTCGTTTCAAGAGCCTTCCGATGCCACAAGCGGCCTGGCTTCGCTATACGAAAAAGAAATTATCCGCCGCTCAATGATAATTGAAAAGGCTGGCTTTAAAATTGGAGTCTTTGGTTTACTGGGTTACAATGCTGCCGAAGTGGCTCCCAATATGAAGCCTCTTACCTGCGATGATGCCCTTAAAACAGCAAAGAAAGTATCGAGATTTTTGAAAACCGAAGCAGGAGCCGATATTGTGATATGCCTTTCTCATAGCGGTTTAATCCCCGAAAGCAACGGGACTTATTCAGGTGAAGATGTTAAGCTTGCCGAAAATTGCCCTTATATTGATGTAATTGTTAGCGGACATTCTCATACCTGCCTTACCGAAGCACTGATGGTAAACGATGTTATTATCGTACAAACCGGTGCTTATGGAGTAAACGTAGGCAAACTTGAGCTAAATATTGAAAGTGGTAAAATAGTCAACTTTAAGTATCAAATTACTCAAATGAATGATGAGATTCAAGGCGACTATTATATCTTTAACGAAGTTGAAAAACAGAAAAAAACAGTTGACTCAAAAGTACTGGCACCACTCGGTTTGCACTATAACCAAATCATTGCTTCTACCACTTTTGACCTTGTTTGCGATGAAATAAACAACCCTTCAGGGAGCAATCTGGGGCCTTTTCTTGCTGATGCAATATACTATTACACCAATAAATACAGTCCTCAAGGCACCGATGTTGCTCTGATTGCTACCGGTGTGATTCGCGATAAAATATCGAAAGGGAAGAAGGGATACCAGACACCACCGGATATCTTCAGGGTTGTATCACTGGGAGAAGGAAATGATGGGGTTCCCGGCTATCCCCTGGCTAAAATTTATCTAACGGCATCAGAACTGAAAAAAGTACTGGAAATACTATATATTGCCCCTTCGATGAGCTCTTCAAATTATTGCTATTACTCGGGTATAACTGTATATATAAATCCAGATAAGGGGATGCTGAATAAAGTCCGTAAAATAGAAATTAATGGCGAAGAAATCGATTTTTCGAAAGAAAATCAGAAATTATATGGGCTCGTTGCCAACTCCTATATGCTCGAATTTGTTGGCCTGATACGAAAAATTAGCTATGGGCTTGTAAAGGTGTTCCCCAAAGATGCTGATGGCAACCGGATCAAGGACATGCATACAGCATGGATTGATTTTGACTCAAACAAAGAAGGCGTTCAGGAAGGTAAGGAGTGGCTTGCTGTACTAAAGTTTATTGAAAGTTTCGAAGATTGTAATGCTGACAATATACCTGATATTCCCGATAATTACAGAATGCCGGTAACAAATGTAGTTATCGAAACCAGTTTGAAATGATTCTATTGTTGAAATTGCAAGCAAGGGATTCACATTAAGTGACAACTATATGAAAACATATCCGAGTACCTCAAGTGAGATAGAGAATTTAATCAGAAATAAAGTAAGAGAAGGGAATGGTTTGTATTTTTTTGATGGGAAACTTCTGGAAGCTGACAGAAAACAAGCCTACAAAATATCACAGGTTATTTCTGCAATTTCAAATACAGGAGAAGCCTGTATATATTGCGGAATCACCCCCCGCAGAGGGCGTGCATCTTTCCTGAGTCCGGTTGCCGCGTGTTACGATGAAACCTGGTTGCTGCATGAAATACAGTCGAATATTCAGTTACCCGTAAGGGGTATGGAGCTTCGCCGTATCGAAATGCCGGGTCAGAAGGGCTTTGTATATTGTGTCTGCTTCCCCCGCATAAACGATGCTCCGCATATGTTTGACAATAAGATGTACTATAAATGGTACCGGCACAAATGTGAACCCATGACCGAAGGGGAAGTGAGGATGCATTATCATGCATCTGTGTCGCCGGAGCTTGATTTTGTTGGTATATACAACACCAACGGACTGCCGGTTCTTTCGGATGGAGCCATTAAAACTATCAGTTTTTACCCTAAGCTTCTCATTCAAAACAAAGGGGGGGCAGTGGAAAAAGACTATAAGATAGAAGTTTACCTTCCTGCTGAGTTGCATGACATTCAGTTTATTCCACTTCAATCGAAGCTTACGCGACACGAAGGCCTGTATTCAGTATTTTCGGTGGCAGGCGTTAATGCTTTGTATCAGGAAGAAATAACAAATCCTCTCGAAATTAAAATACTGGTTACTCCCGAAAATTTTGAATTATTCTGTAAAGAGTTTCTCAGCATTCGGGTTTACTATTCAAAAGGTGTCACCCATCACGACCTTAAATTATCGGACACCTTTACCTATAACGGGCACCGGCTGGCAAAGGATGATTTTAACAATAAAAACGTTTTGCCTCAGTCGGAACTATTTTAAATAATTGCCGATTTTACTGAACAACATTTCACTAACCTCGTAACACGGAAGTCTCAGGATGTTCTTGACTAAACCCTTATGTGTCAGGAATGCTTTTACACCCGCTGGGCTTCCTTCAGCAAACATCATTTGAATAGGGTCGAGGAGGGGGTAGTGCAATGCGCGCGCGGTTGTAAAATCGCTGGTCATTCCAGCCCTTACCATATCTGAAAACTCCTTAGGATACGCATTTGCTGCCACCGAAATTACACCGTCAATGCCGCAAGCAAGCAAGGGCATGGTAATGGCATCGTCGCCCGAAATTACCAGAAAACCGGATGGAGCATTCTTACGTATTTGCATGATCTGTTCAAAATTACCACTGGCTTCTTTCACAGCAATAATGTTTTTAAAATCCGATGCCAGGCGTACACAGGTATTTGCACTCATATTGCAGCCAGTCCTTCCCGGAACATTATAAAGTATCACAGGAAGCTTCGAAGCTTCGGCAATGGTTTTAAAATGATGATAAATGCCATCCTGCGAAGGTTTGTTATAATAAGGTGTTACCGATAAAATGCCGCTCACTCCCGACAGTGAAGAACTATGTATTTTATGAACTACCTCTTCGGTATTGTTACCACCTATACCGTACACAATCGGAAGCCGGTATGCATTATATTTGATGACATGAGCAAGCACCGCGTCTTTTTCATCCGATGATAAGGTTGGCGACTCGGCTGTGGTGCCCATTACAACCAAATATTCAACTCCACCAGCGATAACGTATTCAACTACATTTCTGAGGGCATCGAAATCAATTGACTTGTCGGTATTGAATGGGGTTACCAGGGCAACTCCGGTTCCTTTAAATAACGAATTCATATGTTTTACTTGTTTTGATTCATCATTTTTAAATAGTGCAATGTCTGATTGAAAAGGTGATCCACGCTTTCTTCTTCCGAAATATCGATAAGCATGTCGTAATAATTGATATTTGCTTCGCTGTATTTGCCAACTTTTAGCTTTGCCGGAGATTCATTCAGAACATACCGAACCGGAAGATGCTCCTCAATGCATAGATCAATAAGAACGTCGAATTCTATTTTACGGAAATCAACAGTGCTTGACTCTGTAGGGCGGAAATACCAGTTCAAATCTTTTCGGCAGAAAAATAAAAATTCTTTCGGTTGAATGTGAAAATCTTCAAGATGTAACTGGTTGACATAACCAAGAGAAATAACCTCTTTATGCGATTCTTTAAGTTTGCATACGAAAGATCTCACTGTCTTGAAATTTGCTTCATTGGTAGCGTCATAGAGTATTCCGATTGTATGCAAGTCGTTGTAGTTGCAGTTGATTGGCTCAGTGCGCAACCTGGCCAGATTCAGAAGCTGTTTTTTCCCGTACCAGTTTTTTATTTTATCAAGAAACGCCACAATAGATTTAATTTAATTGCGAAAGATACAAAATTGAATTAGAAATTGCCAAAAAAAACAAATTTCAGTGTACATGCTGTGTTTTACTTATGAAAATGTATCTTTGCTGCGAGCAGACCGCTTTATCGCTTTGCATGTTAGGTAGAACTATGGCAGGGAGGAAAGTCCGGACAACACAGGGCGCTGCACTTCCGAAATGGAAGATGTCTGTGAAGGTATGGTAACAGAGAAGAAAACAACAGATGCAGCTTGCTGCACCAATGGTGAGAAGGTAGGGTAAGAGCCTACCAGCAGCAGTGGCAACATTGCTGGCTGTCTGTCCTGCAGGTTGCAAGACCAAGTAAACCGACGCCTGAGGGTGGCCCGCCCGAGTCGGAGGGTAGGTCGCACAGATAAATGATAAAGGATCCGCTTTGCGGATTACAGAATCCGGCTTACAGGTCTGCTCTTTTTTTTTCTAGCTTTCTTCGTTTAACGATTTGAATCCTTCGCCAAGTATTTCCCGTGTATCAATTACCGTTACGAATGCTTTGGGATCAATCTCCTTGATAAAATCCTTCAGAATGGACAATTCCCTTCGGTTCACAACTGTGAAAATTATTGATTTTTCACTATTCCCATACATTCCGGTACCGGAAATGAACGTTCCGCTGCGTTTGAGGTCGTTTATTATTTTCAGCCTGATTTCGTCGTATTTATCCGAAATAATGAACAGGCTTTTATCGTAGTGCATCCCCTCCACAATTAAGTCGATTACATGACCGGTAATATATATAACAATCCATGAATACAGAGGGATTTTCCAGTCCTGAAATGCAAATAACCCTATTAAAACAATCGCTGAGTCCACATAAATAAGTAATTGCCCAACGGGGAGTTTGGTGTACTTAGCAATAATCATGGCAATGATATCGCTGCCACCCGATGTTGCTTTCGATTTAAAAACAAGTCCGAGCCCTACGCCAACAAGTACGCCGCCAAATAATGCCGAAAGCAAGGCATCCCCTTCCACCAAGGGTTTATCGCCCCAGAAAAAGGTAAGCAGATCAACAAAGACAGCAAGAGACACAAACCCCAAAACGGTTTTCCATCCAAAACGTGGTCCCAGAATCTTAATACCAATCAGGGTAAGTGGTATATCGATGCACAGAGCTGTCAAGCCGGTCGGGAAACCAGCCAGGTGATGCAATACAATAGCAATACCATATACACCGCCGGGGGCAAACCTGTAAGGAGAAATAAAAAATACAAACCCCGCTGCCATAATAAATGTACCTGTAAGTATCAGCAGTACTGCCTTGAACCACTTTCCTGATAGGAACTTTTCATGAGTTAAAAATGCCATATAGGTTTCTTTGAAAATTAGCCGGCAAAAATACCATTCCTGACGAAAATGTAAAATTGTTTAACAACATTATTTTGCAATGATTAGTTAACCACTTTCGGTAAATCTGTTGAGCACAGGTTGGATATAATACATTCGTTAGCATGAATAAAAACTGTATATTTGCAACCTGTCTGAGTTATGAAAAAAACGCTTCTGATAATGGTATTTTTTGCGGTAGCTAATGTATTGCACTCGCAGAATACAGTGAAATCGATTGGCCTTCGCGGAGGGTATGCCTATATCAACGGGCCATTGGTAGAGGCAACATTACAGCTTGAATACAAGTTTCTGAAAAGGTTTGAGCTTGATATGGGAATGACTTTTAACCGGACCTATATTAAATCGGGCGTTTGCCTTATGCATCAGTGGAGGTTCATTCTCGGTAAATCATGGTCATGGTATCTTGGTGGGGGGTTCTCCTTTGGTTACTGGGATTATAGCATCGGTTACCACGACTTTGAAGACGATGGCTTTTTCATTGGTTTTGCACCGAATATAGGAATAGAATACCTCTTGCCAAAAGATAGATTTAAATTATCGCTCGATATACGCCCTGAATTGGGTTTATATAATAACCCCGGCGAGGATTTTTCACCTCAGGCAGCTTTATCGTTACGATACAATTTCTGAGCTCCTATTTCACAACCACTAGTTTTTGCTTCCTTACTTTCCGTGCAGATTTGAGTTTTACCGTATATACACCATCTTTTAAATTGGCTAAGTGAATTCGCGGATTACTTTTGTTGTGTTTCGACTTCGAAATGAGGTCATTGTTTATGCCGTATATACTTACTTCGTAATTGTCATTATCATTGTCTGAGAGCTGCAGATCAATGAAGTCGCTGGCAGGATTGGGGTAAATAAATGAATCCATGCCCCCGAACTCCGAAATTTGTGTATTATCGTAAAGCTCTATCCAGATAGGATTGGTATAGGCATAATAAAACCCACCCATCGGGTCAATATAAGGTGTTTCGGGTTTTGAAGTACGTATTTCAGCCATAATAAAGAACATTCCGTTGTAGTAGTCATCGCCTAGCGTTCCGGCAATTAAATCGTAAAGGTGTATGTGATCGGTGGTTGTATCAGCATAAAATTCAAATAAGTAATCTTTGGTTCCAACAATAAACTTGATATAATTTACATTGCCATACAAACCTGAAGAGGCATAATTATAATTAAGTTTCCACTCCAGAAGATCGGTATAATTAACCGAAGCATCATCGCCGATGTAGTAATTCTCTGCCAGCGCATCGTTAGTAACCTCAATACTAACCAGAGGCCCTTCGCTCAGTATTGTTCTTCCGTTGCGGAGAGCCATAAGTACATTCTCAGCATTATTGCCCATTCCTTCAGGACAATAAACCAGTGTCGAAAATTTTCCTATTGCATTATCGGTAACTGAACCGGTTACACCAAACGAGTAGTCGGTGTTGGAATAATTGAATGAACCATGAGCATCGGACCCCGCAGATTGAAATATTTTATAATTGATATTTTCTGATTCAGCAAAAAGCAGGGCTTTTTGCAACATATAAAAATATACTTCCAGGTTTTGCCGGTAACGGTACAGATAATGATATGTATCGAAAGTGTCGATAATACCGAATGCATCAGTTCCATCGTTTGTAGCATTCCATGGGTTGTTCATCTCATCCGCGACGGAAAGTCTGTTACGCATATTCAGAATTTCAAATCCCAGTAATCCAGGCTTCAGATTCATTCCATCAGCAGTGTAAACATCAGAAGCGAGGCTTATATCATTGCAAATGACCGTTCCGGAATAAGTGTGCGCCTCACCATTTTGCTTAAACCCCGGATGTCCCAGATTCCATGATCCACCATTGACAAAAACTCCAAGTGCATCGCCTTCCGCAAAAGGATGGGCAGCATAAGCGAAACCTCCGCAATTGAGCAATTCTTCGAATAATCCGTCGAGATCAATCTCGGTTCCAAACGAATCACCTCCGCCATCGCCAAGATAAGGCATGGAAAAGGGGGCTTCTTCAGAAGGGTAGGCCAGGCAATGTACAATATGGTCGTCCGAATTGTTAACCGACATTTCGATGCCCCTGATAAATTTGAACGCGGTATCGTTCTGGTTATTGGCAAGGACCATATTCCCCAGTTGTGTCCAGTTGTCTGCCATTGATTGACCGTAATTATCGTAGTCGCATGAATGATCCGTTATCGTTATCCAATCAATGCTCAGTGTTTTTGCCATATAGGCAACTATATCCGGTGGAAACCCCATTTCCGCGAGGTTGTCGGTAAACATGCTGTGATAGTGGGTGTCGCCCCGATACCAGCCTTGCATTTCAGGAACAGCCTCATCTGTGCGAATTACCCTAAGATAAATTATATCATCGGTTGCATAATCCTGATCAAAATACACTTCGAAATCAATGGTGTCACCGCATTCATCGAACGATTCGTATGGCATGTTATAAACAAAGTACCACCATCTTCCGTCAATTTTTTCGTAATAAACGGGTGGTATCCAAATGTTCATTTCATCATTAAATTTAAACGTCTCGGTACTGCTGTTTTCAATAACATCAAAATCGAACGACTGAATATCAAGCGACTCATTCTCGGTTGAAGCAACAACAACATTACCCAGAAAATCCTCGTTGGTCATTTCGCTGAAACTGATAACTTCCCCAAACGGCCCGGATCCGGCAGCTTTTGCCTTCACTTTAATCGAAATCAGATCGATTGTTGCTCCTATGGCGGAACCATCATGGCAAATAAACAGAATGGGAATGGAAGCTGGGTTATCGTTTGTATCGGTTTTCTTGCATATATACGGTGCATCGGCAAATAACTCAGCACTTGGTGTATTCGACTGCTTCTGTGGAATCTGTTGAGCAAACACCGAGAAGGAGAACAGAATGGGGATAAGTACAATTAATTTATTCATGGTAGGCTACATAACAACTTACAAATGTATTAAAAATCAATTTTTAAAAGTACTTGATTAAATGAAAATTCCGTAAAAAGTTCATCAATCCTCACTAATTTATAAAAAAACACTAATTGCAATTATTCTTGCCCGTATTTCGAATATTTATTTTGTATCATAAAGAGAAATTTTATTGATTGTGGTCAAATGCAACAATGATTACTGCAGTGAAAAATGGCACTATTCGTAATCTAATATTTTTGCTTATTTTGTTGAAAGGAATTTGTGTGTTTCAACAAAGTGTCATTCTGTTAAATAAGTACATCCATGCGTTTGAAACGGCGGATGCCGATAACCACAAACAATACTGAAGCAGCAATTGCAATTAATGTGTATGCAGGATCAAGTTCATTATAACGCTGAATATCAGGACCTTTAAACCAGTCGAAAGGGGAGAGGTACATCAGCCATGAAAGCTTATCGTTCATCGAAATTACTACCTGCATCACGTAGGCGATCATGACTGCACCAATTGAAATAATAGATGCTGTTTTCGATTTTACGAAAAACGATGAAATCAGAAAGGAGAGCGACCCGAAAAACAACCCTCCGATGAGCCATGCTAACGACATCAGTAACACAGGAGTAAGATTATATCCTCCCTTAATGAAAAATTGAAATGCAAGAACCGACCCCAAAAGAGTTACTGCTACCGATAATACAGTGAAAAGACTAGCAACCAAGAGTTTGGTTGTAATCAGCCGGCTTTTTTTTGCAGGCAGGGTATACAAATACTCTGCGGTTTTATCGCTGTACTCTTTCGATACTATCGAAGCGAAAAGACCGGCTGCATAGATTCCCAGAAAAAGATAGATATATGTAAACACCATGCTGAAAAAGCTTTCTGGCCTGGCGTAGTCAAGCGTATTCAGTCCCATTGCCTGTTGAAGCTGTGCAGGGAGTTTCATGTCAAGTATTTTCTGAATATCGGCACCAAACGACGGTGCCATCGAAACGATATACATCGCCATAAACGTGCAAACTGCCGTGGCAACGAAAAACGATTTCAGGTTTCTGGTAATTTCTCTTTTAAACAGCATTGTGTGGTTTTATTGGAAATAGTGTAAAAAAACATTTTCCAGCTCAGGTTCTTCAATATGAACAGATTTTACATCGATGGTGGACAGAAGTTTTATAAGGTGGTTTAGATTCCCTGAATACATAAACCGGCAAGAGGAAGCATCGCGTGTAAATCCGGCTACGCCATCCAGTGAACTGAAGTCAACATTATCAGGAGTTTCAATGCTCACCTGACGGTAGCCAATGTTGGTGAAATCGGCAGAAGTGCTTTCTTTTATAAGCCTACCCTCTTTAATTAACCCAATTTTATGACAAAATTTTTGTACCTCATGTAATACGTGTGATGAAAAGAAAATAGAAACGCCATTCTTTTGCTCTTCTTGTAACAGAGAATATAGATTCATTCTGATAACAGGATCAAGACCGTTGGATGGTTCATCGAGGATAAGCAGCCTTGGCGAATGAATAAGTGCGCAGGCTATCGAAACCTTTTTGCGATTTCCAAATGAGAGTTCTTCAAAACTTTTATTCGTTTCAATATCCAATATATCAACCAATTGTGAAATTCTTCTACCAGCCTTAATTTTATGAAAGCTTTCGGAAAAACGAAACAGATCTTTAACTTTCATATCGTTATACATAAACGTGTCGGCAGGGACATAGCCAACCTGCTTTTTTATTTCAATATCATGATTCGCAGGATTTAACCCCATGACGGATATTTTTCCGGAGTTACAACTGAGAAGATTCATCATCATTCTTATGGTAGTTGATTTCCCCGCACCGTTAGGGCCGATAAATCCAAAGATTTCACCTTCATTAACCGTTAGGTTAAGGTTGTCGACAGCTTTGGTTTTTCCGTATGATTTAGAAACATTTTCGAGTGTAATAACAGCCATTTTGCAAAATATCAGTTAGCCAGAATTCGAAATGCTAAATTAGTATTATTTTTTTTTGCAAGTACTGAATATGAAGTTTTTTACCCATTGTGGAAACGCAGTATTTTTATGTTTATAAGAAGAACCCGACAACATGTTTTTGTTGTTAAAGACAAACAAGTTTATCATATTAAAAGTGATGTGTTAAAAAAAATAGTGTCGGTGTATGATGATTGAAAAAAAAATACTAATATTGCAGGCCGAAAAAATATGGATTTAAAAGACCGAGAAAGATGAACTTAATGAATGTGGTACAGCAGGAAATGTCAGTCAAAAATGACTATCCGCAATTTAAAGCCGGTGATACAGTTACTGTACACTATAAAATTAAAGAAGGTAACAAAGAACGTATTCAGCAATTCAGAGGCGTGGTGCTGCAGTGCAAAGGCGCTGGAGAAACGGCTACTTTTACTGTTCGTAAAATGTCGGGATCGTATGGCGTAGAACGTATTTTCCCCTTCTCCTCTCCGTTTATCGATAAAATCGATCTTAATAAAACGGGCCAGGTTCGCAGATCACGTATTTTCTACCTGAGAGGATTGACCGGAAAAAAATCGCGTATTAAGGAAAAACGGAATATCAAAAGCATTGTTGAAGAATAACAAAAAAAAGCGCCTCAAGCGCTTTTTTTATTTCTCAATTATATAAAATTCTGTGCGGCGATTGATGGCACGATTGGCTTCCGATATGTTGGGAACAAGAGGCAAGGCTTCGCCATAGCCTTTATAGGTCATTCGCGATGAGGCAATTCCATGGTTCAGCAAATACTGATACACCGATTTTGCACGGGCTTGCGACAGTCTTTCATTGGTAATATTCTCGCCAACATCGTCTGTATGTCCTCGTATTTCGAATTTGACTCCGGGGTTGGTGTTCAAAAAATCGATGAAATGATCGAGTACAATCAGGCTTTCGTCACTGAGCTCAGCAGAAGCAAACGAGAAGTTAATATCATTGATTTTAACTGCAACACCAATTTCAATAGGTTTAACTTCAAAGTCAACCACCTGAATCTCTTCGAATATATCTTCGGTATCTTCTTCTTCCTGTATGTAGTGTGACGCAAAACTATAACCATCTTTCTTCACAAGCATCAGAAAATCATCATTTTTTTCTTCTTCCTGCACCGCCACTGCCACAGCATAATGACCTGTTTCGGCATCAACCATGCCCTGAGTAACCTCTTTGGTCTTAACATTCTCAACTTCAATACTGGCATCGGTTATTGCATTGCCTTGTTCATCGATAAGTTTCCCTTTTACAAACATGACTTTTTCGGGACGGGCTCCTTCATAAAGGTCAATGACGTAAATATCCCAACCTCCCATTCCGGTGAGTTTATTCGATGAGAAGAAAGCCCTGCTGCCATCAGTGCTTACTATAAACCCGAGATCATTATCGTTGGTATTTATGGGGTATCCGATATTCTGGGGTTTGTTCCATGCACCATCGCGGTATTTACTGTAAAATATATCGTATCCGCCCACCCCTGGATGCCCATCTGACGAAAAATATAAGGTTTGACTGTCGGAATGTATAAAAGGTGATTTTTCATTGCCTTTTGTATTAATTACCGGCCCCATGTTTTGAGCTTTCGACCACACGCCGTTTGCATCTTTAAAACTGTAATAAATATCGCAGGTAGGGTTGTCAGGATTAAACCCAATGTTTGACTTACGAATGCTTGAGAAGTAAAGTGTGTTCCCATCGGAGCTTATTGAAGGCTGACTTTCCCAAGTATCAGGACTGTTGATGTTTGGACCAAGATTTTTCAGTTGCGACCACGATTCGCCGCTTCTTTGTGAATAGTAAATATCACAATTGTCGTAATCACGGCTTACAAACTCACAAATCGTAATATACAATATGCTATTGTCGATAGAAATGCTTACTGCTCCCTGATTCTTACCCATATTAAAAGGATTACCCATTGCTTTTCCGCGCGAAAAAACAAGGTTTTCATCAATTTCGCTAAGTTTTTGCGACATCGTGAATTCTTCGGTGTACTGGTCTCCGTATATACTGTTTAAATCCTTTTTCATGTAGGCGCGCGTATAAAAAGCCATTGTGCCGTCGGGAGAAATCAAAGGTAAATAGTCGTCGTCAGCTGAACAAACCCCGCCAAGTAGCCTGGGCTCGAAAGGGACAGGGCTCCCAATCAAAGCCATATATGTGTTGATGTAATTCAATTTCGAAATTGCTTCGTTGTATTTTTCTGTATTTTTTTCTGTGTTTTTAACATAAATATTCAGGAATTTTTTTGCCTGAACATAATCGTCATCGTTAAAAAAAATAATTCCAAGCGAATAGTTGACCGAATAGTTATCGTATGCCGGACATGTTTCAGCAATTTTTAATATGCACTTCTTCAGCAGGGTAGAGTACATTTTGTCGTTTTTAGAGTCCATTGAATTCGACAATCGGTAACTGTATATTTCGGAAAGAGCAACCCAGGCTTCCGTAAAGTTTTCTTCCTCATCAATTGCTTTCATAAAGCTTTCGATGGCATTGTCGAGCTTGCCGGAGTTCAATTGCTTAACTCCGGTTTCGAAATACTTAACAGCCTTTGGGTTATCAATTTCGTTGCAATAAGAGTCTGCAACCTGTGCATTGCTTGATAACGAGGACAGGATGATCCAAATTATTAGAATCAAATATTGTAATTGTAATTTCATTTAATAGAAACGCTATTACAAAGATAAAATTTTGCGCAAACCCACGAATTGATAATTATCAATAAATGTGCCTTCGATTTTCAAAAAATTATAAATTTGTAGATGATGAAAAAACGTAGAAATAAAACTTGGTCGCAGAAGCTGGATATATATCACCGTTACAACAAAAAAATTGGTGTGTATAGCTTCCTTAAAAGTAATTATAAGAAAATATTACTGGTCTTTGCCGTTTTTTTAGCGATTATTGTTGTAGTGAACTACTTCTACGATCTGGAAACGGCTGCTGAATTCATTGTTAACAACTATACTACGGATATAATTTTTTTAGTTTTTTATTTATCAGAGTCAATATTAGGGCTTATTCCACCCGATATTTTTATTTTATGGGTGAAAGGGTTCGAAGATCCCTATCTGATGTTAGGTATTTTGGGGGTGATTTCGTACCTCGGTGGTTTAACCGCTTACGGTATAGGGCACAGGCTTGAACGAGTACCTAAAATCAGAGAATACCTTGAAGAGAAATATTCTGTGCATATAAATAAAATTAAAAAATGGGGTGGGATTTTTATTATTATTGCAGCACTTCTGCCATTGCCCTATGCAACAGTATTACTCCTTGCAGGTATGCTTAAATATCCCTTTTCAAGGGTCCTTTATTTGGGTATTGCCCGAATAGCACGGTTTTTCATTTACGGTGTTGTCCTTTTTGGAGTAATATCATAACCGCAGCGTAAAATCAAGGATAACAAACAGACCGTAAAAGCACGATGCAATGCCGTTAAGAAGGCCGAAAGCAATGCCGATGTTTTTCTGCTTCCTGCGATTAACCATGATATGTTGCCATATAAGCATGAATGTAAAAATAATTGAACCTACCCAATATAACATTCCCAGTGAAAATATTAAACCTGTTAAAAGAACTGCTACAACTACAAAAGCATGAAGAATTTCTGAAATTAACAGTGATTTACTAATGCCAAGTTTTGCAGGTAAGGAATGTAGTTGGTTGTTACGGTCAAACGAAATGTCCTGCAGCGAATAAATAATATCGAAACCGGCAGTCCACAACAGCACCATCATCGACAATAACAACGGAAACAGGCGAATCTCGTTGCTCACAGCTACAAATGCCCCGAATGGCGCAACCGACAGTGCCAGCCCGAGAAAAAAGTGACTCAAGGCAGTGAATCTTTTCGTATAGCTGTATCCGGTAATTATTGCCAGAGCCAATGGCGAGAGCCACAGGCAGGTTGTGTTTATAAAACCAGCACAAACTACGAAAAGAATCGCATTTACAATACAGAATAATATGGCATGACTCAAGCGTATTTTTCCTGATGGAATTTCCCTGTTACTGGTGCGAGGATTTATAGCATCGAAATTCCTGTCGATGATACGGTTAAAACTCATAGCTGCATTTCTGGCAAATACCATACAGAGAACAATGAGCAGCAATATGGTATAATCAAATGTATAGGAGTATTGATGCGTTGCCGAGAACATTGCAACCAAAGCAAAAGGCAATGCAAATACCGTGTGGCTGAATTTTACCAGTGATAAATACTTGCTTATGCGTTTTGTGTTGCTCAATTTTGTAGTTTTAACAAAATTAATGAAACAGAACGAAACTTTTGATGTTTTATGGAAGAATGGAAAAAAATTGTCACTAGGCTACAGCTTGTACCCCATATTGAGGGTGGTTATTACAGGGAAATATACAGGTCGTCTGAACGCGTCAAAAACAGCCACCTTGCTGAACGCAACCTGTGTGCAAGTATATATTATCTGCTATGTGAAAGCGACTTCAGCAGATTTCATAGAATACAGAGCGACGAAATATGGCACTATTACTCCGGCAATACACGCCTTGCTATTTATACCCTGCAGCAGGGTCAAGCTTGCCGCATCGACTACCTTGATGATGAATCCCCATTTCTTGTTGTCAAAGCAAATACATGGTTTTCCGCCTGCCTCGAAACCTGCAGCAATACCTACGTTCTAGCTGGTTGCACCACCAGCCCGGCATTTGATTACCGGGATTTTGAAATTGCAGACCGGCAGCAACTGCTTTACAATTTTCCCGAATCATCTGTAGAAATTGTTAAGCTTACCTGATGTAGGTGATATATTTTTAATACTTGTAATTACCATCCCAGAATGCTTTCAAGCGCACTTTGAATTCATTTTCTCTTGGGTTTTCGGCAGGGTTATATAAAATATCTCCTTTAAGGTTATCTGGCATATATTGTTGCATTGTAAAGTGCTGTCCGAAATCATGAGGGTATTTGTAATCATTCCCATAGCCTATCTGTTTCATTAAATTTGTAGGCGCATTTCGCAAATGCAGGGGTACTGGCAGTGAACCGTGATTCCGAACTTTCTCAAAAGCTTTTTCGATTGCCATATATGCCGAGTTGCTCTTGGGTGAGCAGGCAAGATAAATGGTACATTCCGAAAGAATAATTCTGGCTTCGGGCATTCCAATTTTATGCACGGCATCGAAACAAGCATTTGCCATAAGCAGGGCGTTGGGGTTGGCAAGTCCGATATCTTCAGCGGCCAGTACAACCAGCCTTCGTGCAATAAAAATGATGTCTTCACCTCCGTCCAACATACGCGCAAGCCAATACACAGCAGCATTAGGGTCTGAACCCCTAACGGTTTTTATAAATGCCGAAATTACATCGTAGTGCTGCTCTCCGCCTTTGTCATAAACCGAAATGTTTTTCTGAAGAACCTCTGAAACCAGCTTGTCAGTTATTTCAATTTTCGTTGAGCTGTCGGAGTTAACAATCAGTTCGATGATGTTGTAAAGTTTTCGCGCATCGCCGCCCGAAAAACGAAAGAGCGCATTATGCTCCCTGATTTTTATTTTACGGCTGCCTCCAATTATAGGATCATGAATGGCTTTTTCGGCAAGTGCTTTAAGCTCTGTTTCGCCTAAATACTCCAGAATATATACCTGACAACGTGAAAGTAAGGGTGTTATTACTTCAAATGAAGGGTTTTCGGTAGTTGCACCAATAAGTACAATTGTACCATCCTCAACGGCACCCAGAAGAGAATCCTGCTGCGATTTGCTGAAGCGGTGAATTTCATCGATAAATAATACTGCCGAACCCTTTGTAAAAAGGTTTTGTTCTTTTGCTTTGGCTATCACCTCGCGCACATCCTTCACTCCGCTGCTCACAGCCGAGAGAGTATAGAAACGCCTTCCTGCATAATTCGAAATAATCCGGGCTAGAGTTGTCTTTCCAACCCCGGGCGGGCCCCACAATATCATTGAAGGTATTTTTCCGGATTCAATCATCAGGCGCAGGCTTGAGTTTTTTCCAACAAGATGCTGCTGTCCTGCGAATGAGTTAAAATCTTTGGGACGTAGCCGCTCGGCCAGTGGTGTCGTTTCCATAATTATTTTGTATTCTTGTTTTTGTCGGTATATTTGCTGGCTAAATTAATGAATTTACATGGAACCAATAATTAATTTTATTCACTGGAGTCCGGACCCGGTGATTTTTGAAATCGGTAGCCGTGGAATCCGTTGGTATGGGTTGTTGCTGGCTACCGGATTTTTACTTTCGTATTTGGTGTTGGCCAATGTATTGAAAAAGGAGTCGTGGACACAGCAGCGCGTCGACATCCTGGCTATTTATATTATTGTGGGCGTAGTATTAGGGCTACGCCTTGGGCATTGTTTGTTCTACGAACCAGAATATTATTTACGCCATCCACTGGAAATATTGAAAGTGTGGGAGGGCGGACTTGCCAGTCATGGCGGTGCTATAGGGATTCTCATTGCTGTCTGGCTTTTTTGCCGAAAGTATAAGTACCCTTATCTGCATATTCTCGACAGGGCTGCGGCTATTGTGCTCCTTGCCGGAAGTTTTGTCAGGGTTGGAAACCTGATGAACTCGGAAATCTATGGAATTCCCACTACTGTTCCATGGGCTTTCTACTTCGATAAAGCTCGTATGGATGGTTTGCTTCCGCGCCACCCGACTCAGTTATACGAGGCTGTTTTTTACATTATTGCCTTTGTGGTATTATATAAGCTGTTTATGTATTTCAAATCGAAATGGAATGATGGTACTTTTCTGGGTTGGTTTCTCATTGTGCTGTTTGTATTCCGCTTTATTATTGAGTTTACCAAAGAAGCCCAAATCGATAACTGGCAGCATTCCATGAAAATGGGGCAGCTTTTAAGCATTCCATTTGTGTTGCTGGGTATTTTTCTTGTTGTTTGGAAAGGGAAGCAAAAAATAACCTGATGGGTTGAAAAATAAAAGCACAGACAAAATGGTTGTTTTTCTGTGCTTCATAAATTTGTATGTAAATTACTAGGCTTTTCCTTCGCTTCCAAGTACATTTTTAATCTTATGAATATAAAGCTTTTTTAGCTCTTCGCGGGCAGGTCCCAAGTACTGACGCGGGTCGAACTTTTCAGGGCTTTCAGTAAAAAATTTGCGGATGGTAGCTGTCATGGCCAACCTTCCATCGGAGTCGATGTTGATTTTACAAACAGCTGATTTTGATGCCCTACGCAATTGGTCTTCAGGAATTCCTATGGCGTCTTTCAGTTGACCTCCATGAGTGTTAATTGTGTTTACATATTCAGGTGGAACCGATGATGAACCATGCAATACAATGGGAAATCCGGGTATTTGTTTCTCAATTTCGGTTAGTATGTCAAACCGCAATGGTGGAGGAATCAGCATTCCGTTTGCATCGCGAGTACACTGGGCTGGCGTGAATTTATTCGCGCCATGAGATGTGCCTATCGAAATAGCGAGCGAATCAACGCCGGTCCGCTTTACAAAATCAACGACTTCTTCCGGACGTGTATAGGTGTGATGTTCTGCCGACACCTCATCTTCGATGCCTGCAAGTACGCCGAGTTCACCTTCTACCGAAACATTTTGGGTATGCGCATATTCTACTACTTTCCGTGTAAGTGCGATATTGTCTTCATACGACAAATGTGAACCGTCGATCATTACCGATGAGAACCCCATATCTACACAACTTTTGCATAATTCAAAGCTGTCGCCATGGTCGAGGTGTAAGCAAATCTGTGGTTGATCCCATCCGAGCTCCTTAGCATATTCCACAGCACCCTGAGCCATATATCGCAGCAATGTCTGGTTCGCATATTTGCGTGCTCCGCTGGAAACCTGTAAAATCACAGGGGATTTTGTTTCGGCACATGCCGAAACAATTGCTTGCATCTGCTCCATATTATTGAAATTGAATGCCGGAATAGCATATTTCCCTTCAAATGCTTTACGAAACATTTCTGAGGTATTTACCAACCCCAGTTCTTTAAAACTTACTGCCATGTCGAAATAATTTTATAATTAAACAAGTTTTTAACATCATAATTTCCTGCTAAATTACACAATGCTATCTGCATTAACAATGATAATGGCTTAATAATTACATATTAAGAAACATATTACGCGAAATTGGAAGTTGATTTGATAGTTAATATTTGAGGAACAACCAGGATTGCCCTGGTTATCTGTGTTTATTCAAAATCGGGATCAGAGACTTCCATATTGAACTGAACCCACTTCGTTCCTCCGGTATCATCGGTGAAATTATCGAAAAAATCGGTAGAGCTTTTAAGCAGAATTTTTTTATTACATTCAAAATTAATAATTCCACCGCACACATGCCCATAGTTTACAAAGATATTATTCTTATTGTCGATAGCCACTGTTATATCTCCGACAACCGGATTTTCGTGACTTGAGTTAGACATCAGGAAAATATAAGCGCCACTAGATAGCCTTATTGAACCTTGCGATTTCAATTTGTAGGAGATCATGTAAAAGTCACCCGATTCCTGAATACCCGGTTCTATTTTAGGGAAATCGCCTGGTTTTAAGTTATACATGGTCGATGCAGTTTGCTTAATCCATTCGTGCTGTTTCACTGAATCGATATTAGCTTTGCAATGATGTTGAGCATAGACAAAGTAGCTGGATGCTGAAAAAATAACTATTAAAATGGTTATGCTAAATCTTTTCATATTTATTGCTCGGTTTTACAACTGTAAATATACCATTTTATTTGACTGTGGTGTGTTGAGGTTTAGGATCGGCTTTTTATATGTTTCTGTTTGCCAAATCTATGCTTGGACTTCCGTGAATGTCCATCGGTTGTGACAGCAGATATACCCAGAACGTCGGGCACTTCCCTAATGTTGATTTTTTTGCCGATTAGTTTTTCGATTTTCGAAAATGCAAAACGGTCTTTTTCGCCCACAAGAGTAATTGCAATACCTGTGCTTTCGGCTCTGGCAGTACGACCAATGCGGTGCACATAATCTTCGGCGTCAGAAGGAACATCGTAGTTTACTACCAATTCAATGTCGTCAACATCAATACCTCTCGATAATACGTCAGTGGCAACCAGTGTTTCAATTTTTCGGTTCCTGAAAGCAAGCAACACCTCTTCGCGTTTCGATTGCTCAAGGTCAGAATGTATTTCCGATGCATTTAATCCTGCTTGGTGAAGGACTTTGGTTAGCTCCTTAACTCCGCTTTTTGTAGAACAGAAAATAAGTACACTTCTATAGTGTTTTTCCTGCAAAATAATTCGGATAAGCGTTTTTTTTGCTGAATTGGGAATCATATAGGCACATTGCTCTATTTTTTCGGGAGGAGCAGCAATAGCAATGTTCAATTCAAAAGGGTTCTTTAGGATTTGTTTGGCAATTCGACGAATATTTACCGGCATTGTTGCCGAAAACATTAAGGTCTGACGCTTGGCAGGCAGGTAAGAAACAATTCGCAGGATATCGTCGTAAAATCCCATATCGAGCATTCTGTCAGCCTCGTCGAGTACCAAAAATTTTAACTCCGACAATTTAAGCTTTCCGGAACTCAGGTGTGATAGCATTCTGCCTGGAGTACAAACAACTATGTCGGTACCTTTTTGCAATGCACTTTCTTCTTTGGCGAAATCAGAACCATCTCCGCCGCCGTACACCGAAATAGAACTAATTCCTGTGTAATAGGCCAGCCCTGTAATATGTTGCCCGATCTGTACCGCCAGTTCACGCGTTGGTACTATTACCACAGCATGTATGAACTCGTTTTTTTCGATACAGAGCAGTTGTTGAATAATAGGCAGCAAAAAGGCAGCTGTTTTACCGGTACCTGTTTGTGCTGAAGCAATCATGTCGCGCCCGCTCATGATTGTAGGGATAGCTTTTTCCTGAACAGGAGTGGGTGTGTCGTAGCCAACAGCTTCTATGGCTTCAGAAATACGTTTATCAAAATTGAATTGCGAAAATGTCATAATGTAAATTAAAAAAAGCCGGAGCTATATCGGCATAATTCCGGCAAAATTATAAAGTTTCAGTTAAATAACTCTATAATAAAGATAAATCTGTTATTTGACTTTGAGCTTACCTGATTTTAAACCCATTTTATTGCAATTAGCCTTTACCTGAATAACACTGCCTTTTTGCAAGTCAGGGACCTTCACTTCTATTATCAGGCTTTCGTTAGTAGTCTGACTGGAGTATTTAAGAATTTTATATTCTTTTCCATCAATCAGAATGGTAATTTGATCGATGTAGTGTTGCGCTGCATCTTTAACAGGATGAATAACTTCAATTACCAGTTCCCCGGGTGTGTAGTTCAGTTTTACTTTTTTCGGAGGATGCGCGAAAATTAAAAATGGTAACGATGCCAGAACAAATAGAGTCAGGATTAATTTTTTCATAATTTTCGGTTTTAAATTTGTATAAAAACAATTCAGAAAGTAGTTTGTTCAAAATTAATTTAAAAAATGGAATTAGCAAAGTGGTCTGGCCCCCTATAAATCGGACAATTTTATAAACGGTTAAACAAAGGTACA
>ENA-UPTA01000733-UPTA01000733.1-activated-sludge-metagenome-genome-assembly--contig:-NODE-733-length-38058-cov-10.310818_pt1 | contig 38058 bp, 34 predicted proteins | sample MGYA00238184_ERZ773361 | MGnify/ENA primary metagenome ERZ773361 (study PRJEB29100, sample SAMN05720205) | activated sludge metagenome | isolation source: anaerobic digester from wastewater... | reverse complement strand
CATTACTCCTCTAAGAGCATATAATTTAATCCTGTAACACGATAGAATTTCTTATTTGGTTCGAGATCATCGTCATAATATTTGGGTACTGGAGATTCATAATATTCAAAGAGATCAGAATAAGGATCTTGCGAACTGTAAATTTTATAATAAATCGCTCCCGGACTGTCATTCCATGCTAATTTAATTTCAGATTGATTATGCGTGATATAAATATTTCCAGGAGGAATTATCGTTAACTCGTTCAGGTCATACCAGCTGTATCTGCCTTTCCAAAAATAATGTTCTCCTTGACTTAAAAATTTGTTTCTGATCTGATGAAAGTATGTCTTACTCCCTGAAGTAAACAAGTGAGAATACGAACCGGAAATAAAATTTTCAATATTGGAATATATATCTCCGTTTAAATCAAGCATCATTTCCTGACATATCGTTTTATTTGAATTAGATAAAATTACTTTATAAACATCAGGATAAGAACCTATAGCTCCGGAATAAATTCCGTCGATTTTATCTATTTCCTGCGGATATTGGCTATTAATAATAAATATTTTTTCCTGATTAGCTGAGTTAGCCGACTGCATACCGTAATAAACAGCGATGTAATTGTCAGTAATCATTTCATGCTCACATAAAACTTCAATACCTGTGTTATTTATAAAGTAGTCCACAGTTTCTATTATGCTGGTTACTTTTAATGGTAATTTAGGAGGATTGAACAGGTTGTTTTTTACAGATATTTTCACTTCGACAGTATAGATACTGAAATCACCAGTATATATCGAGTCATTTATTGAAACAGATACATTTGTAGTTTCGGCGGTCTTATGTTTCACCATCATACTGTCAGTATATAGATGATTTCCTCCTGACCAAAAATACGAACCGTTGATCCTTAAATTTACAGGACCGATATTGTCTGTTACTGTAGAACTGAGGATTAGATCACTATATGGTCTTGTAACATCTTCATTTACAGAATTTGTAGAATTTTCATATAAAGCAATTGTTTTAAATGTGAATAGGCTGTTATTCATGCAATAATCGAAAGTGTAAATAATGTCGTTACTTGAGTTATATTTTTTTGCTATATACAAAACATCTCCGATCTTTTTTACACATAAGAGACTATCATTGATTGATTGATTGATTGATTGATTTGATTCTCCAAATAACAATGTCACTGCGATAAATAATATTTGAAGATTCTTCATCTTACAACCTCCGTACAGCCAAAATACAAATTTTTGTCTATATATGCAAATCTATTCAAAAGCTTTTATTTTATACTTTTAACATATTTTTTGTAAAAATACACCATTGAACTTGTGTAAACTATTCCGGAAAACAGCTTTGTGTATGCAGCGCCAAATGCCCCGAATAAAGGCACAAATACAATAAATCCGATCAGGTTCGAAATGCCGACTAAAAAAGCTCCGTTCCGCATCATCTTTCCCTGCCCGTGAGCACCGAGGAATTTATTGTGATAATCGCCGAAACCGTGAAAGATCTGAGCTACGGAAACAATATATGCAAGAGGGACAACGCCTGCGAATTTATCGGTATATAGCAGAATAACTAATGGTTTGATGAGGATCAGAAAGGCTGCGAGGGCAGCAATGGTTAGTAAAAGCGTTACTTTAGTAACCTTCTTAGAAATCTCTTTCCTGTTGGCAAATTCTTTATACATTGTAGTTCCTGCTATCCCCGGTATCAGAACAAGCGGCATCGTGCTCATAAGCGCAAGTGAATAAAATCCGACATCAACGTTGTTTACCGAAAAATAACTTAGCACTATCGGGCCGAGATGAGTTGAAGCTACTCCGAGAAGTGCTCCGATATACACATGAAACCCGAATGTTTTATTTTCTTCGTATATTGCTTTCAGGTTTTTCTTGAGATTCGAAAATTTGGGCTTGAGCCTGTATGTCATTGCAGCCGCGATCATACCTAAAGTTAACAACTGTACAACAAGTGAACTTGTGAGATTGAACATATCCAGTTTATATAAAACCAGTGATGCAACTATGTAAAATAACTGAGGACTTTGTCTGAAGAACGCCAGCTCATAAATTCTGTTCTCGCCCTGGAATACATTTTCAAAACTGACTGTAACAGGCACGAAGAAAAATAACGGCGTTAAAAACATGAACAGACTGCTAAGATCTTTTGAAAAAAAATGACCCTGAAAAAAAGCGAAAATGAACATCGTAAAAGAAAAAATGATCCCGAAAATGCATGTCAGTACTATCGAACTCCCTATCAGTTCTTTTCTTATTGAATTATTTTTTTTGTCTGCCAGAAGCCTTCCGGCGGATGTAAAGAAACCAAAATTAATTATGAGCGCGAAAAAAGTATAGACACCATGAACAAATTTATAATCGCCGAATTCTTCAGGTCCAAGCAGCCTTGTATTTATTACACTGACAGCTATACCTAAAGCTATACCGATTATCATGGATGAGTATAAAACGGAAACCTGTCTGACTCTTTTCTGCTTGAACAAGTTTATTATTTTATCTTTCAATCTCTTTTTTTATCCAGTTGAACGTTTTCTTCATACCGTCTTTTAATTTTTTGGAAGGTGCCCATCCAAGTTTTTCTTTAATAAGCTTATTATCAGAATTTCTGCCTCTTACTCCCAAAGGACCTTTGATATGCTTAATTTTTATTTTCTTATCTGAAAATCCGATCACCATTTCAGTCAATTCGTTTATTGTGACCATTTCTTCGGAGCCGATATTGACAGGACCCTGAAAATCAGAATCCATGAGTCTTCTTACTCCTTCAAGACATTCGTCAATATAAAGAAAAGATCTTGTCTGTAATCCGTCACCCCAAATCTCTATCGTCCCGTTACTTTTTGCTTTGATCACTTTTCTGCATATGGCTGCCGGGGCTTTTTCTCTTCCGCCGTCATATACTCCTTCAACTCCGAATATGTTGTGAAATCTTGCAATTCTTATGTTCAGACCGTAATTTCTTGAGAATGCGAAATACATACGCTCGCTGAACATTTTTTCCCAGCCGTATTCGCTGTCGGGCATAGCCGGATATGCTGAATCTTCCGAACACTTCGGATTATCCGGATCCATCTGGTTGTATTCCGGATATATACAGGCTGAAGAAGAATAGAATATTTTCTTTACTTTATATTTTACCGCCCATTCTGCAACATTCAGATTTATTATAGCTGAATTATGCATTATTTCCGCGTCATTTACGCCAGAAAAAACAAATCCTGCCCCACCCATATCAGCAGCAAGCTGATAGACTTCATCGTAAGAATTATTCGGTTTATAAGTCATTACTTTTTTAACTGTTTCATTTTTTCTAAGATCGCCGATAATAAATTCATCAGCGGCTGTTTTTGAAAATTCAGGATGCTTGAGATCTACTCCTCTGACCCAGAAACCTTCTTTTTTAAGTTTCTTTACTAGATGACTCCCTATGAACCCCCCGGCCCCCAGAACCAATGCCGTTTTCATTTATGATCTCCTTACTTATTTATTTTCAGATCTCTTATAATTCTGCACGGATTTCCCACCGCTACGACGTTAGCGGGAATATCTTTAGTAACGACACTGTTTGCTCCGATGACAGAATTCTCACCGATCGTAACGCCTTTTAACACGACGCTGTTAAGGCCGAGCCATACATTATCTTCTATCACGACGGTTTTCGGATCATCAGGCATGTTCCTGCTGTCAGGCATGATCCCGTGCCAGTCGAAATCAGTGATCGTTGTATTTGCTCCGCAGAGAACATTTTTCCCGATAGTGATCTTCCCGGCCGCAGCGATCACAGTGCCGCTGAAACCTGAGTTATCGCTTATGTTTATCTCTGCATTACGCCTGAGGGTCGTTATAACACATTTTCTGTTTATACCTACGAGATTTGATGTGAAATCCGACCTGAACGAGCAGTTTTTCCCGATAGCTATGCGGCTGCCAACCATTCTAACTGCAACAGGAAGCCCGAAGAATCTGCAGTTCCTGCCGGTCGAAATTCCTCTGAGCCTGAAATTGACAGATGTTACCAGAGTACAGATGAAAGAATAACTTCTTAATCTAAATAGCCTGGCTTTTGTAAAAATATATCCTCTCAGATCACTCATATTATTCTTTCTGATCCAGTAATTTTTCCAGATAATTCCTGTAGAATGAATTAGGCATATTTTCAATGATCTTCTTCATTCCTTTTTTGTCAATAAATCCCGTCTGATATGCCGCTTCTTCTATGCAGCCTATTTTCAGCCCCTGCCTCTGCTCTATTGAAGCAATGAAACTGCTGGCGTCAAGAAGCGAATCCGGTGTTCCGCTGTCCAGCCATGCTATTCCTCTTCCGATCTTTGCGACGTTCAGCTTGCCTTCGTCCAGATATGTTTTTATCAGATCGGTTATCTCTACTTCTCCCCTTGCAGAAGGTTTTAATCCTTTTGCTCTTTTTATGCATGAGTTATCGAATACATAAATTCCCGGCACGGCATAATTCGACTTGGGCCTCTTAGGTTTTTCCTCTATCGAAATTGCTTTTCCTTTTTTGTCGAATTCTACCACTCCGTATCTTTCGGGGTCTTTTACATAATAGCCGAAAACAGTGGCTGTTTTATTTTTCTCTACGGCTTCCCTCAAAAAATTCAGGTAGCCGTAGAATATATTATCGCCGAGGATCAGAAAAGCGCTGTCCTTACCAATGAATTTTTCTCCTATAATGAAAGCCTGCGCTATGCCTTTCGGGGCCGGCTGAACCGCATATTCGATCTTCATACCTAAATGGCTTCCGTCACCGAAAAGCTTCTTATAATGCGGAATTGTTTCATCATTTGATATTATAAGTACTTCTTTAATTCCCGCGAGTATCAGCGTGCTTAACGGATAATATATCATAGGCTTGTCGTAAACCGCGATCAGCTGCTTGCTGTACAGGCTGGTCATAGGATACATTCTCGTGCCTGCGCCGCCAGCCAGAATAATTCCTTTCGTCTTTTTCATTTTAACCTTTATAGAATTGTTTTATCTTACTGCAGACATATCTGATGTCATCCGCGGTTATTCCGTAGAACATCGGCAGCCTGAGAAGTCTTGATGATATCTCATCTGTTACTTCGAGATTGACACCGTCATACTTTCCTTTCCAGTAAGGAGCTTTGTGCAAAGGAACGTAATGGAAGATCGCGCCTATACCATTATTTGAGCAGTGATCTATAAGCCTGGTCCTTTCGTCATTGCTTCTGCAGATCATGTAGAACATATGCGCATTATGGGTGCAGTATTCAGGTACAACGGGAAGATTTTGTTGAGAAATGAATTCCGACAGCAGAGAATAGTACAGTTCCCAGCTTATAAGCCTGTTCTTATTGACTTCAACAGACCGTTGGAGCTGAGGATAGAGGAAGGCAGCCTGGAGTTCAGACATCAGAAAGCTCGATCCCAGCTCTATCCATGTATATTTATCAACTATGCCTTTATTAAAATGGATCCTGTTCGTTCCCTTGTCGCGTATGAATTCTGCTTTTTCGACCAGACAGGGATTATTCACAAGTAAAGCGCCGCCTTCGCCGCACTGAATGTTCTTAGTTTCGTGAAAGCTCACAGCGGCCATATCCCCGATACTTCCGAGAGGTTTTCCTTTATAGCTGCAGTCTATTCCCTGCGCATCATCCTCAATAATGATCAGCCGGTGTTTTTTGCATATTTCAGATATCTTGTCCATCTCGCAGCCTACTCCGCCGTAATGGACAACTACGACAGCTTTTGTCCTTGAAGTTATAAGTTCTTCAATTTTATTTTCATCGATATTCTTTGTGTCGGGCCTGATATCACACCACACGATATTAGCTTTCCTTAGTTCAAAAGCGCTTGCGGTGGTAACGAATGTGAAAGACGGCATTATTACTTCATCGCCCGGCTGGATATCCGAAAGCAGAGCGGTCATTTCCAATGCGTCGGTGCATGATGATGTCATTATCGCTTTTCTGCAGCCTGTCTTATTTTCGAGAAGTTCGTTGCATTTTTTGGAAAAATAACCGTTCCCTGAGAACTGGTCGTGATCGAAAACCTGTTTCAGATACTCGCTTTCCGAACCTAAAATGAGTGGCTTGTTGAACGGTATCTTATTCATTTTCGCACCTTTTAAATCTAATCCTGAGCTCTTTTAACGGAAGAAGGCTTTTATATTTGTCATCAGTTACAGAAGTAAGCTTAAGAAGTCCTTTTCCGCATACAACGACAGGATGATCTCCCGCTTTAAATATTATCTTGCCGGGTACCCTGTTCTCGATCTTTTTATCAGGATACTTTTCTGCGGTCAGTATTCTAACGATTCCTCCTTTTAAAAAAGAAGCTGCGCCTTTGTAAGGATCTCCAGTAGCATTAATAAATCTTAAAATCTCTTCAGAGGAACCGTTCCAGTCAATAAAATAGTCTTCGTCATCCAGCCACAGACTGTAGGTAGCATCTTTTTCATTCTGAGGAGTTCCTTTCAGATTCGAACATTTTTGAATTCTGTCGAACAGATGGTCAGCCATATCATTATAAAGTTCAGAGATCATACCTATAAGTGTTTTAATTTTCATAGGGTATTTTATTTCAAGTTCAAGCTGATGAATGATATCGCCCTCATCGTACGAATCCCTGGCGAAAATGGCGGTTACTCCTGCTTTCTTTTCCCCGTTCTTCAAAGCACTTACGAGAGGCGCAAAACCCCTGTATTTGGGTAAAAGGGAATCATGTATTACGATCAGTTTGGTATTCTTCTCAGTCCTAATAATCCATTTCCACGATACTGCGATCCGGTATTTAGTGTCTATCTTATACTTCTGATTCCTGAAAAAAAATTTTATGCCAGAACCGGCGCACAATTCTGCAATTTCCGCTGAATAATCCTTTTTCACGTTCGGATCTCTTCCGATTATTACTTTATCGATCAGATGTTTTTTACCTTTTTTTATCAGATGGTTCAGAACTGAAAGTCCTTTCTGTGTCATCAGGTATAATGATATTTTTCTGTTTTGTTCTTTCACTACTGATCCCTGTATGCGCCGCTTTTAATATTATCTATCCAATCTTTGTTGTTTATATACCAGTCAATCGTACTTTTTATCTTACTCTCGAATCTGTAAGCCGGTTCCCAGCCCAGCTCTTTTTTTATTTTTGATGCGTCTATAGCATATCTCCTGTCGTGCCCGGGCCTGTCAGCCACATAATTGATAAGACTGTAGGGTTTATTTAAGTGGTCAAGTATCATTTTAACGATCTCTATGTTCGGAACTTCGCAGTTTCCGCCTATGTTGTAAACCTCACCGATCCTGCCTTTCTCAAGCACTTTCAGAATTGCAGAGCAGTGATCCTCCACATAAAGCCAGTCCCTTATGTTCATTCCGTCGCCGTACACAGGCAGTTTTTCATCATTTACGGCCTTGCTTATCATTAACGGAATAAGTTTTTCAGGGAACTGATAGGGTCCGTAATTATTGGAGCACCTGGTTATTAATACGGGAAATCCGAAAGTATCAAAGAACGAACTCGCAATAAGATCGGCAGACGTTTTTGAAGCTGAATACGGCGAATGAGGATTTAACGGTGTTTCTTCTCTGAACTTATTTTCAGGTTCATTCTCTGGAAGACTGCCGTAAACCTCGTCGGTTGATACCTGCAGGAATCTTTTGCCTGTAAAATCGTTCTTCCATGATTTTCTGGCAGTATTCAACAACGTAGTAGTGCCCAGAACATTTGTTTTTATAAATATATTCGGGTCATCTATCGACCTGTCAACATGAGATTCAGCGGCAAAATTAATAACATTATCAGGATCGTATTCAGAAAAAATGCTTTCAATAAGATCACGGTCGCAGATATCACCTTTGATAAATCTGTATCTTCCCGGGAATTCTTTTTCTATCCCTAAAAGATTATACGGATTCCCTGCATAAGTCATGCTGTCAAGATTGGAAACATATATTGTACTGTCCATTTTAAGAACATATCTTATAAAATTCGAGCCTATAAAACCTAACCCGCCGGTTATTAGCATTTTCGACATATACTTCTCCGTATTAATTTATACGAATCAAAGTTCACTGGACAATATATCAATTAGATTCTCGGTTTGCAACTCTAAACCAAAATTGTTACAGGCTGTTTTCCTGCAATTTTCCGAAACTGATGTGTATGAGCTTTCATCGAGCTCTAGAAGTTTTTTTATTCCTTCGGCCATTCGATAAGTGTTGCCGTATTCTGACCTGTATCCTGTTAATCCGTCAGATACAAAATCCTGAGCGCTGCCGACATTAAAACTGACTACCGGCGTACCGCAAGCTAATGATTCGCTTGTCATCAAAGGGCCTGCATCCTGTAAAGATGGAACAACGGTAATATCGGATGCCTGATAATATCTGATCAGATCTTCTCTATTATTAAGAAAGCCCTGAAATATTACTCTAAAAGGTATTTTTTTCACTATTTCTTCGCTCCTGTTCCCGAGTATTATTATTTCAGGCTCTGCGATTATTCCCGATTTTTCTTTTAATATGTTAATAGCTTCAATCAGATAATTGGCACCTTTTCTTTCATTAGTAAGATCAACAGATCCGAATAATATGTGCTTTTTATGATGATCGAGATCTGATCTTTTTTTAGCATTGATTTTATCTTCAGGCTTGAATTCATTGATATCAACAGGGAAATACCATTTTTTATAATCTGAATCTTTAAATAAGCTGCTTTTTGCGGTTCTTGTAAATAGCCATTCACTACAGATAAGCGGATGAATTTTCATTTCATCAAGCACTCTTTTTTTTGTTCTCAAGTTCTTTTCGGACAGATCGTTTTCACTGCTAGAATAAAGCCAAGGACATTTTCCGCATTTCTCCGTATAGTTTTCGCATTCCCAGCTGTAATGACATCCGCCTGTAAGAGGAGCCATATCGTAAAACATCCAGTAAATATGCGCTCCCGTTATCTTCTGATAATGAAAAACGGTTTCCAGATTTATAAATTCTTGAAGCGCATATAAAATTATGATGTCCGGTTTAAAAGGAACAAAATCAAGTAGATTTAAATACTTTTCTTGAAATTTTGAATGATCAGTCCAGTGATAGCCGTATTTTGGATCCTGTTTCCCGTTAAAGTTAATTTTTCTTGAAACAATCTTTTTTACTCTTTCTATAATTTTGCTTCCGCTAGTTGTTCTATAATTTTCGAAAGAAAAAGACCAGTCGATCCCGCATGAATCAGATTTTGTAACAATAAAGCTGTTCATGCCTTTCTTTATAAGTTCAGAATGTATATCGAAGGCCATTTTTCCTGCGCTTCTGTATCCTGGAGACGAAATATGAAGTATTTTGAGTTTTTTATTCATTCCAGATACCTTTCGCTTTTTTATTTATGATCTTATAAAACTGAACAGGCGCAATTATCGGACCGAACAAATTAGTCAGTATAATTGCCATAGCCAGAGCTTCAATTCCCATTCCTGCCTTTTTTATAAGAAAATAAGTGAGAGGATAAAACAACACAGCTGACAGAACTGCTGTATAGAGCTGAAGCTTAATCTTGCCCACACCATTAATAAACATATTGAAAATGCCGCCGAATGTAAATAAAAGAAAATAAACTAGAAGCATCGCAGAAAGAATAAAATCAATTTGAATTTCAGATCCAACCCAGATTCGATAGATCATGTTTGAGGAGATTAAAACGATAATGCCGCCGACGGCCATAATATACCATAACTTCATAAGTTTTTTTACGCTTCTTCTTATCCACGGAATATCACCTGTTTTCCATGCCTCAGTATAAGCTGACCAGTATGGTATCATTACAATACCGAAAATCATGTTTATTGTCGAAAATAATTTATACGCTATATTGTAGGGTGTAACTTCGGCCGGACCAAAATACTGCGCTATAATAATATTGGATGAATGATATAAAACAAGACCAGATATCTGAATTATGAAAAATTTTACTCCGAGACTAAAAAGAGAACCTGCATACTCAAATCTAAAATACCTTATTGACGGTGAGATATGTTTATAGCGGCCGAAAAAGAGTACTGTTGAAAAAATAATCATAATTACTAATGGTGCAATGCTTAAAGCTAATCCCAAATATACAAGCGAGCTTTCAGTAGTTTTAGTTAATAAGTATATTATAATCAATGCCAAAAGATTACCGATCGGTGCAATACTGTTAGCTAAAGCGGGTTTTTGATCAGCGTAAAGAACTGTGCCTATAAGCTTAGCAATAAATTTCAGAAAAAATATTGTAAATACGACATTGGTAAGAACTGAAAGTTCATCAAGAAGAGATTTATCAGTATTAAATAATACAGTCCAATCTATATACCTGCCGGCTATCATAAATAAACTCAGCAAAATAAACGATATTATCGTTATTATAATATATGTTGTACTAATATAAATTCTTGCTTTTTCATAATCTTTTACGGCGAGCGATTCGGCAAGTTTATTCCTGAGTCCCGAACCAAGCCCGATTTCAAAAAAGGTGAACCACGTCAGGACTGATGAAACTGTAAGCCAGACACCATATTTTGTTCGGTCGAGATAGTCAAGACACATAGGAACCATCATAAATCCGATTACAATACTAGAACCCTTGATTAAAAGTGAAGCAAATATATTTTTTTTTATATTTACAGAACGTTTGTGACCTGTGAAATACTTTTTCAAAAATAACATCATTCTGATAAGACAAATTTTCTATTTGTATCGTCTTCAGATACGATTTTATTCTTTTCTCTTCTGATTATCTCGTAATCGCTGATATCAATATCATTGTAATAAACTGAGGAAATTATGGCTACCATAACTATTACCAAGATGCCGCTGTAAGCGTTGAGAAAAGCTGCTGCTGTTTGCATATAAGCAAAAAAACAAAGAGTATAGTACAACGAAAGCAAGTATAAATAGTTATTTTGTTTTCTGCTGTTATCATAACAATACTTGTAAAACGAAAGAAAAAATGCGAGCATTAAAATAGTAGTAAACAAACCCTTAAGAAATAACTCTTCAAGTATTAAATTATGTATTCCGCCTTGTTTACCTAAAGCCCAATCTTTACCTCCGGCGACATACATCCATTTGTAATATACTTCGTTGTTTTCTTTATCACCGTATCCTACAATCCATTTATCAAGTATTGTATAAATTACCATAGTATAATAATTTAATCTGGGTGTAGCAGTATCTGACATTACCCTTTCTTCAACCATTTTGCTGTCCTCAAGTGCAGACATATCAGGTGTATATGCCCTGAAAAACATGACCCATAACAATGATGCCAATGCAATATAAATCATTATTTTTTTAAATAGAGAATTTTCTACCGTGAACAGATAAATAAAAACCACACCGAGAACAGCAACCCAAGAACCTCTTGAAAAAGTAAGAAGTAAACTTATCGAAAAAAGAGAGATCAATCCTGTTTTGATCAAATAATTTCTAATACCGAATATCGTAATGAACATCGCAATGCAAATAATAAAAGCATGATCATAAGGAGTCTGAAAAATACCTGTAATCCTTTGATAAATATCAAAAGCCCTCGGAATTCTGTCAGTTCTCATAAACCATGTGTCGTAAAAAAACTGAATGGGGCTTACTATTGAGCTAATAACTGCCATATACATAATGGATTTTAACAGGCATCTAATTGTGTCTTTATCAATAAATTTTTTTAGAGAAAAGTACAACAAAAATGCCTGATAATAAATGAAAAGTCTTATATTTATATAGTTTTCTGCAATATTACCGACATAAATATGAAATATAATTACAACTAGAGAAATAATTAAATACAAATAAAATGATTTCTCATATGATGGCATTTTCTTGCTTCGAACAATTTTTGATTCTTTACTTGAGAAAAATCGTAAAACAAGCAGGAATGTAAGAGTCAAAGCCAAATGCCAATCAAGTCTCCAGTTTTTTCCAGTAATAAATTCTAATGGATTCGCAGCACGAAAAACTAACGAACGAACAACTGGAATAATAAGGAACCAAAATGTAATAATTGAATTAATAAAAAACCGTTTCGGCTTTACAGATATAATAATCTGAATAGCTAAAATAATGCATAATGCTATATATCCATAAGTATAAAGTCTGTTATACATTATTTATACCTTTTTTTACAACTATTTAATCTACAGCCCTTTAATAGACTTCTTGATTTTATCAATTAGTTCTGCGGTATAAAACTTTTCTTTTAGCAAAACTAAAGTAACACTCAGGATGAAAGCAGCAAATGTGTTAGTAACTACAACTTCCCTCTTTTTGGGTTTGATAGGTTTATTCGTTATTGTAGCTTTATCAAGAATATTAACGACGGGTTTTTCTCTTACTTCATCAAGTAATATCAGTTCTCTTTGCTTGTGTAGCATGGCTACAAAATTCTGCATTAAAGTAAATTTTCTTTCTAGCCTGATTATCTCTGCTCTAAGAGAAGGAGAATTCTGTTGGTAATTTTTTTCTTTGAATTCTATCATTTCCTGTTCAATGTCCAGAAGCCTTTTTTCTGCATCATTCAATCTAGTCTCCAAATATTCTCTAGATTGTGCTGTTGTTTTTTTCTGTTCATCCTGAAGATTATCAGTTACGGCTGTTGCAATGTAATTAGCTACATCTGCAGCTAGCTGTCTTTCTGGCATTCTGACAATTATAGAAATAAGATAAGTTTCTTTATCATCCTTTACATTCATATTTTGGCCAAGAGTTCTTATTGCTCTTTCCATTGCAAATTCAGCATTTGTAAATGTCTTGTCAATTTGCCAATATTGAATCAAATTCACCGAATCTTTGAACGCTACTGTTTTGTATTTTTTTGAAATTATCAGCCTTGCAATCGTTTTGCTTTTTATTACTTCAGGTATATTAAATCCTTCGATTTTATTTGCAAGACCGAATGTATTTGCCAGTTCTCTTAATGGTCCTGACTGCCCCTTCTGGACGGGGTACATAGTCGCACTGGCTTCATAAATCGGCATAGCCAAAAGGACATATGCAATTGATGCCACTGCGATAATAAAAGTAAAAATTCCAATAAAGTATTTATATTTGAAGATTATCCGAATAAAATAAAAAAAATCAATACTATCGCTATTTTGTATGCTTTCTTCATTTTTTAGATTATCTTTTGTTATATTATTTTTTTCCACAAAATCCCCTAATTTTTATAATCTTCCGTCTATTTCTTTTTTATCCAGTATGTTCTTTACGTCATACACAACAGTTCCTGAATCTTTTTTCAGCTTCTTTAGATCCAGCTTCTTGAACTCGTTATGAGCTACAGCGGCGATTATTGCGTCATAATCTTTTCCGGGTTCAGAGATCATGCTGACTCCATATTCTTCTTCAACCTCATGCTTGTCTGCCCACGGATCGAAGATCTCAACTTTACAGCCGTATTCTTTGAGTTCGTTGATAATATCTATCACTCTTGAATTTCTTATATCGGGACAGTTTTCTTTAAAAGTCATTCCTAGAACGAGAACCTTTGCTCCTCTAATTACTCTGCCTTTCTGGATCATAAATTTTATGACTTTGTTGGCTACGAATATTCCCATATTATCGTTGATCCTTCTTCCTGCGAGAATTACTTCAGGATGATATCCTATCTCTTCCGCTTTATGCGTAAGATAATATGGGTCCACACCTATGCAGTGGCCGCCGACAAGTCCCGGTCTGAAAGGCAGAAAATTCCATTTTGTTCCGGCAGCTTCCAGAACTTCGATCGTGTCGATCCCCATTTTATCGAAAAGTACAGCAAGCTCATTCACAAATGCAATGTTAATGTCCCTCTGAGAGTTCTCGATGACCTTAGCAGCTTCTGCTACTTTTACTGATGAAGCTTTATGCGTTCCGGCTTTAATCACCTTTTTATAAACCTGATCTATTTCTTCCGCAGATTCGGGTGTAGAACCGCTTGTGATCTTCTTGATTGTAGTCAGAGTATGCACTTTATCACCTGGGTTGATCCTTTCAGGTGAAAATCCGCAGAAAAAGTCTTTGTTCAGCTTTAGGTTTGACAGCTTTTCAATGATCGGGATACAGTCTTCTTCTGTTGCTCCGGGATAAACGGTGGATTCGTATACGACTATGTCGCCTTTTTTAATGACCTTACCGACGGTTTCTGAAGCTCTGATGAGAGGTGTAAGATCGGGGTTTTTGTATTTATCGACCGGAGTAGGCACCGCAACAATGTAAAAATCGCACTTTTTAATATCATCGAGTTTTGCAGTGCATTTTAACAGCTTTGCCGATTTTAAGTTTTCAGATTCGACTTCAAGAGTTCTGTCTATGCCTTTTTTGAGCTCTTCTACCCTTTTTGCATTTACATCGAAACCAACCGTTTCGAATATCTTGCCGAATTCAACAGCTAGAGGGAGACCTACATATCCGAGGCCTATAACGGCGATCTTATGTTTCTTCATTATTATATCTCTCTTAATTTCAAATTTATTTTATAAAAATCTATATACCATTCCAGAAATTTTCTTATGCCTTCTTCTATCCCTGTTCGCGGTGAATATCCGAAGTTCTTCATCAAATCCTGAACATCTGCGTGGCTTGCAGGAACATCGCCCGGCTGAAGCGGCAGATAATTCTTTTCCGCTACTTTTCCCAGATATTTCTCGATAGTATTTATAAAATCCATCAGCAGTACAGGTCTGTTACTTCCTATGTTATATATCCTGTAAGGTGCGGAAGATGAACCCGGATCGGGATTTTTCCCTGTCCAGTCCGGATTAGGTTTCGCCGGGTTCTTTATAACCCTGGCAATACCTTCAATAATATCGTCAATATAAGTAAAATCCCTTCTCATCTGACCGTTGTTGAAAACATCAATCGGTTTGCCTTCGATAATTGCTTTTGTAAAAAGGAAAAGTGCCATATCCGGCCTTCCCCACGGCCCGTAAACAGTGAAGAACCTGAGTCCTGTTGTGGGTATATTGAATAAATGGCTGTAGCAGTGTGCCATCAGTTCGTTTGACTTCTTTGAAGCTGCGTATAAGCTCACAGGGTGATCGACATTATGATGGATCGAGAACGGATATTCCTCGTTCTTCCCGTACACGCTTGAGCTGCTCGCATAAACAAGATTATTTACATCATTATGCCTGCAGGCTTCTAAGATGTTGAGGAAACCGGTAATATTCGAATTGATATAAACATCAGGATTCGTAAGGCTGTATCGCACTCCTGCCTGTGCGGCTAGATTGCATACTGCATCGAATTTTTCTTCTCTGAACAATTTGTCCAGGTTTTCTTTATCTTCAAGATTTAGCTGAACGAATTTGTAGTTTTTGTGTTTTCTGCTTACTAAAGTCTTCGAATAGCTTATGTCGTCTGCAGATATTCCTGTTCTTTTCAGCCTTCCGAATTTAACATTCATATCATAATAATCATTAATACTGTCGATTCCGGTTACATCCGCACCTTCAGAGATCAGTCTTTCCGCTAGATGATAACCGATGAATCCGGCCGTCCCTGTTACAAGAATTTTCAAAATTTAAACCTAATTAAATTTTACTGATTAGCAGCAGTATAGTAATCGTTGACGTAACGATTCCGAGCCAAGATCTGACCTCTTCTCTCCACTTGCTGTCAGGTTCTTTTTGAACTCTTTCTACGATAATTTTAGATCCTTCTTTTACATCTGGAGAAAAAAGCCAACCGTCAACTTTCGCGTTTCCGCCCGGGTAATAAATAACTGTTTCTCCAACCTCAAATTCCATGCTTTTAATTGGTCCTCCTGCTGCTTCAACGTAATCTGCAAGTGTCCAGTCGTTCCTGTAAGCTAATTTTTGAGGCCTGTAAACAAAACCTTCTACTGATACTACTCCAGGTCTTTTAGGAATGTGTACATCATCCTTGTCTTTCATTACTATCTTAACTCTTGAAGAACTTGTAGCTTTTTTAAAATCAGTTATAATTTGTGTAGTATCTCTCTGAAAAACCGTACCTTCCAGAAATGCTTCATGAGTTAATCCCCCCGCTCTGTCAATTATATCCTTAAGAGTCTCATCTCGATAAGTTAAAGAATACACTCCGGGAAATTTAACTTCACCGGAAATAGTAACTTTTCTTAAATGTTCATAATCAGGATGTTTTCTTATTACAACATGATCATTATCTTGTAAGAAAAACTTTTTCTCTGATATAATCCCTGTTTCAAGAAAATCTGAGTCTAGTTCTACATCAAAAACCTGGGAAAGAGAATCTGTTTCGAACCTGTTTTTCTTTAACCTGAAAACTACCCCTTTATATTTATAAGCTCCTTCTTTAAATCCATGCGCCTTAAAAACCAGATCTTCCACGGTCATATTTTTACTTAATGGATATTCACCTTCATATTTTACGTATCCTGTGATCTTAACCTTGGGTTCTGTGAAAACAACACCTATACCGTATATTCTTAACTGATCTCTATCTTCAAGAAATACGTCTTCTGATTTATCGCCTGCCATTACTTTATTCAAATCTATTGGAATTATTCTCGTTGTGAGCCCGTCTTCATTGTATCTCGTCAGATCAGCCCTCTTCATATATGTCATATTCTTCTGCTTATCGTCTTCTATACCGCCTTTTGAAAATATCAGATCAGAAATTCTGGTACTGTCGCTGAGATAATAAAAACCCGGCCTTGCTATATATCCGCTTATAGATACTACTTTTTTTGATTTCAGATTCCATTCAGAGTGAATGAATATGCTGTCTTTCTGATTTAGATTGAAATTTACATCTCCGTTCTCTAAATCAAGACTGACGAATTCTGTAGATGCATTTGGTTTTGTTCTTATAAGTTCAACTCTATGCAGAAACGCGTCTGATAATACTCCGCCGCATTTTAAAAGAAGATCATTTATTGTCATATCTTTTGTGTATGCATATCTGCCTTTCCTGTAGACTGCTCCGCCTATTGCTACATAATCTGAAAGTAATCTTGGAATTGAAAATACTGTTACGTTGTCATGGCTATATAGTTTGATAGGTTGAATTTCAACTTTACCGTCATTTCCTATTCTGGTAAATTCAAGGTCGTATATTTTTGTGCTAACCACAGGATTCGTTCTCTGCTCAAAAGGTAAAAGCCTTTCAATTTTCACCCTGTCAATACCTGCAGTAGGCAGTAGACCTCCGGAAAATTTTATCAGATCAGATAATGTTTCATTGTCTTTAATCTCGTATTTTAAGGGCTTTAGTACTTCTCCGTTTAGTTGTATTGTATTTAATCTTGGTCCTACAAAAATATTATCACCGTTCTTAAGATTTATGTCACTTACATTTTTCCCGGTCATAAGGTAATCGTATATATCCAACTCTGTTAATATTTTGCCTTCTCTAAGAATTATAATATTCCTTAGAGTTCCTTTCGCCGTTACACCCTTTGCTTCTTTTAGAGCGTCTAGAGCTGTTGAATAAGCGCTCAAATTATATGATCCTGGAACAACGACTTCGCCGTTTACATGCACATTTATTGATTTCAATTTACTCAAAGTTATATCAAAGAAAGTCGTCGGACGTCCGCCTGGCGGATCGATAGTATTATATCTTTTTGAGAGAGTTTTCTTCAAAATATTGTTAAGGTCTCCCAGTTTATAGCCGTGTAAACTAATTACACCAACATCTTTAAGATATACTGCCCCGTCATTCCCGACACGTAATGTTCTTTGAAATTCCGTATCTCCCCATAAAGTCAGAATTAATTCATCTCCCGGCCCTACAACGTAATTTGAATTTGATAAAAGCCCCGTTTCTTTTGATTTTGATGCGAATTTCAAAAATATATCATAACCATAAAAATCTTTAATTGATTGATAATATGCATAATTATCTTCAAACAGTAATCCGTCAAGAGAAGCTCTTGCAGTTCTTATTTTCTTTTCTTCTTCTTCCGCTTCCTTCTTTTTTTGCTGCTCTATTTTCTCATTTTCTTCTTTTATCTGCTCTTCTGTCTTTTTCTCGGATATTTTTGTTTCAATTTCCTTAAGAGCATCAATTTTACCCTGCTCTTTAAGTTGTTCAAGAAGATTTTCGTTGCCGGGTTTCATTAGCTCTTTTACGATCTCATCCTGCGCTAGTGGTGTTTCTTCCTGGGGAGTAATAAATTCGCTTGGATATGTTTTATCCGTTTGAAATTCTTCCTGGACTTTCACCATTTCAGACTCAATAAAACTGTCATCTTGCGAATAGAGAGTACTTTCAGGAATTATAAAGCAGGCATATATTAAAATTACTGCAAGAATTACCGAAAACTTATACACAACACACTCCTCAATTTAATTACTTTTTACAAACTGCCAAAAATATGAATTTTCCATATCTTTGTCAAGCTTTTACTTAACGCGTTTTACTTGAGAAATCAGGTAAAACAATGATTTATACAACATAGTTTAAATGCGGTTCCAAAATAATTGTATCGCCTTTTACTTTTGACATTACAGCCGATTCTTTTTATATTCCATAGATGTTAAATACGGAAACGGTTTGTTGGAAAATAATATCGGCAAAATACTGAAGGATAAAAGAACTGAGATTGGATTATCCGTTGCGGATGTTTCAAAAAAAATAAAGATCCGCGGCAGTTTTATCGAAGCGATAGAAAACAATGACATTAAATCACTTCCTGAATCATATTACGATCTTTTTTTAAAAAAGTACGCCGGACTCTTGAACGTAGATATCCCCGAAGATGAAGAAAAAAAGAAGCAGAAGGACATGATCTTAGAAATGCTTACCGAGTCCGAGAACGGGAAAAAGAAAAATAATCCCGCTGCCGAGTTCATTAGAAAGATCCTGCTTTTCGTTTACATTCACAGAAAATTTTTTATCGGACTTGTTATAGGTCTGCTGCTTTTCATGTTCATCCGCCACATGTATGTGCTTTTGAATGAGGATGAGAAAAGCGAAAAAAGCGAATCTATGGTTAAGATCATCACGATCGAAGGCGATCCGCAGGATAAGATAAGCGTTGCAGTAAGAGATTCTTTTATGGTGGGAGATGAGGATGCTGAATATTTTTCAATGAGAATTATAGCTTCCGATTCATGCTACATTTATTACTATTCCGATACGCTTCAGGTTTCGGAGATCATGCTCGTTCCGGGAAAGGATCTCGATATAAAGGCTGAAAATATTATCGAGGCCAAGCTCGGTCAGAGCGGCGCGGTCAGGATCGAATTCAACGGGGAAAGTGCTCTTGATGATCTGAAAAATTACAGCGGATACAGTTCATACCTGAAAGCGACTGTGAGAGGAGTTCAGCGGGTTAAGCAGTCAGATAAGATCGGAACATATTTAAAAAACGTTTACGGACTGGAATAAATTATGAGAAGAAAAACAAAAAAGGTCAGGATCGGATCGGTCGTGATCGGAGGAATGAATCCGATAGCCGTTCAGTCAATGACGAACACTTTTACTGAAAATACCGAAGCAACGGTTAAACAGATCCTTGAGCTTGAGGATGCCGGCTGCGACATTGTAAGATCGACAGTTCCGGATAAGAGATCGGCAGAATCTTTTAAGGAAATAAAAAAGCATATTCACATACCGCTCGTTGCAGATATCCATTTCGACTACGAACTGGCTATGCTTGCCGCAGAATACGGTGCGGATAAGATCAGGATCAATCCCGGGAACATCGGCGGAAGGGAAAAAACGCGTGAAGTGCTTCAGGTATGCAAAAAGCAGGGCGTTCCGGTCAGGATAGGCGTTAATTCCGGATCGCTGGAAAGAGACATTTTAAAAAAATATGACAAAGTTACAGCTGATGGAATGGTCGAGAGCATGGTCAAATACATCTGCTACTGCGAAGAAGAGAATTTTACGGACATCGTTCTTTCGATGAAGTCATCAGATGTGCCTCTGATGGTAGAATCCTATAAAAAGATAAGCAGTATGTACGATTATCCTCTGCATCTCGGAGTTACTGAAGCCGGCAGTGTTTTTTCGGGTTCGATAAAATCATCGGTCGGTCTGGGCATTCTTCTATATGAGGGTATCGGAGATACGATCAGAGTATCTCTGACAGGAGACGTAAAGCAGGAGATAAAAGCGGGTAGAATCATCCTGCGTTCTTTGGGATATCAGATCAACGGCGTGAACCTAATTTCGTGCCCGACCTGCGGAAGAACGAAAGTCAACCTTGAGAAATTGGTCGCAATGCTGGAACCGGAGCTTGACAAGATCAAAGTAAGAGGCTGCATAAATGTCGCTGTAATGGGATGCGCCGTGAACGGACCCGGCGAAGCCAGAGAAGCCGATATAGGGGTTGCAGGCGGGATAGGCGAATTTCTGCTTTTCCGCAAAGGCGAGATCATACGCAAGATCCCCGAAGCGAATGTACTTGAAGTTCTGATAGATGAAATTTCCGCATTAAACAATACTCTATGATTAAATTTTTAATTAGATCCGCCTTATTTGCGTTCGTAACCTATTGTTTATCCGGCTGCGTTCCGGCATCTGATGACGAATTTGACGAGATCTATGTCGGGAAACTTCCTTTAAAGACGGGGAATAAATGGGTTTATGAAATCACCCGGGGAAGCGGATCCTTTACCGATTCTGCTGAAATAAAGGATTATCTGCCGTACCAGATCGATGAAATTACGAACAGATATCTCTACCTTTACAAAGATATTGCGTTCACTTTGATGATGTCTGAACCGGAATACGATACAGTTTATGTAAAGCTGCTGGAGTACGATAATGATCTGCTTCTTCAGTATGGATGCGAGAAGCGGGACAGATCAGGTTTTCCCTACGGAGATGCCGTGATCTTCGATGAACCGCAGACCGTTCTGGACCATAAAGACAATTCCTCTGTCGAAGAGCTGTTCATAAGTTCGCTTGATTTGAATAAGAACGGCTTTACAATAACCCTGAACGATACTATTGTCAACTGTATTAAAAAGAGAATGATCCAGTCATCCGGTTCATTTATTACAACAGATCTTAATTACGATCTGTATTACTATTTTACCGATCTCGGCGTTCTCAAGATCGAAGGAGTTGTCAACAGTTCCGCTTTTTCCGCAAAAGCAGTAAGCTGTATTTTGAAATAATTCTAAATAGAATTCGAGCTGTTTGTACCGCTGACCGAAAGCTGATTTACGGGCTTCGCGCTTTTTTATTAAAATATCATACATTCCGATCCCGGAATAATGCTATTTCTTAACATAAAAAATCACTCACGCCTTAATCATAAATCGCTTTTATGGTCAGCTCATACAAACTGTGCGTATTTTCTATCTGCCTTACCTTTCACTATTCCATCTTCTTTCTCATTTTCTTTTCCTTTTCGTCTTTTTCTTTTTTTTCTTCCTTCTTCCCTGCCTGAAATCAGTTCAGAGACCAGCGGAAGTGCGCGGTTCTGTTCATATTATCATTGATCTCTTTTACCTTACTCTGTACATAGCAATATGACAGGCAGCTCTGAACTGGACATTTCGGGCTGTCCTTTTCTTTGTTACTTTCTTTTCGGACAAGCAAAAGAAAGTAAGAGAGCTCCTTCATTTACATTCATATAATCACACACTTCAAGGCGGTACGCCCTACGCACAAATTAAAAAGGGCGGAAATTCCGCCCTTTAAAATATTCTCTTTTACCAGTTAAGCTTTCTGATCCGCAGCCTTCTCAAGCGCCGCTTTCTTTGCAGCCTCAGCCGCCTTAGCCTCTTCAGCCTTAAAAGCTTCTTTTTCCGCTGCTATCTGATCAGCGGACTTCGATCTGTCGCCCTTATCAATAAAGCAGCCTTTCGGACACTTATATTTCGCCCCGGTCAATGTATCTTCAATATTATAATTAACAACAGGCAGATCACCATCCATCTTAATAGCCCCTGACGGAGTAGTCTTAGGCAGCGAACATATCTTACAACCGATACAGCCGACAACACACGCATCCGTAACTTCCTTACCCTTAGCATTCGAATTACATGCAAGATACACCTTGGCTCCTCTCGGCATGAGCTTCATAACGCCTTTCGGACATGCGCGAACACAGGCTCCGCAGCCTACGCATTTCTCATCAATAACGTACGGAAGACCGTTCTCTCCCATACCCATAGCCCCGAACGGACAGGCTTCCACGCAGTCCCCGAAACCGAGACATCCGTAATCGCACATCTTATGCCCGCCGGACACAAAAACCGCGCTGGCGCAGCTCTTCGGCCCGTAGTATTCAAACCTGTTCTTCGCGTTCTCCTTAGTTCCGTTACAGGCGCAGTAAGCCACCATCGGAACTGATTCTTTTGCAGTAACACCCATTATCTCGGCTATTTTATTTGCGACCTCTTTTCCTCCGGGTGAACAGAGATTGATCTCGGCTCCCGACGATACAATAGCATTGGCATAACCGGAGCATCCCGGAAATCCGCAGGCTCCGCAGTTCGCCTGAGGCAGAATTCCGCTTATTTTCTCGACTTTCGGGTCTACCTCTACAGCGAACACTTTAGAAGCATAGGCAAGTATTGCGCCGAATACCGCTCCAAGTAACCCGACCCAGACTAATGCGGTTAAAATTTGTCCTATATCCATTTAATCTCTCCGAACCCTTTAGTTTACATTATTTTCATTCCGCTGAAGCCTAAAAAGGCCATAGCTATCAGAGCCGATGTTACAAATGCTATCGGAAGCCCTTTCATGCTTTCGGGCAGATCCGCAAGCTCCAGTTTTTCCCTTATACCCGCCATAATTACAAGGGCGATCGTAAATCCGACTCCGCCCGTAAATCCGTTCCATATCGATTCAATAAAAGTATAATGGGAACCGTCCGGCCAGAGCGTATCAATATTCAGTATCGCCACACCCAGCACCGCGCAGTTCGTTGTGATCAGCGGTAAAAAGATCCCGAGAGCAGAGTATAAAGACGGCATATTCTTCTTCATGAACATCTCTATGAACTGAACAAGAGCCGCGATCGTCAGAATGAAAGCGATCGTATTAAGATATTCAAGCTGATAAGGTACCAGAATATAATAATAAACCAGATAAGTCACGAATGAAGCCAGCGTCATCACAAAAATGACCGCCATACCCATTCCGACGGCACTGTCCAGTTTTTTCGATACGCCGACGAAGGGACATATTCCTAAGAATCTGCTGAGAACGAAGTTATTTAAAAATATCGATCCTATAGCTATCATTATCATATGATTCATATTCATTTGGAGCCTCCGTTACCTTTGCTTTTACGAATCCTGTTCCAGTTTATGAAAGCCAGTATCAGACCGAGCATCAGAAAGCCGCCGGGAGGAAGAATCATCATTAACGGTCCCTTATAAGCAGATCCGAAAAGCGGAAATCCGAAAAAAGTACCGCTGCCGAGTATTTCTCTGAAACCGGACATTAGAGAAAGAGCTATCGTAAAACCTATTCCCATTCCGAATGCATCCACAGCTGAATCCCAGATGGAATTTTTAAAAGCGAAAGCTTCCGCCCTTCCCAGGATTATACAGTTAACCACTATCAGTGGTATAAATATTCCCAGTGATGAGCTTAAAGCGGGCATCCATGCTTTCATGCTGAGATCGACTATTGTGACGAACGTAGCTATCATAACGACGAAGATCGGTATCCTGATGTCGTTCGGCGTCACTTTTTTTAAAGCGGAAACGAGAACTGACGATCCTATAAGCACGAAAGTTGTAGCCGCTCCCATACCGAGCGCGTTTATCATATTCGTGGTCACGGCAAGAGTTGCGCACAGCCCCAGGCCCAGTACCAATACCGGATTATCCTTAAAGAATCCTTTCGTTAAATTTTTCTTAAATTCCATTATTTACCTCCCGCAGATATTTGAGCCTGAGCATTCTCGATCGAATCTCTCTGCGCCTGCAGTTTTACCATATCGACCTCTACTACTTTTGACGGGTCGCCGATGTATATGACCTCTTCCTGAACCGATTTCTCGAGCGCTTTCTTCACAAGTTCAGTATAATCATTAATGCTTTTACAAACCGCTCTTGTAGTTATTGTAGCGCCTGTTAATGACTGAACTTTATCGGGTGAAGAAGAATCGTCTTTCTCTACAACGACTTTTGATGAATTCTTATCTTTGAACCATGTCTCGAAGAAAGGCTCTTTATCGCCGTATTTTATCGTCTGTGCTTCCGCGCCCAGACCCGGAGTTTCGGTATGCTTAAGCACTTTTATTCTGTTTATCTTGAACTCCGGACCGGTACAGACCATAGTTTCAACAACACCCGAGAATCCGGATCCTTTAGCCAGGAAAATGTATGCTATATGACCGAAAGATTCTTCATTTTCTTTAACTTTATAGAAATATTCGAAAGAACCGTTCACCTCAACGCTGTCCTTTTCGTAAATTACGCTGCTGATCTTATCTTCAGGAACAATGCCGTTGAGAACATATTCTCTTGCGGCTGTTTCTGTTTCAGCTTTTAATTTCTCTATCGCCGGCTTTGTAAAACTGTTGAAGAAAGCGAGCGCTCCTGCGGCTATGCCGCCTACGATAAAGAGAATTGCTGCGAGTTTGAACATATTTCCCATTCTTTTCTCCTTTACGCTTTCTTTGGTTGAACATAGCCGAATTTCTTCGGAACGGTATATTTATTTATAAGCGGCACGAAGCAGTTCATTATGAGTATCGAATATGAAACACCTTCTGGATATCCGCCCCATATCCTTATAGAGACAGTCAGGAATCCGAGTCCGAGAGCGAAAATTATGTTGCCCTTATCCGTAAGCGGCGATGTTACCATATCTGTAGCCATGTAGAAAGCTCCGAGAGCGAGTCCGCCCGCAAGTATATGGAAAACGGGATCATAACCCATCAGCCAGGTCATCACGAAAACGGTGGCTATATAAAAGAAAGGAACTCTCCAGTTCACAAGACCCAGAATTATCAGCGCGATAACGCCGGCAAAAAGAGCCATAAAGGAAGTTTCGCCTATACAGCCTGATACGCTTCCTACGAAAAGCTCCCAGTAACCGATACCTTTATCTGCGAGTATCTCTACCGTTTTCATTTCAGGATTTGCTTTTATAGCGGTCTTTACAAGATTTAATGGCGTAGCTGAAGATATCGCATCCATAGTTTCATGCGTGTACGGCTGAGTCCAGAACTTGTTAGATGTCATTTGAACAGGCCATGAAGCGAGCATGAAAGCTCTTCCGATCAGCGCCGGATTGAAAATATTGAATCCGAGTCCGCCAAAAGCCTGTTTTGCTATGGCGATCGCGAAAACCGATCCGAGCATAACGATCCACCACGGAATGTCCGCGGGAACGTTAAAAGCAAGAAGCAGTCCCGTGAGCATAGCGCTGCCATCTGAGATTGTGACCGGCTTTTTTCTAAATTTCTGTATCGCGGCTTCGGTTATTACGCAGGATACCACGGCGACGAGTTCCAGCATAATAGCTTTGAATCCGAAGAACCAGTATGATGCGAAGACCGCGGGTATCAGCGAGATGATCACCGTATACATTATCTTCGATATCGAGCTTTTATCCCTTATGTGGGGATTCGCCGATACGATCAACATTTTATCCATCTATAAACCTTCTTAAATTATTTTTTTCTCTTCATTTCGGCAATTTTAGCTTTGCCGATATTGAAATAATGTACAAGATTCCTTTTTGCGGGGCATACGTAAGCGCAGGTTCCGCAGAGCATGCAGTCGAGGATACCGAGTTTTTCAGCCTGCTCGTATTTTTTGTGCTGAACGTTGATCTGGATCTCGGTCGGTATAAGCTTCATAGGACATACGGATATACATTTCCCGCAGGAAATGCACGGCTGCTCTTCATAAACAGCGGCGTTCTCTCTGCTCAGGCAGAGTATTCCGGAAGTACCTTTATGAACCGGAGCTTCCCTAGAATACATAGCCGCTCCCATCATCGGTCCGCCGTTCACTACTTTAAAGACATCCTCTTTTACTCCGCCGCAGTACTGAATCAGCTCGGTTGTTGGCGTACCGATCCTTACAAGAAGGTTCCTGGGATTAGATATCGATTCGCCGGTGACTGAAACCACTCTCTCGTAATACGGTTTATTCATAGCGACAGCCTCATAAACGGCGTTCGCAGTTCCGACATTGGACACTACAACGCCGACATCCATCGGTAAACCGCCCGAGGGGACTTCCTTTCCGATAGATGCGAAAATAAGCTGTTTTTCACCGCCCTGAGGATATTTTACTTCGAGATCAACTACTTTAATATTCTGCTCGTTAGCTGTTTTTTCTTTCATGATCCTTATCGAATCAGGCTTGTTCTTCTCGATACCGATAATACCGTTCGGAGCATTCACCACTTTCATCATCAGCTTAAGCCCTTCGATGATCGTATCCGGCGATTCCTGCATAAGCCTGTCATCGGCTGTCAGATACGGTTCGCACTCAACTCCGTTCAGAATGATATAGTTAATTTTCTTGTCAGCCGGCGGAGACAATTTTACATGGGTCGGAAATCTCGCACCGCCCATACCGGTAATTCCTGCCGCTGCGATCTTTTTCTTAATTTCATCAGCGGTCAACTGGGAATAGTCGTTTTTTACTCCGACACCCGGGAATAACTCGTCCTTTCCGTCATTTTCAATTATTATCGCATCGGTCTTATTTCCAGCGGCATCCGCGATCTTTGCAATAGCTTTAACTTTTCCGGAAATAGAAGCGTGGACCGGAGCGGATACGAAACCTCCCGCTTCGGAAACGGGCTGTCCGACCTTTACTTCATCGCCCACAGCAACTATCGCTTTAGATGGTGCGCCGATATGCTGATGCAGATGAATAGCCGCTATCTTAGGAGCCGGCATTTTTTCTATAGGCATCTTTTCCGAAAAATTTTTTCCGTCCGGAGGATGATAGCCACCCTTAAAAGTGTATTTCATCGAAACCCACCCCATGATTTATTTCAACGCGGGCAAAATAAAAATTAAATTCCTTTTAGTCAATTTCTTTTGTTATGAAAATAACTGTATCTTTTCAAACTTTTGCTCTATAAAATATATAATAAAAAGTATTTTAAATTTATATTAATATTCTTATAATTACGTTCTGTTAAAATAAAAACGGGAAAATTCATGAAAGTAGCGATATACCCCGGAACGTTCGACCCTCTCACCAACGGGCATCTTGATCTCATTGAAAGAGCATCTAAACTGTTCAATAAACTGATAGTCCTCGTCGGTGAAAATTCAGCAAAAAAGCCGCTTTTTAATGTAGATGAAAGAGTAAAAATGATAGAAAATTCGATAAAACATCTCAAAAATGTAAAGGTTGATTCGAATTCTGAACTTACTGTCGAGTATGCAAAGAAACATAATGTAAATATTTTAGTAAGAGGTGTCAGGGCTTTCGCGGATTTCGAATATGAACTTCAGATGGCCCTTATGAACAGAAAGCTGGACGAGAACATCGAAACGGTGTTCCTGATGCCCAAGAACGAATATTCTTACCTGAATTCATCGCTCATAAAAGGCATCGCCGATTTTGACGCGGATATAAAAGAATTCGTTCCGCCCGCTGTGATTAAAATGTTAAAGCAGAAAAGAAAAAAGAAATAGGAAAAGATATGCCTGAAAACAAAATAACTCTGACTGACGATTTCAATATCTATAATATGATTAAAAACGTATGGGTAAACAGGATTCTGTTCATCTCCATAATATCAGCATTCGGCATAGGGAGCATCATCTACACTTTGGTAGTAGATCCTATCTGGGAAGTGACATCGATAATTAAGCCTGCGGATCCTTCAGAAGAAACGACGCTGAACGAAGCTTCACCTATTATCGGGCTTTCGTTAGGCGGTTATTCGCACGATCCGGTCATCAACAATATTCTTATAACTTTAAAATCAGATACATTTCTGGAAATATTCTACAATAGATATAAGAATAACGAAAATCTTTTTGAATTCGACAAGGATAAATTCAATGACAAAGACAGTTTAACTGTTGAAGAATTAAAGCGCTACGATGCTATTGAAAAACTAAACAAAATTATTGATTTTCATGTCAATACTGATCATAATACGATAACGATCTCAGTTAGACTCAAAGATAAATACTTCGCTTATGATTTCCTGAATGACTTTCTTAAAACTCTTAAAGAATACATAGCCGAACAGAACATTCAGGAAATTGAAAATGATTTCAATTTTTATACTGAGATAACCAAAAATTCCAATGATCCGATAATTAATCAGATGCTGGAAAAGAAGTTAATGGATAAATTGGAAAAAAAATTCAAATTATCTTCTAATGTTTTTAGAATTGTTCAGAAACCGGCAGTGCCTGCCAAAAGAGTATTTCCGAAAAGAACTATGATAGTTGTGCTTACTACTTTTATCGGGTCATTAATCTCATTTATGACTATATCTCTTATACCTGTTTTTAGAAAGATTTATGTACTATTAAAGGAAACGGATAATTGATTCCGGATTCGTTTTACTATATACTAATTCTCCTCATTTTTTCCTTTGTAATTTTAGCTTGGTTAAAATGTGGAAGTTTAATTAATCCTGTATCCTATTTCAATATCTGGTGGGGATCTTTTTTATTCATCTCAAGCATAAATCTTGTCGGTATAAGAACTCCAAGAATAGATACTTACTGGATGTTTCTTTTAGCACTTTCTGCATATTCAATCGGAAGCATTACTTTTCTTGAAAATTACAATACTAAACAGAAGATGACTCCGGGATATTTTAAAAATTATAATTATCTTTCTGAGAATAAACTACCAAAAATATTTCTTTTTTTACAGATAATTACTCTTGTCATTTTATTGTTCTTCTTTAAAAAAAGCTTAAATATGCTAACTTCTCTTGATCCTGGAACTTACAGATATCTTGTTTATACTGATGAAGGTGTGTTTCAAGGTCACAGAATACTTCTTAATTATTATTTAAGGCCGGTTGTTTTTATTACAACATTCCTTACTCTTGCAGGTGTTTTTTACGGAATTATGAAAAAGAGATTTTTTGTATTGGCAGCCGTAAATATTTTTTTATACAGTATGGTGATACTCGGCAGAAGTGCCATCATACTGATCGTGTTTAGTTCAGTAATAGGATTTCTTTATATGTATGACACCAATCTTATAAAATTAAAAAAAAGATATTTAGCGATACTTTTGATACCTATTATTTTTGTTATCAGCTTGAGCGTTTTCAGGAAATCTTATGCATCAGCTAAAACAGCTACTGACATTCTATATGAATATTTCATATGGTACCTTACCGCACCATTCACTGCATTCGATTTTTTTCTGCATAATTTTAAGGTTAATGTAGATTATGATTTTTCAATATGCAGGAGTTTTTTTGGCGGTATCGAAGATTTTCTTGAACCTTTCATAAGGAAAGTATATCCTAATTTTAATCAGATCAACAATTCATCGCACGATATGATCGGTCAATACCGTGATTTTGGAGGAATCGCAACACATCATAACTCACATTACACTATGCTCTTCACATTTTACAGAGATGCAGGAATGTATGGGATTTTAGTCTTCTCATATATTTTCGGGATTGTAAATGCTACAGTGTATAACAGTTTCAGAAAAAATCCCGGTATGTATAATCTGATATTATTGATTTTTCTGACTTATCTAAGTATTATGAGCACAACGAGATGGGAGTTTATGTATTCGTGGACTTGGATCGTAATACTCGGTTCTTTAATTCTGACAAGAAGATTCATTTTTTCAGAAAAGAAACTGAATTTCTGAATTTTTTACTCATTAATCAGCAACACCACACATTTATATATTTTTTTATTTGAACAAAGTTAAGATAATTTTCGTATATTTACGGAGTTTTTACAGTAATAAAGGTAAAAAAAGTAGAATGTTCAGAAGCAACCTTATAAATCTTATAATATCATACACCGGGCTTTTTCTCGGCTTGTTTAATACTTTTTTCAAACCCAAGGTCATGACATCGGAAGAGATCGGGATACTCAGCACAATTCTGTCGATCACAGCCCTACTGCAGCTTCTTTCATACGCAGGATTGCAGTCAGTGATAATGAGATTTTATCCGGTTTTTAAAGAAACCGAAAATAAAGCGAAATTTATATCTTCTGTAGTGATCACTTCATATTTCCTGCTGTGCTTTGTTCTTTTCCTGCTTTTCTTATGTAAAAGTATTATTATATCATACTATGGCAGCGGTCCGATAGAAGAATATTTCATTTATATTCCCGGTTACTTAATCCTGTCACATTCTACCGAGCTTTTTGAAAGAATTTCGAGAGTGTTGTTCGTTTCGGTTAAGTCCAATATGATTAGAAATATCCATTTTAAAACCGCGAACTGCATATATCTGATCCTGATGTTCATATTTTCTTTATCCTTTCAAAGTTATATTCGTTTCTTTATGATCATGAGCCTAGTGACATTGATACAGATGATATGGCTGTCAATAAAGAATCTGAAAATAAAATGGGCTTATAAAGATCTGATTCCGGATCTAAAATTTATGAGGCAGTTCATATCATATTCGTTTTTCATGCTGGTAGCATCTATATCAGGCAACCTTGCAAATAACCTTGATAAAATAATGATAGGTCATTACCTTAACCTCAGCAAAACTGGAATCTACGCCATCGCTCTTGCTATAACAAGCATGATGAATATAATTTTTGAATCTTTCTCAAGGATCACACAACCAAAACTTTCTGAATATGTACAAACGCAAAACATACCGAATATCAGGAAAACTTTTTATGATAATCTTTATAATAATATTCATTTCGGAGTGATCGTTTTCGTACTCATCTCAGTTTTCTCCCGGGATATACTGTCTTTACTCGGAAAAGAATATACCGAAGGCACTACTGTTATTATAATCATAGCTATTGGTCAGCTATCGAATCTTTCAACAGGAATGTGCGGTGAAATAGTTTCGCTTTCAAAATACTATAGGTTCGATTTTTATTCGAGAACGATCCTTATTTTCATAGTTATAGCTTCTAACGCAGTTTTCATTCCAATTTTCGGAATTACAGGAGCTGCCGTAGCCACCAGCTCAAACCTGATAATATACGATATATTTAAAATGATCTACGCATACAGAAAATTCGGGATACATCCTTTCACAAGAACAACATTAAACTTTTATATTTCTGGGCTTATTATAGCCTTCGTGATATCAATTCTGAAACACTTTATGTATATAAATTTGATAAATATATCTTTGATTTCTCTCTTTTCTTTTATCCTTTATGATATTATCTTAGGATATGTGTTTAATTATGAATATTCAATTATACGAAAATTAAAGAAAAAATATATAAAATGATCAAACTCTTTATTCTTACCAATTCAGCCGGAGCTATTCCGCAAAAGATTCTTGAGACCGAATCAATTTCAGTTGAAGTTATCTCATCATATTTCAAATCGAAGTCGGCAGAGGTTATTGTTCTTACATATGATCAATTTATTACAAAATATGGAGAGTTTAGAAACGAGATCAGGGATTCCTTCTTTATTTATGCAAGCTCTCAGCACCCGACGTATTATTCAGCTATTGAAGATGTGCTTCTATTTATTGAAAGATCCGGAGGTATTCTAATACCCGATTTCATTCATTTCAGAGCTCATGAAAATAAGTATCTTCAGGAAATGATAAAAGCTGAGCTGAATATTTCAACTCCCGGATCGTATCTTATCAGCAGCATTGAAGAAGGTCATTCAAAAATATTGAATTTGAAATTTCCGATCGTAGCAAAGCTGGCTTCAGGTTTCGGAAGTAATTTCGTAAAATTACTGAAAAATGAAAAAGAAGCTGAAAAGTATCTTGCAGATAATCTTACAGCAGTTATAAAAACGAGAAAGAATTTTATTAAATACAGAAATAAAGTCAATGAATACCGAAATAAACATCCTTTAAAAGTTGGAAAAATAATCTTCCAGGACTTCATTGACGAAATAGAAAATGACTGGAAAATTCTTATATTCGGCAACAGATTGTTCTACCTGAAAAGATATTTTAAAGAAAATGATTTCAGGGCATCCGGGAGCGGTAACTTCGATAATAAGACTGCTCCTGATAAGAAACTGCTCGAATTCGCGATGTCAGTAAAAATCAAATTGAATACTCCCTGGGTATCGCTTGATATAATTCAAAAGAACGATTTGTTATATCTTATCGAATATCAGTGCGTACATTTCGGTTTATACACTGCTATGAAAAGCATAAAGCATTTTGAATACATAAATGGCAAATTCGAAGAATTCAATGGTCAGACCGATATTGACCGGATATTTGCAGAAGAGCTGTACAGTTTTATAACAGGATATAATATCTAGCCTTATGAAAGAAGATACTTCACCTGCAATATCAGTAATTATGTCCGTTTACAACAGCAGTCCTTATTTGAAAGAAGCCGTTGACAGCATACTCCGGCAGTCTTTTCGCGATTTTGAATTTCTGATAACTGATGACTGTTCTACAGATGGTTCACGAAAGATATTAAATGATTATCTTTTAAAGGATAACAGAATTATACTGATCCTGAACGATAAAAATGAAGGGCTGACAGTAAATCTGAACCGTATGATCACTAAGGCCAGAGGTAAATATATTGCCAGAATGGATTCTGATGATATATCTATGCCGGACAGATTTGAAAAAGAGCATAATTTCATGGAGTCAAATCCCCATGTGGGATTATTAGGCTCTCACAGCAGAATAATAAAAACCGGATCGAGAGATAAAATTCTGAAAAGGTCATCAGAACATGAAGAAATAAGAACAGCGTTATTGTTCGAAAATATTATTACTCACTCAACTGTTTTTTTTAGAAATTCCCTATTAAAAGAGCTTGATATGAATTATAACACCGGTTTCAGGATCATTCAGGATTATGAACTTTGGAGCAGACTTGTAAATAAAACTGAATTCAGAATACTCCCCGATGTCCTTGTTCAGTACAGAATGACCGATACGAATTTATGCGCGGTTACTTCTCATAAACAGAATTATAGAGAAAACTTTCTTAAGACAATCTATAAATACCAGTTCGACAGCATCGGATTTAAATATACAGAGGATCAGATCGATACGCATATTTGTATAGGATATAAAACTAAAAATTCAAGCCCTGAAATTCTTGAAGCTTCCGAATCTTGGCTAAAATCATTGTCTGAACAGAATGAGAATACTAAACGGTTTATTCCGGTAATATTCAATAAATACATTTCTATGTACTGGTTTAAAATATGTACAAAGTCAACAAATCTCGGTTTAAGCGTACTGTATAAATATTACAGATCATCTTTAAAAAAAGGTTATAATCCCGGGCCTGTCCTGATTTCAAGATTCTTGATCAAATGCCTGATTAAACATTAAATTTCGGAGCTGATTTGAATTTACCTGACATCAAAAAGATAAATATTGCATTCTACACCCTTGATTTTAAAACCAGCGGGGTTTTTAAGATCATTTCTACTTTATCGCAGAATATTCCTTCAGATTATAACCTTCATATATTCGTATCTGATGAACATGATGAGAATTTTATTCCTGCTTTTAAAGTTGCAGGAGAAATTCATTATTTTAACATAAAAGGTCCTTCAAGCAGAAATCCTCTCAAAAAAATGTACAAAAATTATATGAGGAAAAAACTGTTAAAAAAGTATAAATCAGACTACAATATTGACTTGACAGTCACTTTTAGCGAAAATCCTAATTTGCATAATATAGTTACGCGCCAGAATGACAAAATAGTTATATGCGTTCATAATTACACTTCGATTAACATTGCCGAAGATATAAAGAACAGGCTCTATTCCTTTATGTATAACAGGCTTATAAAGAAATACTTTAACCGCGCTGATAAAATAGTTACTGTTTCATCGGGGATCAAAACCGATCTTGTCAGCAATTTCGGAATGAATAAAGATCTTATTGAGGTTTTATACAACCCGCACGATATAAAGAGAATAGAAGAAATGTCCGATAAAGAGCTTCCTGCGGAGTATAAATACATCTTTGAAAACAGATTCTCAATAATAAATATAGGTAGAATCAGCACTCAAAAAGGTCACTGGCATCTTATAAGGGCTTTTAAAACAGTCAAGCAGCAAATACCGGAAGCTATACTGATCATTATCGGTGAAGGCAAAAAAGAATTAACAGATCTTCTCAGTACTTTGATCTCTGATCTCGAACTTTCAAAGGATGTTGTATTTTTAAACTTCCAGACCAACCCGTATGTATTTATGAAAAATGCCGACATTTACGCAGCTTCTTCGATATTCGAAGGTTTGCCTAATGTTCTGATAGAATGCATGGCATGCGGCACTCCGGTGATCTCTACCGACTGCAGATCAGGTCCGAGAGAGATACTGGCTCCGAAAACGGATTTTTCATACGTTACTGATATTATTGAAAAAACGGAATTCGGGATACTCACTCCACCTTTGGGCAGAGATATTCTGAACTCATCAGTTCCGATAACTAAAGAAGAGACTCTACTTGCTGAAGCTATGATAATGCTTTATAATGATAAAGAAACAAGGTCATCTTATTCTAATAAAGGCAAGCTGAGAGCGGCAGAATTCAACATCGAAAATACTATAAGGAATTATGACAGATTATTTAAGAAAGTCCTTGAACAATGATGAATAAAAAAATAAACATAGCCTTTATTTTACCTTCACTCGACAGAGGAGGAGTGTCGTCTGCAGCTTTGAATATCATAAATGAGCTTGACAGTTCGAAATACAATAAATTTATAGTTCTTTACGATGGAAATATTCTTGAGTATGAAACCGAAATTGAAATAATAGACATGAAAACTCCAAAAGCGGATTCAGTGGCTGCTAAAATTATAACTCAATTCAAAAGATATTACAGGCTGAGAAAAATCAAATCGGAGAAGAAGATAGACATCAGCATCAGCTTCAAAGACAATCCGAATATTACAAGCCTGTTCGCAAAAAGAAATGATAAAATAATCATGACCGTACATACTACTCCGTCAAGAGATTATAAAGGATTAAAAGGAAAGATATATAAATATCTCATAGGCAGATACTTTAACAGAGCAGACAAGATTGTAGCTGTCTCTGATGGAATAAAAAACGACCTAGAGAAAAATTATCAGGTTCAAAATAATAAAATTCAAACGATATATAATTTCATTAATAAAAAACATATCGAAGAAATGTCAGAAGAACCTGTAGAAAATGATCTTAAACATTTATTTAATACAGGCAAGACAGTAATAAATGTAGGAAGGCTGTCGGATGCAAAAGGACATTGGCATCTTGTAAGAGCGTTTAAGCAGGTTTCAGCAGAAATACCCAATTCAAAACTTATTATCGTCGGCGATGGCGAACTCAGACCGTTCCTGACAAAGCTTATTGACGAACTCAGCTTGAAGAATAGTGTTCACCTTATCGGAAACCGTGACAACCCATACAAATATATGAAACATTCAGATCTGTTCGTTCTTTCATCGGTTTATGAAGGCTTTGGAATAGTCTTGATCGAAGCTATGGCCTGCGGAATTCCTGCAATTTCTACAAATTGTTTATCAGGCCCGGAAGAAATTCTTAAAAATAATGAAAATTCGTACGGCATTCTTATACCTGTCTGTGACGGGAGAAAATATTTATCAAGTGAACCTATTACCGCTGAAGAAAAAACGATAACTGAAAATATCATCAGACTTCTAAAAAACAAATCTGAAGCTGATGAATTTAAAGCTTTATCTTTTAAAAGGGCTTCCGATTTTTCTTCAGACAAAATCATTCCCCAATGGGAATCACTGATCGACCAATTGAATAAAGGAAACAACCTGTGATAAAAGATCTGGTTAGCGTTATTATACCCACCCACAAAAGACCCGAACTTCTTAAGAAAGCGATAGCAAGCGCTTTGAATCAAACTTACAAACAGATCGAAATCATTGTTGTTGACGATAATTCATGCGACAATACTGAACAGGTCGTAATTGAATTCATGAACGGCAATATCCGGTATATTAAAAATGAAACCTCTCTCGGCGGAGCAGGCGCGCGAAATAAGGGTATTGAAAACTCTAACGGCGAATTTATTGCCTTCCTTGATGACGATGATACCTGGTATAAAGATAAGATCGAGCTTCAGATCAAAAAAATTAAATTAAATGATAATAATGTGCTCTGCACCTGCGGTCTTCAGGTCGTTTATTCCGGAACGGATCTCAAATATTTTAATTTTCCGAAGCTGGACGAAGTCACTTTTGAAAAAATGCTTATGAATAATAAGGTAGGTATCACATCTACTGTGCTTGTGAGAAGATCATCTCTTGATAAAGCCGGGTTATTTGACGTTTCCCTGCCTGCCCGTGAAGAATATGAATTATGGATCAGGCTTAGCAAGATAGGTGATTTTGTATCCGTCAATAAACCTCTTCTCGATTATTTCATGCATCCGTCACGACAGCAGATATCGGCAAGTATAGAAAAGTTCATAACAGCTAATGATCTTATACAAAAAAAATACTCAGATCAATTTTCAAAAATGTCCGGAAAACAGCTTAAGCAATTAAAAGCCGATAATTACTTTCAGTATTCGACAATAGCTATAAATAATAAAAATAATTTCACCGCAGTCAAATATATTCTGAGATCTATTCTAAAAAAATTCTCAGCTGAAAAAATAATTATCCTGATCACTTACATTTTCGGATTCAGAGCTTATATTCTTTTAAAGCAAATTTACGGTAAAAAACTAATGAAGAAGAAGAATGGGTAAATTTAATCCTGTCGAAAAATATTTCGCAGAACTGCTTTCGAAATTTCCGAAAGCAAAAAACGGAATAAAGAAACTTTATACGGTCATAAATTATTACTTTCATAGGAAAGAATACCGTTTCAAATCGGATTTCAAAATTAAACCTGTTATTTCTGATGATAAGCATGAATCTTTCTTCGGCTACTACGATAAGTCTCCGGTTAATTCAACCAGGAGATACATCGTATTTCATGAAACAGGCGGAATTATTTCAAACAAAGCTCCAGATCCGAAAAAACCTGTCAACATCATGCTTTTTGATAGTAAGAATAATAACTATCGTAAAATAGCTGAAACAAGCGCTTACAATTGGCAGCAGGGAAGTAAACTTCAATGGCTGAATGAAAACAAATTCATATTCAACGATTTTGACGGTTCAAATTATATATCTAAAATTTATAATCTCGAAAGCCTATCATTCAATATCTTAAATTTACCTGTTTATGACTGTTATAAAGACGAGTTTGCGCTCAGCCTTAACTTCACAAGATTGAACAGCCTTGATACTCATTACGGCTATAAGAATATTTCATGCGCAGATTTTGATGATTTAAAAAACGACGGAATATTTTTAATTGATCTTAAAACCGGAGAAAGCAAGCTCATTGTTTCACTTGAGAAAGTAATTGCACTTCACACACGTGAAGGCCAGAAAAGCGCTAAGCACTGTTTCAACCACATAATGATAGATCCTGATGGAAATAATTTCATTTTCATCCACCGATGGTATCAGGCTGGAAGAAGATTTGATTCTCTAATTTTGAGCAATATTGAAGGCACTGAATTAAAAGTTCTTGCCGATCAGGATTTCGTCAGCCATTGCTGCTGGTATGACCATCAAACTGTCATAGGTTACTTCAGACATGACAGTTATGGAAACTCTTATTATAGGATATCCATCAAAACCGGGCAAACAGATCTTCTGTCGCATAAGCTTAAAACCTTTGGTGACGGTCATCCTTCATTTTTCGGAAATAAAATGCTCTTCGATTCCTATCCCGACAGATCGAGAATGCAGCATTTGTATATTTTTGATATAGATAAAAATGAAATTAAAGAAATCGGATGTTTTTTATCTCCATTGAAATTCTTTGGTGAAACCCGCTGCGACCTTCATCCCAGACGGGCTACAGGTGAAAATAAAATTTTCTTCGATTCTACGCATGAAGGAAAAAGAAGACTATATCAGATTGTAATGGCTCCCATTCTTAATACAGCTTTTTTTTAGAAGTATGTGTTAACATCCTTCTAAGCGAAAACTTTTTCTTTTCCTA
>ENA-UPTA01000731-UPTA01000731.1-activated-sludge-metagenome-genome-assembly--contig:-NODE-731-length-38133-cov-57.413677_pt1 | contig 38133 bp, 33 predicted proteins | sample MGYA00238184_ERZ773361 | MGnify/ENA primary metagenome ERZ773361 (study PRJEB29100, sample SAMN05720205) | activated sludge metagenome | isolation source: anaerobic digester from wastewater... | reverse complement strand
TCCGTACTATCAGTCAAAAAAGTGGGCAGCGAAGTGCTGGTCAAAGGTAAGTTAACCACCAGACTGAGTTTTCTTTGCAGCCGCTGCCTGCGGCCTTTTGAATATGGGGTGGAGGCTGTCTTTGATCTGGCCTACCTGCCAGATGAACTGGATGAGCAAAGAGAAGAACTGGACGAAGAAGATATAGATAAGTTCTTTTATTACCATCAGCAGCTTGACCTCCGGGAGATAGTGTTGGAGCAGCTTAATCTGAGTATCCCGCTTCGTCCTCTTTGTTCTGAAGAGTGCGAGGGTCTCTGCCCGGTTTGTGGCCAGCTGGTCCAGGCTGGACAGTGTGGCTGCCAGGTAAATTCGTCAGATCCCAGACTGGAGAAATTAAAATCTTTTCTAAGAGATAAAAGATAAATGCCAAATCCAAAACGCAGACATTCAGTTACAAGAAAAGCCAAGAGAAGGTCACATGACCATCTGACTCTGCCTTCTTTTTCGCTCTGTCCTAACTGTGGAAGCCCAAAGCTCCCCCATCGTGCCTGTCCGGAATGCGGCTATTACAAGGGCCGCCAGGTAATCGAAGGTACAGAAAAGTAGGCGAGTATCCACCATGAAAATCGCAGTTGATGCGATGGGCGGTGATTTTGCTCCGCGGGAGGTAGTGGCTGGAGCGGTGGCTGCAGCTGAAGAATTTGGACTCCAGATCATTCTGGTCGGCGCAGAAAAGGCAGTCAGAAAGGAATTAAACCGGCTGAATTACCATGGGAACAGTATTGCTCTGCTTGATGCTCCTGAGATGATCAATATGGGCGACGGGGTGATGTCCCTTCGCCGAAAGGAAAAATCCTCTGTTTTTCTGGGGGCCGAGCTGGTCAGGAAAGGTGAAGCTCAGGCCTTTATTTCCATGGGTAATACCGCAGCTGTCACCTATATCTCAAAAAAGGTCCTGGGCAGTCTGGAGGGAATAGAAAAGCCAGGTCTGGCACTCCTTGTCCCGACTCTGAAGGGTGTTTCTCTTTTGATTGATGTCGGAGCCAGCGCCAACTGCCAGCCCCAACATCTTCTTCAGTTTGCTATCATGGGCAAGGTTTTTATGGAAACCGCCCTCAATCGAAAAAATCCCAGTATAGCTTTAATGAGCATTGGTGAGGAGAAAACCAAAGGCAACGAGCTGACTCTTAAAACTTATGAGCGGCTGCAAGCTTCAGGGCTTAATTTTATAGGCAATGTAGAGGGCAAGGATATTTATTCCGGCCTGGCTGATATCATCGTCAGCGATGGCTTCACAGGGAATGTGGCCCTGAAAGTCTCAGAGGGAGTGGTCGAAATGATGCTGACCCTGGCCCGTCACGAGGTAACTAAAAATGTTTGGGCCAGGATTGGTTTTCTGCTTCTCAAACATCATTTGAAAAAAATTTATAAAAAGATAGACTATTCAGAGTATGGCGGTGCCCACCTGCTGGGTGTTAACGGCATCTGCATTATCGGGCATGGGCGTTCCAATCAAAAAGCAGTTAAAAATGCCATTCGTATCGGAAAAGAAATTGTACTGGAAAAACTACAGGACAGAATCAAGGAAGAACTGTCTCATTATACAGCTATTCAGGGAGAGGTCAGACTATGATTTTTAATCAAAAGGTATCAATAGTCACGGGTGCTTCGCAGGGCATTGGAGAAGCAATAGCCCACGAGCTAGGGCTGGCCGGCTCAACGGTTGTCCTGGTTGACATTCAGAAGGAAAAACTGGAGGAAGTGGCTGGCCGTTTTGCAGCTGAGGGAATAAAATCTCTGCCGCTGGTAGCAGATGTGACCAACGGACAACAGGTAGAGGAAGCGGTTGAATCGGTGAAGAAAGACCTTGGCCGGATAGATCACCTAATTAATAACGCCGGCATTACGCGTGATTCTCTACTGCTGCGGATGAAAGAAGAAGATTGGGATCTGGTCCTGGCCGTCAACCTGAAAGGTGCCTTTAACTTTTGCCGTTCAGTGGTTAAACATATGGTGGCAGCGAGAAGCGGCCGGATTGTCAGCATTTCTTCAGTCGTCGGGTTGATGGGAAATTTTGGTCAGGCTAACTATGCTGCTTCCAAGGCCGGCCTGATTGGTTTTTCCAAGTCTCTGGCCAGAGAAGTGGCGGCCAGGGGCATCACGGTCAATTGTGTTGCTCCGGGGTATATTGCCACAGCCATGACTGAGAAACTGTCTGATGAAGTCAAAAAAGCCTTTCTCGATAATATACCAATGAAGCGGTTTGGTTTACCCGAAGAAATAGCTAAGACCGTCAAATTTTTGTGTTCAGATGAAGCAGCTTATATAACCGGTCAGGTCATAAGCGTCAATGGCGGCCTGTATATGTGATGTGTATCTTACAAGCCTTAAATAAATAGGAGGTAATATGGACAGAGAAGAACTTTTAAAGAAGGTTAAAGCCATCGTGGCTGACAAACTTAATGTCAGCGAAGAACAGATCACAGAAAATGCTTCTTTTTCTCAGGATTTAGGTGCTGATTCTCTTGATACTGTTGAACTGGTGATGGCCCTTGAAGATGAATTCGGGCTGGATATCCCTGATGACGAGGCTGAGAAGCTGACCACCGTTGGTAAGGCTATTGATTATATACTTGAGCACCAAACGGGTAAGTAATCTTACCTCCAACCAGTCACTGGTTTAATTTTTAAAAATCCTATGGCTCTGCTTTATAATCATAAGAGACGAGTGGTTATTACTGGCATTGGCCTGGTCACTCCGCTCGGTGTCGGGATCGAGACCAACTGGGAAGCCCTGCTGGCCGGGCGTTCCGGCATTCGGACGGTTACCAGATTTGATCTTACCGGTTTCCCTGTACGGATCGCCGGTGAGGTGTCCAATTTTGATGTCCAGCAATTCATCGATAAGAAAGAAGCCAGGAAAATGGACCTTTTTGTTCACTATGCGATTGCGGCGGCTGACCTGGCCATTAAGGATGCCGGTATCGATCTGGCTAAACTGGAAGGGGAAAATACAGGTGTTTATGTCGGTTCAGGCATTGGCGGTCTGGGTTCCATTGAGGATACTCACCGCGTCTTACTGGAAAAAGGGCCCTCCCGGGTTTCGCCTTATTTCATAATTCAAACGATTATCAATGAGGCTTCTGCTCATATTTCGATCCGCTATAAGGCCAGGGGTCCAAACATGTCTAATGTTACTGCCTGCAGCACCGGGGCTCATGCTATTGGCGAATCATTCAGAATGATTCAGTTTGGCCTGGCTGACCGGATGATTGCGGGTGGAGCTGAGGCTCCCATTACACCCCTGAGCCTGGCCGGCTTCAGCAGCATGAAGGCTTTGTCTGAAAGAAATGATGAGCCTGAAAAGGCCAGCCGACCCTTCGATGCTCAGCGAGATGGCTTTGTCATGAGCGAAGGAGCCGGTATTGTCCTGCTGGAGGAGCTCAACGCAGCTCTTGACCGTGGGGCAAAAATTTATGCCGAAGTGGCAGGCTATGGTCTCAATGGTGATGCCTACCACGTGACTGCCCCTTCTCCTGATGGTGAGGGAGCGGCCCGGGTGATGAAGCTGGCTATAGACGAGGCGGGCATTTCTCCAGCCGATATCCAGTATATCAACGCCCATGGGACCTCAACTCCTTACAATGACCGGGTGGAAACTCTGGCTATTAAGTCCCTCTTTGGTGAGGCGGCCAGAAAAGTGGCGATCAGTTCCACCAAATCGATGACCGGGCATCTGTTAGGGGCGGCTGGGGGCGTTGAAGCGGGCCTCACTGCCCTGACCATTGATCGCCAGGTTTTACCCCCGACCATCAATTATGAGTTTCCGGATCCGGACTGCGATCTGGATTATGTGCCGAATAAGCCCAGGACAGCGGAAGTTATTTACGCCCTGACTAATTCCTTCGGTTTTGGGGGAACAAACGCCTGCCTTCTCTTGAAGAAATTTGAGGGCTGAGGGTTAAGCGCTCAATAAGAATTGGCGGCTGGCTGTTGCCTGCTTCGCCTCATCTTTACCAGCCAGCCTAATTGACCTCACTCCTGGCTATCACTTTGAGCGTTGACTTGAAGAAGAAGGCGATTTTTCTCTGACCTCTGCTCGCCTATACTGCTGACTCTTATCGCCGGTTCATCCACCACCACACACTTATTCTCACAGATGCCGCAGCCAATGCAATCATTGACATTGACAAAAGGAGCCAGATTGGTGATGACTTTCCCTTCAGGTGTCAGTGTTTCGACTTTAATCAACTGAATGGCCTTGGGCGAAACCGGACAGTGTTCCTCGCAGACAATACACTGCTCGCCGAGAGCGTAAGGCAAGCAACGGTTTTTGTTAACAAAAGCTGTGCCAATTTTGACCGTGGTTTTTTCTTCGATGGTTAACTCTTTGATGGCGCCTGTGGGGCAAACCTGGCTGCAGAGGGAACAGTAATATTCACAATAACCAATCCGGGGTACCAGCACTGGTGTCCACAATCCTTCCGGCCCGGCTTCAGTCAGGGCCGGTTGTAGCCCGTTGGTGGGACAAACCTTCAAACATTCACCACATTTGATGCATTTATCAAGGAATTTTTCCTCGGGCAGAGCACCTGGCGGTCTGATTAAAGCCGGATAGGCTCTCTGACGATGGGGGGTAATTTTAAAAATTGGAGCAACGAGCAGGGTGGTCAAGGAAGTCAATAATATTTTTCGCCGACTCAGATTAATTCCCTGGATCTTCTCTGCTTGCCATCTCAGCGGAAAAGTAATAGCTGCCGTCGGACAAATGGCAGCACAGGTTTCACAATAAATGCACTCTGAACTTCGCCACTCGCCGATCGGAAAGGGGCGGGCATTGGTCTCGCATTGAATTGAACAGAGATGGCAGTTGATACATTTCTCAGGATCAATCTTTAGCTTGAAGACATTGAATCGGGAAAATAACCCGAGCAAAGCCCCAGCCGGGCAAAGATAACGACACCAGAATCTTTCTTTCCAGGCATTAAGAGCGACGGCTGCCAGAAATAACAGCCCTATGACCAGGGCATTCTGGAAAAAGTTGTTAAGAGCCAGATTGCCCAGAGCCTGCCCCAGGGTCTGGCCGAGGGATTCAAGGCCCAGACTATAGGCCAGACTGGCCGTCTCAGAGAAGGCCATATTCAGGAAAGGTGTGAAATAGACAGCAAATGACCTGTAAAGAAATGATAATGGATCAAGATAGCCGACAAGATTAACCGCGAAAAGAGAAGCAACCAAAATAATGATTAAGATTAGATATTTTGGTGCCAGGCTCAGCCCATCATCTCTTTTTGGCTTCAGCCAGCGGGTTTTCTTGAAAAGAAAGGAGAAAAATTGATGGACGGCACCAAAAGGACAGATCCAACCGCAAACTACCCGACCAAAAATGAGGGTAAAAAGCAGAGTTATCAGTGAAAGCCAGAAAGCAGCGAAAAAAAGGCGGGCGCCAATAGTTGCAGTCAAGGCCAGCAGGGGATCAAAATGAAAATAGCGTTCAACAGTTATGGTCAGGTAATCAGCTCCGCCATAGTGGGTTTTGATAAACAAAAAGAAAAATAGAACAAAAAAAACCAACTGAGAAACAATCCGTAATTTTTGCAGCCGTTGATATTTTTTAGACCGTTCTCTTTTCAATTTTAACTTTCTCCAGGTCGAGCTTCCCCAGACCACGGGTCGAAGCTAATTGCAGAAAGCGCAAATCCTGTGGTTTGAAATCAAAAAAGGTAGCCCCATAGGCATCTATGGCTACCTGATCAGTCCCGGCCACGACTGTCTTCATCAACTTCGTATCAGAAATTCTTCCTCCCTGTGGACCATTTCTGAACAGAATCCGGTAACTATCGAGAATCGTTATAGCTGGTTTAAAGAAAGCAGCCAGGTCAACCATAGCTTCATCAATCCTCTGATGGAGCTGATTGCGGCTGCCGCCGACTGCCCCTAACCAGTTTTTCATACCAAGAGTAACCCTGGACAGACTGTGCACTTTGGTAGCCGGAAGATTGATTATCTTATCGGCCTCAAGAAAATCAACAAACACTTCCCATTCTTTCAACCAGTCGCCTTTTATGTTGACTTTCTTCAGTCGCTGGTCATCGGGTAGTAGAACTCTGGCTCCAGCTGATTGGGCAGCTGCCTGAATACCAGAGCGGATGTAGCAGCGTTTGGGCTGGTTGATGGTGTGGTCTAGAACGATGACTTCCCTGGCGCCGGCTTCGAGAGCCAGGGTCACGACTGTTTTAACGATTTCTGGATTGGTACAGGCAGCCATGTCCGGCGTCCGATCCCACCCGATATTCGGCTTAATAATTACTTTATCGCCCCGCCCGATAAAGCGTTTCATACCGCCTAGAAGCTCAACCGCTCCTCTGGTAATCTTTTCCGGTGATTCACCTGTTACCACTGCCAGCTCAGGATAACTTGACTGGGCTAAAAGATGGGGTGATAATCCAATGGCTACACCGCCAATGACTAGCTCTTTAATAAATTCTCTTCGTTCCACTTTCAGGATCCTTTTCCTAAGGATTTGATGTATTCTATGATACCACGGAAAAGCCCGGTCGCTATAGCCTCCCGGTAAAAATCTGTTTTAAGGGCCTCTTCTTCTTTTGGATTGGAAAGGTGAGAAACCTCGACCAGCACGGCCGGCATCTCGCTGCCGATGAGAACCCAGAAAGGGCCTCCTTTGACTCCCAGGTCATCTCGTGGACCGAAGTGCTGTTTAAGATGTCCGAGCAGCTGGTGATGAATCTTTTCGGCCAGGGCTCGTGACTCTTCGTATCTGGTATTTTTAATAATTTTATCCACAATGAGCTTCATCTCCCTGATGTTTTTATTTGAGGAAGCATTTTCTCTGGCGGCCAGTTCATTAACAGCCGGGTCCGGACTGAAGTTTAAATAAAATGTTTCTACTCCTGTTCTGGCTTTCCGTGGACTGGCGTTAAGATGAATTGAGATGAATAAGTCAGCTTGCTGTTCGTTGGCCAGCCTGGTTCTTTTTTCAAGGGGCAAGGTAATATCAGTTTCTCTGGTCAGAAAGACTTCAAAACCACCCTGAGTTTCCAGAATTAATTTTAATTTCCTGGCCAGATCGAGAGCGACATCTTTTTCTTTTAAGCCACTCGGGCTGAGGCAACCGGGATCGGCTCCGCCATGCCCAGGGTCAAGAACAATTTTTTTCACCCCCAGTCCAAGCTGGCGAACAAGCGAATAGCCAGAACCGGTGGGTGTAGCCGCCTTCGGTGGCTGTTCCGCGGAGGTATCAACTGGTCCGGCGGGCTGACCGGCGGCCTGCTCTGACTGGCGATGATAGATATCAATGACCAATCGGTCCGGATTTTTAAGATAATAGATTTTCTCTTTTTCTTTGGTCCCGGTCTGAAGCTCAAAGGTGACCCGGACTGTAGTTTTGTTTCTCTGGGCCAGCCGCAGCTCTCTGACGCAGGGCGAACTGAATTTAAAAGTTTTGCCCTGGAGTGGAGGATTCAGCCTGGCCTGATAAATATCGAGATAAAGCCTCTCAGGCTGGTTGAGCTCGGCTGCCGAGTACTCGCGGACTCTGGTTAGTTCCAGCACTAATCGGAAGAAATCGGCATGTTGATGATAACGTAAGCCAACGATTTCAGCCGGTGGTTGGGTCTGAGGACTGGCGGCTGTGACCAGTGTTACCAATATTATAATCAGTAACACTAACCAGCCAAACCGATTTTGCATCAATCAGATTTTACCCCGTAATGGGGTGGATGGCAACGAGCAAAATTTAGTACCGGAATGAGCCTGCCCCAGGCCAGCCCTCAGGCCCCGAATTTCTTCAACTTCAGAGCATGGGCCAGCATCAAAGGCATGGCATAAATTGACTGGAAACGCCCCAGCGCTCCCCGGGCACAGGCCCTCTGGCTAAACTCGGTTACATCGTCACCCTCAGCCAGGGGCGAGATCAAAACAAATGGATTTGGATGCCAGGAATGAGATTTGAGAGCTGCCGGGGTCGAATGATCCGAGGTTATGACCAGAACATCAGGCTTTAAAGCCCATAACCGGGGTATAAATTGATCTATTTCTTCAATCGCCTTGACCTTATCTTCAAAACGACCATCTTCACCAGCCGAGTCGGTTTTTTTAAAATGGAGGTAAAAGAAATTAAAATCGGCATAGTGCTTTTCCAGAACATCAAAGATCTCAGCCGTTTCCGGGCCGACTTCCAGCACTTCCATACCCAGCAGTCTGGTCAGCCCTTTGTACATGGGGTAGTTGGCAATGGAGGCTGGCTTTAACCGGTAGAGTTCAGGCATAGGTGGTAGATGCGAAGGAAATTTGGCAAAGCCGCGGAGCAAGGCATAATTAGCTTTGGGCTGGTCTTTAAGGATTTCAGCTAACCTGGCCAGAAACTCATTAACCAGACTGGCTGTGAATTCGGCTTCAGGCTGGAGAGCAACCGCTTTTAAGGGAGGCCGGCCCTCTTTTTGAGGGTCAGCATCGCTGATAGCTTCAGACAAACCTGGCCCGGACAGCTTGAAGACAAAACGGTGTTCCTTGCCCGGATAAACCGATACTTTAACTCCCCTGATTTCTTTGATTTTCTCATTGATAAAGGCACAGAGCTGGCTGTTTTCTGAGGTGGCCAGGCGGCCAGCTCGGCGGTCAACTACCAGCCCATCCTTGACGGTGGCAAAGTTTCCCCTGGCTACCACATCATCGCGACCGACCTCAACACCGGTGCCCATGGCTTCCAGGATTCCCCGCCCTAACTGATATTTAAGCGGGTCATAACCAAAGAGAGCCAGATGGGCAGGTCCGGAACCAGGCGTGACACCCATAAATACCGGGTCTGTTACTCCACATATCCCTCTTCTGGCTGCTTCGTTAAGATTAGGCCGCCGGGCAGACTCCAGTTCAGTCAAGCCATTAACCGGCAGTCCACCCAGACCATCCATGACCAGAAGAACTATTTTTGAGTCTGTTGGTTGAGTTAGTTCTTTAGCAATTTTTTCCCAGTCCATAAAATTATTATAACCTTGCTATCCTTTAGAATCAACGAGAATTAAGATATAATCACCTTCAGGTCTAAAAATGGCAAACGCCGGGGTAGATAAACAAAATTATCGATCCCGGTAACCAGGGCTGAAAAAAAATAGTTTAGATAATAATCCACGTCAGGAAGGAAAAAAGAAAATATCTCGTCTAAATGAAGAGGGCAGAAGATAATCAACCAATGGAAGAAAATGAGGTAGTCAAACTTGCCCAGCAAGGGGATAAAGAAGCCTTCTCAGTGCTGGTCAGAAATTATCAGAATAAGGTTTTTGGTCTGGCTATTAATATTGTCCGCAACCATGAAACAGCTGATGATCTGGCCCAGGAAATATTTATAAAAGCTTATCAGTCCCTGCCTCGATTTCGTTTTCAATCGGAATTCAGCACCTGGCTTTATCAAATAGCTATTAACCATATCCGGGATCATTTGAGAAAACATAAAAAGGAAAAAAACGATCTACGCCTGGATGAAATTCCTGAAATAAGCGGAGAAGAAAAAGAAGCCTCAGAGCAACTGGCGAACAGGCAAGAGGAAGAGTACCGCAAAAGACTGCTAAGAGAGAAATTGGAAGAAATGCCAGAGAAATATCGTCTAATATTATCTCTGAGGGATATTCAGGGTTTAAGTTATGAGGAGATTAGCAAGATGCTGAAGTTATCAGCCGGAACAGTTGATTCCAGGCTGCATCGGGCAAGAAGGCTTTTAAGAAAAAAGCTGGCTCAGGCTCTGGGCCAGGAAGGAGGGAAAAGATGAATTGCCGTAAAGCTGAAAAATTAATCTTAAAACAGCTTGATAATCGGCTGGGAGCCAGAGAATCAGCCTGGCTTGAAGATCATCTTAAGCACTGCTCTGCTTGTGCCCGCTTAGCTTCAGATTACCAGCAGTTAAAGGTTTTGACGTCGGAACTTAAAACTGAGGCTGAGCCCCTGCCCTATTTTACTGAAAGGCTAGTAGCCAAATTATCGTCAGAACCGAAGCCATCCATTTGGGTGGCCGTCGAAAGGTTATATGCCCGGGCTATTCCTGTTTTTCTCATCATGGTTACTCTGTTGGTCGGCGTTTTATTTCTTATTCAGCCGGCTGAACAGCAGCTGAGTCAGTCAGAGATGCTGCTTTTCCAGAACCAGAATCCGCTCAAAGAAATGCAGGCTCTGTTTGAGGAAGAAAGACCGGAAAACCGGCAGCTAAAACTGCTCTTTGCCGGATTGGACAATATGGAGAGCTATCAAAGAGGTAATAATGAAAGATAAATATAAACTCTGGGTTGCTTTATCTATGATAGTTGTTTTCTGCCTGGGGATAGTGGTTGGAGTGGTTGGCGATAGAGCCTACCTGAAAAAAAACAGGCCGAAGCCAGGTAAAAGGCCAGAACCTTTTCCGACGGTAGAGGTCATGGCCAGGGAACTCCTGCTGACCCCCGAGCAGAAAGAAAGGATGAAAGAAGTCTTCAGGCAGAGTGAAGCTCGGTTTGAAGCTTTCGGGAAAGAAACCCACAGTCGTCTGCAGGAGTTGCGTAACCAGCTGAAAACTGACATAGATAGCGTCCTCACTCCTGAGCAACAAAAAAAGATGCAGGAAATGATGGATCGCTACATGGAACAGCGGAAGAAGGCATCTTCAGATCGGCGCCGTCAAAAGGATAAAGATCAGATTCCACCCAGTGAGAACAATAAAGGAGAAAATAGATGAAAAAAAGGACGGTCATCATCATCGCCTTAGTGGCGATTGCTGGGTTAGTAGTTGGTTTTACTCTGATTGGTAAAGACTCTAACAATAAACCAAAGTACCGCCTGGAGAAAGTAGCTCGTGGTGATATTGAAGTAATGGTCACCGCCACCGGCACGTTGAATCCGGTTGTTCTGGTTGATGTCGGTAGCCAGGTTTCAGGCAGAATAGAAAAAATTTATGTGGATTTTAATTCGAAAGTAAAAGAGGGCGACCTGCTGGCCGAACTTGACCAGTCTCAGATTGAGGCCCAGATAGAACAAAGTCAGGCTAATTACCAGAGCTCAATTGCTTCGGTGGAAAGAGCTAAAGTATCTCTGGAAATAGCTCAAAAGAACTATGAAAGAGCTTTGAGTCTTTATGAAAAAAATCTCATTGCTTCTCAGGAAAAAGATACAGCTGAAGCCAATTATCTCCAGGCTAAAGCCGATCTCGTTTCGGCCGAAGCCAGAGCAGCTCAAGCTAAATATCAACTTGATGCCAGCAAGGTCAATCTTGGTTACACCATTATCAAATCACCGATTGACGGAGTGGTTGTCTCCAGAAATGTCAACGTCGGGCAGACTGTGGCGGCCAGTTTCCAGGCTCCCGTTCTTTTCCAAATAGCCAATGATCTGACTAAAATGCAGGTCGAATGCCTGGTGGATGAGGCTGATGTAGGTAGCGTGAAAGAAGGTCAGAAAGTCAGATTCACCGTTGAGGCTTTTCCGAATGATATTTTCTGGGGCACAGTCAGACAGGTCAGATATGCTGCTCTGGTTCAATCCAATGTGGTTTCTTATACAGCTGTTCTGGATGTTGACAATTCCAGCTTAAAGCTTTTGCCCGGGATGACGGCTACCTGCTCAATTATTGTCGGAGAGGCGAAAAATGTCCTGCGAGTACCCAACACTGCCTTGCGTTTTAATCCCAACCTGAAGCAGGAAGAATTACAAAAACTGATGAAAGCTGCCCTTGAAGAAATGATGGCTAAAAGACAGCAATCAGGACAGGCGCGGCCGGGCGGAGGGCAGACGACAGCCGGGCCAAGGCCGGGTATGGGGATGCCCGGAGCTTCCGGCCAGCAGACCCAGCGGCGAAATCCACCTAAGGTCTGGACCTTAGATGAGAAAGGCAATTTAAAGATAATATTCGTCAGAACTGGCATGACTGACACCTCTTATACTGAGATTGTAGATGGCAATCTCAAAGAGGGGGATGAAGTGATTGTTGGTATCATGACAGCCTCTTCGAGTGGGCAATCAAATCAGCGGGCTGGCGGCCCGCCGCCGTTTAGATTTTAAAAGATAAGCTAAAGGGAATTAGAATGAGTGAAAAAATAATTGTCCTGGAAAATATTGTCAGGATTTATCAGATTGGTGAGGTAGAAGTTCAGGCCCTGAGGGGCATTTCCTACAGTATAGAGAGATCGGAGTTTCTGGCTATTATGGGGCCGTCAGGTTCAGGTAAGACTACCTTGATGAGCATTCTGGGCTTGCTCGATAGGCCGACCTCGGGCCGGTATTTTCTGGAAGGCGAAGATGTCTCATCGCTCAGCAAAGACCAGATGGCTGCTATCCGGAATAAGAAGATTGGTTTTGTCTTTCAAAATTTTAATCTTCTGCCTCGAACGACTGCTCTCGAGAATGTGGAATTGCCTTTACTGTATAGCAATATCAACGGCAAGGAGTCTAAAGAAAGAGCTCTGGCTGCTCTGGCCAAAGTCGGTCTCAAAGGCTGGGAATATCATCGGACCAATCAGCTGTCCGGCGGCCAGATGCAAAGAGTGGCCATTGCCCGGGCTCTCGTTAATGAACCTTCTATTATTCTGGCTGATGAACCAACCGGTAACCTCGATTCCAAAAACGGGGCTGAAATCATGGACATTTTTACCAGACTGAATCGGGAACAAAACATTACACTGGTCATGGTTACTCACGATCCAGTCATTGCTTCTTATGCCAGAAGGAGACTCTATCTCAAGGATGGCCAGATTGTGAGAGAAGAGATCAACGGTAAAACAGATGGCCAGGCTTCAGTCCAAGGAGGGCAATTGTGAAGATCTTTCGAATATTACAGATATCTATTCGGGCTTTATCACGGAATAAAATGAGATCCTTTCTGACCATTCTGGGGATCATAATTGGTGTGGCTGCGGTTATTGCCATGGTCAGCGTTGGTGAAGGTGCTAAGAAGGGAGTTGAGGAACGATTTGCCGCCATGGGAACTAATCTTTTGTTCGTCCAGCCAGGAAGCCGTCGGTTTCGGGGAGTTCAGACCGGGGCGGGTGGCTATGTAACTCTAAAACCGGAAGATGCCATGGCCATTGAACAGTACTGTGACGCAGTTGCTGCCGTCTCTCCGTCCATTTCAACCAGAGCTCAGGTTGTTTACGCCAATAAAAACTGGAATACTCAAATCCAGGGCACCGGCGAAAAATTTCCCCAGGTTAGAAAGTGGAATGTGGCCGAAGGTACTTATTTCGATGAAACTCATGTGGCCGCGGCCGCCAAGGTCTGCGTTCTGGGCAGCCTGGTCAAACAGAACCTGTTCGAAGATGAAGACCCGATTGGCAAAACAATCCGAATAAATAAAATTCCTTTTAAGGTTATTGGGGTACTGGAAAGCAAAGGAGAGCAGGGCGGCTTTTTTAACCGGGACGATATAATTGCTGCTCCTTATACTACTGTCATGAGACGATTAAGAGGTGTTGACTATATCAGTTCTATAGATGTTGAGGCCATTTCTGCCGACATGACTGACGAAGCTCAGCGGCAAATAGAAGAGCTGATGCGGGAAAGGCATAGAATTGCCCCGGGAGCTGATGACGATTTCGAGGTACGTAATATGACTGACGTAGCTGAGAGTGCCGCTCAGTCCAGTCAGATTATGACCATTCTGCTGGGATCAATTGCGGGCATTTCCCTCATTGTTGGCGGCATTGGCATCATGAACATTATGCTGGTTTCAGTCACAGAAAGAATCAGGGAAATCGGTATCCGCCTGGCGGTTGGTGCCCGGGAAAAAGATATTTTGCTGCAGTTTCTGATTGAAGCGATTGTCCTGAGTGTCGGAGGTGGCTTAATCGGCATAATTATCGGTATCGGTGTCTCCAGGCTGATGAAATATGTCCCAACCTTCGAGGGCATTACTACTGTTGTGACTCCAGGTTCTATCCTTCTGGCCTTCCTGTTTTCGGCTTCAGTCGGCATCTTTTTTGGTTATTACCCGGCCAGGAAAGCCAGCCGGCTTGACCCAATTGAAGCTCTTCGTTATGAATAAGTGGGGGCCATCTCGCCTTAGACCGGCATGATGTTTAACCAAAAAGTGGAGGATTATAAATGAAGAAAGTGATTAGAATGGTTGGTGTGCTTTTAGGCTTGCTTCTGGCTGGCACCTGGTTAATGCAGGCCCAGGAAGAACAGCCTTTAAAGCTAACGCTCGAAGATTGTATTCTACAAACGATTCAAAATAATCTTGGAGTTTCTGTGCAGAAACTTAATCCAGAAATATCAGCTGCAGCACTGTCCAGATCAAAAGAAAAATTTTATCCAACGATGCAGTTCGGCTATACACGGAGAAGTAATATTAATCCCTCTTATTCAGGACTGGAAGCAGTGGAAAGCTATGAAACTGACTACAACGATGTCAATGGCCAGATTTCTCAATTTATTCCTTTCGGTGGGACATTGAACATCAGCCTTGATACTTATAAAAGTTCTACTACCCAGAATTATCAGACCTGGAATCCTCGCTATTACAGCACGTTACGCTTTGACTTCAGTCAGCCCTTGCTGCAAAACTTTGGTCTGGATATAAGCAAAAAAGAAATAATCATTGCCAGGAAAGGACTCGAATCATCGTTGGCCCAGACTGAACTGGCCATGATGAATACAATTTATTCAGCTGAACAGGCCTACTGGAATCTGGTCTACGCTATTGAAGATTTAAAGGTCAAGCAGGAATCGCTGAAGTTAGCCCGCGAACTTCTGGCCAAGAATCAAAAGTCGGTAGAAATCGGCACACTGGCTCCGCTCGATGTTCTGAGTGCTCAGTCGGAAGTTGCCACCAGGGAAGCTGATATTATCAGAGCTGAGGCCGCTGTCAAGAATGCCGAAGACCAACTCTGGATCATGATGAATATATCAGATGAAGAAAAAAAGCAGTATACCTCTATTGAGCCCTTTGATCTGCCCAAAATTGAGCAAAAAGCTATGTCTTTAGAGGAAGCCGAATCGCTTGCTCTGGAAAGCCGACCTGATTTGAGAAACCTCAGGGTTAGTGCTGATACCCAGCTGTTCAATTTGAAGGTAGCTAAAAACCAGTTGCTGCCGGCCTTAAATCTGGTTGCTTCTTACTATAGCCCCGGTCTTTCTGGTAACAGACTGGTTTATCAGGACAATAATCCCTTAACCGGTATAGTAGTTGATGTGATCCCGGGGCCCAGGAGCCAGTCTTTAAAAGATTCATTTCGATTTAAATATAACAACTGGTCAGTAGGGTTAACTTTGAATATCCCATTAGGGAATGCCATTTCCCGGGCCGGCGTGGCCCAGGCTCGCCTGAACCTGCAGCAGGCCGAGCTCAACTTGCAGCAGCAAGAACAGCAGGCTAAGCTAGAGGTGAAAACTGCCTTGAGAACAGTAGAAGCTAACCTCCACGGAGTGGAGGCTTACAAAACTGCCAGAATACTGCAGGAGCAAAAACTGGCAGCTGAGGAAGAGAAACTTAAAGTCGGGCAGAGTACCAATTATACGGTTCTTCAGTATCAACGGGATCTGAGTGCTGCCCGCAGCTCTGAACTAAAAGCCATAATTGATTATAATATCTCCGTGGCCAACCTGGATAAAATTCTGGGAATAAGCCTTAAGAATCGCAATATTAAACTGATGGACATGGAAGGTTCCAACTGAGACAACTCTGCCTGTAAATTCTCTGACCAAAAGCCAGCCGGATTGGAGTTATTGACCCGGCTGGCTTTTTTTTGTGCTCTTTTTCCTCATCAGCCACTGATAAAAAACTGGCAGGACCAGCAGAGTGAGAAGGGTGGAAGTGATCAGCCCGCCCATGACCACAACGGCCAGAGGGCGCTGCACCTCAGCCCCTGGCCCCTGAGCAAAAATGAGTGGAACCAGGCCCAGAAGTGTGGTGATAGCCGTCATCAAAACTGGCCTCAGTCTTCTCTGGCCACCCAGGATGATAGCTGTCTGCAGAGGCTGGCCTTCAGCCAGCAATTTCTGAAAATAACTGATGAGGACAACTCCGTTTAAAACGGCTATTCCCATTAAAGCTATGAAGCCAACCGAAGCCGGAACAGACAGATATAAACCTGAGATCCAGAGAGAAAAAACCCCACCAATCAGGGCAAAAGGCAGGTTGAGCAGTACCAGGCCTGCCAGTTTAAAGGAGTCAAAGGTCGAAAAGAGCAAAAAGAAAATCAGGCCAATAGTCAGGGGCACAATGATGCCCAGCCGCTTCATAGCCCTCTGCTGATTTTCAAACTGACCGCCCCACTCCAGCCGGTAGCCAGATGGCAAGTTGACCTGCTTTTTTATTTTCTGTTGGGCCTCAGCTACAAACCCGCCGAGATCTCGGTTCGAAACATTAACCTCGATTCCAATCCGTCTGAAGCCGGCTTCCCGGCTGATCTGGGCGGGACCTTCTTCCAGGTCAATTCTGGCTAATTGACCGAGAGGCAGACGATAACCGGCTGGAGTATCGATCAGGAGTTCTTTCAGGTTATCAATGGAATTCCTTTTATCTTCCGGGTAACGGACAACCAGGTCAAACATTCTTTCCCCTTCATACATGGTCGTGACCGTTTTCCCTCCAATGGCGGTCTCTACCAGACCGAGGACATCTGTTGCCCGCAAGCCAAATTTCTTTAAACTGTTTCTATTGAGTTCTACTATCATGTAAGGCTGACCGGATATTCTTTCTACCACCAGGTCGGTAGCTCCAGGCAGCTGACCCACAATTCTGGAGATTTCTTCAGCCTTGTTATTTAATATTTCCAGATCATCTCCGAAAAGCTTGATGATCAACTGGGCCCTGGTGCCAGCCACCAGTTCATCTATCCGGCAGGCGATGGGCTGGCTGAATGAGAAAGAAATACCGGGGATATCAGAAATGGACTGACGCATCTTATCAGTCAGTTCTTCCCGTGTTCGGGCCGAAACCCACTCTGATCTAGGCCGGAGAGAACCAACAAATCCGGTTTTCTCCACGCCCCTGGCCTCCAGGGCAATGCCGGTCTGGCCGGTTCTGGAGACAATTGTCTCCAGCTCGGGGAACTTCTTTAATCTTTTTTCTATCTCCCGGGTAGTGGACATAGCCTGACTCAATGAGACCCCCGGTAGCATCTGAAAATCCATATCAAAAGCCCCCTCGTCCATAATCGGAATAAACTCCCGCCCTAGATGGGGAACAAGATAAATAGCGGCAGACAGAAGACCAATCATGACCAAAACTACCAGCAGCCCGTGTTGAAGAGTAAACCTGAGTAAAGGAGAATAGAGCCTGTTTAACCTGACCATTAAACCATCCTCTTTCTCCGCGTGGGGTTTGAGTAGAAGATAAGAGAGGCCAGGCGTAATAACCAGAGAGATAGCTAAGGAGCATAAAATGGCGATCGATAGAGACAAAGCCAGAGGAGAAAACATCTTCCCCTCCAGACCCTGCAGACTTAATAAGGGAAGAAAGGTCAGAGCGATGATCAGTTCGCCAAAAATGCTTGGTTTTCTGACCTCGGCAATGGCCTGGAAAAATATTGACTCATGTTTTAATCCGGTTTCAGCCAGATACCGCTGGACATTTTCTACCTGAATAATAGCTGCATCTATAATCATGCCAATCGATATGGCTAATCCTCCCAGTGTCATCAAATTGGCGGTCAGCCCGACCTGTTTCATGATAATAAAGGTCAGCAGAATAGTGAGAGGTAAGGATAGAACAACAACCAGGGAGCTTCTAAAACTGCGAAGGAATACGAATAACACTATGATAACGAACAAAGCACCTAAGAGCAGGGCTTCGATGATAGTCCGGATACTGGCGGTGACAATCTCGGTCCTTTTATAAAAGGGAACAATTTTCAGGCCATCGGGCAGCAGCCGGCTGGCATTAATTTCGGCAACTTTCTTCTCAATTCTTCGGGCCACTTCCCGGCTGTTTTCTCCGGCCAGCATAAGGACAATCCCCCCGACAGCTTCGGCCTCACCGTTTTTTATCGCGCCACCTTGACGAATGGCTTGTCCCTCTTCGACCAGAGCCACCTCCCTCAATGTAACTTGAGCCCCGTGGTCGGTCTTAAGAATGGTTTCCTTAATATCTTCAAGATTTCGAAAAAGGCCGATACCACGAACTATAAATTGCTGCTCTCCCCTTTCCACTATGTTCCCGCCGGCATTTAAATTATTGTTCTGAATAGCTTCAACGATGTCCTGCAGGGTCAGATTATATCGGAGAAGTTGTTCAGGCTGGACCATGATCAGGTATTGTTTTATATAACCACCAAAGGAATTAACGTCACTCACGCCGGGAAGACTTTTGAAAAAAGGAGCAACCACCCAGTCCTGGATGGTCCTTAATTCAGTCAAATACCTAACCTGTTCTTTCTCATCAGCTGGCAACTTGCCCTCGAGTGTATATTGATAAATTTCACCCATCGGGGTGGCAATGGGCCCGAGTGTAATTTCTACCTGTTCAGGTACTTTTTCTCTGGCCTCAGTCAATCTCTCAAAGGCCTGCTGCCGGGCAAAATAAAGGTCAGTCTTGTCTTCGAAGACAGCTGTCACCACCGATAATCCAGATCTCGAGATTGAGCGCAGCTGCTTTAATCTGGGCAGCCCGCGGAGGGTTGTCTCCAGAGGGAAGGTAACAAATTTTTCAACTTCATAGGGTGAATAACCAGGTGCAGAAGCCAGAATTTCAACCTGAACGCTGGTCACATCTGGAAAAGCGTCAACCGGAATGGTCAAAAAAGAATAGATGCCTACCGCCATAATAAGAAGAATAAGAATTGCGACCAGCCATCGTTCCCTTAATGAAAATCTTATCAGCTTATCAATCATGATGTCTGTCACTCCTCGCCAAAAGTGCCTTTAAGGAGCTCCGACTTTAGAATAAATGCTCCCCGGCTGACATAGCGTTCACCCTCAGCCAGGCCGCTGAGAACCGGCCTCCAACCCTTAACCTGGTTTCCGGTTTCTATTTTCCTAACGGTAAAAATCCCTTGATTTTCAGCGACAAAAACAACCTGCTGGCCTGATATGGTCTGAACTGCCTCTTCCGGAACGGCCAGTGACTCAATATCGGGAATAAGAACAGTGACCTCTGCAAACATGCCTGGCCGGAGTTCGCCTTTCCGATTGTTAACTTCTATTCTGGCTCGAACAGTCCTGGTTGAAGCCTCAAGGACAGGGGAAATATAGGTAATCTGGCCCTGGTAAGTATGGCCGGGAAAAGCAGCAACTGAGACCACTGCTGATTGGCCGGGGAAGATGAGGCTTAAATCTTTTTCCTGGATTCTGGCTTCCACCCAGAGCTTATCCAGACTGGCTATTTCCATCAGCACCGCGCCGGCTTCTACTATCTCTCCTTTAAGAATGTCACATTTAATTACCTGACCGGAGAGAGGCGAAGTAACCGGGAACAGAAGATCTTCACTCTGAGCGGTATCACCGGCTTCAATTTCCTCGGCGCTCAGTCCCATTAAGGTCAGCTTTTTTCTGGCCGAGTTGACCAGAGCTCTGGCTGCCTCTTTTTCCTCCGAATCTAACCTGACCAGCTTTTCATATCTTTCCTGGGCCAGTTTTAACTCAGAAACCGCCTCGATAAACGGCAGGCTGAAAAGCCTCAAGACTGTTTGTCCTTTTTTGACCGGGTAACCTTCATAGACCAGAAGCTCTTCCACCCGACCAGCTATCCTGGCGGTCAGTCGGACATAGGTCTGGGGATTAAACTGGATTTCTCCCGGGACTGGAAGTTCCTGTTTGATTTTGACCGGTCGGAGTTCAGCTACTTCCACACCAAAAGTTTTGATAGCTTCGGCTGATAGCTTCACCTGATTTTCTTCGAGAGCTGGCTGCGATCTTTCTTCGCCTGGTTCTGCTCTGTCCTGAGCCGGGCCAGAGCAGGCAGCATAAACCGCCAGGAAACAGGCGAGAAGCAAAAGACAGAGTCTATTAGCTATTTTTTTCTGGGTTATCATTTTTTCCTCTGATTTTTCTTGATAATTGGCATTATTCATAATCTTCTCCAGCCGAGTAGAAATCGGCCAGGGCGCAAAGATAAAAATAAATCGCCTGCTTATATTCGAAATTCATCTCCCTGGTGGCCTGAAACAGATCCAGTAAATGGAGCAAATCTAATTGTCCAAGACGATAGGCATTCAAGGCCTTCTCGAGTTCAAACTTTGAGTCTTCGAGCAGGCTGTCTTCAAAGATTTTGACCCGCTGGCCGGCCTGGTCAGCAGCAGCCAGGGCCTGCCTTTTCTGACTGTCAAAAAATCTACTAACTGCCTCCAGTCTGATCTGTGCCTTTTGCTGTTCGGATTCAGCCAGCAGTTTTTCTCCTTTTAAACTTTTTCTGGAAAAAAGCGGCCAGTTGACCCCCAGGCTGAAACCAACGGCGTCCCAGCGGCGGCTGGGAGCAAAGAAGCTCAGAGAAAAATCCGGCCATCTGTCCTTCAAGGCAAGTTTGAGTAAGAGATCAGACCGGCCTTTTTTAATAGTGGCCAGTTTAAGGGTGGGACTGGAAACTCTGGCCTTGGCCAGTAAGACCTCAGGCCTATCAGGTAATTCCTGGTAGGTCAGGGCTGAGGTTAGGTTAATAACTGTTTCCTCTTCCAATCCGAGCAGCAATTTCAGGCGCGAAAAATCAGCTGCCAGTTCCAGCCTGGCCGAATGGAGATCATTCTGGCTCCGGACCAGTTCCATTTTCAGTCGCAGGACTTCGCTGTAAGGCACAGTTCCCAGAGAATAACGAGAAAGAGCATTTTGCTGGATATCTTTCAAGGTCTCCAGGCTTCGGCCAAGAAAGTCAACTGTCTGCTGGCTCAGGAGGCATTTTAAATAGGCTTTCTTAACCTGAGCGGCCAGCAATATTTTCCCTTTTTCAAGTTGCAGGCTGGCTTCCTGTTCGTAGGTCTCCCCCAGGCTCGATTTCAGGCCAAGCTTGCCGGGAAAGGGCAGGGGTTGAGTTAGTCCGAGGCTGTATTCGGGATCATTTTGCCTGGCTTTTCGACTGAGGCCAAGACCTTCCACAGACAACCCAGCCTCAGCCGCTGGTAGGGCTGAATCGATCAGAGTGGCTGCTCTGGCAATCTGTATCTCCTGTTCTAGAAGCATTAATGCTGGCTGGTGCTCGAAAGCCACAGCTACTGCTTCCTCCAGACTCAAATTGACTGAGTTAACCGGCATTGCCTGGGGTGAAGACAATAACATGGATAAAAATATAATTAAGATGGGCATAAACACCTCCACCGGGAAATTATCGAAGGGAAATAATAAAAGGGTTTAATCCGGTGGATGGAAAATGGCGGGTAAAAAGCCTGATGGCAGGAGAGCACTTTGCTCAAGATAGATAGCCCTGGCCTCACCACCAGCGGGCTGAATTAAATCAAGCCAGCTAAAACTGGGTTGTTCAAAGGCATGATGAATGGGGCTTAATAAATGATGAAACTCTTCATGGCAGAAAAAATCATGAACGATGGCATGATTTAGCGAAAAAGTAGCCAGAATCATAAAGAGAATAAAAACCCAGGTTCTTTGACTATCTTTCATTACTGGAAATTTTAAACTTTCACTTTCCTTCTGTCAAAAATATTTTATTGGCTAAAAATTCAGCTCTGGCCCCGCTTCTAAATTTTTTATTGCAAAATGATTTTTATCATGTTAGCATTTTAATAATCAAAATCGCTTACCAGTTTTAAGTGAGGGATTCATGCAAAGAAGACTTATGCGGCCCAATCTTTCTGAAGTGAAGGAAAAAATGAGCAGGGAGGCCAAGGAAGCCGAAGCAGCTAAGAAGAAGGCGCCCCCGCCGACTGATACGCATGCTGAGAACTATTATTTTCTAAAACAGATGAACAAAAAAACACTGATGGCGGTAGTGCTGGCTGATGGCGAACAGGTTGAAGGCTATATAGAGTGGTATGACCGGAATTGTTTCAAGCTAAACCGCCGGGAAGCCCCCAATCTTCTTATTTATAAACGTCAGGTGAAATACCTTTACAAGCTGGAGACCGAAATGGAAACAGAGCCCGAAAAAGGGGCCAAGGGCAAATCTGATAGTGTAGATACCAGAAAAAGTAAATGACTTCATTTAAGATTGGCCTGACTCTGGGAGATCCTGGAGGCATCGGGCCAGAGTTAATCCTTAAACTCTTCTCGAGGCCAGCAGAGCTACCACCGGCTGAATATATCATTTACGGACAGCAATCGCTTCTTGACTTCTGGTCAGAGAAGCTCGGTCTGAAGCCTCGGTGGACAGATTGGCTGGCCGCGGAGCGAGTCGTTTCTCTAAGAGAAACAGGCCAGCCTCTGGAGACAGTGATGGTTGGCCGGCCAGCAGCCGAGCAGGGACTGGCTTCATTTTCTTTTTTTGAGGCGGCAGTTGATTCAGCCAGGCGCGGAGAGATTAAGGCCCTGGTGACGGCCCCTATCTCTAAGATTGCCTGGGTTAAGGCTGGCCTGCCTTTCAGGGGTCATACTGAGTATCTGGAAAAGCTATATCCAGAAGCCATTATGAGTTTCTGGTCAGACAGACTACGAGTAGCTCTCTTCACCCATCACCTTCCTCTGCGAGAGGCAATGGATAGAGTTAGAAGAGATAACCTGATTAGATTTTTTCAGAGTCTTGACCGGGCTCTGGAGGGCAAAGAAACAGGAATAAAAGAAATTCTGGTCTGTGGGCTTAATCCTCATGCCGGAGAAGATGGCACAATCGGTCAGGAAGAACGGCTGGAAATAATTCCAGCCTTAGAACAGCTCAGAAACATTAGCCTCGAGGTGAAGGGACCCTTTCCGCCTGACACCGTTTTTCGACAGGGACTTGATCAACCAGACAAGCTGATAGTCAGTCTGTATCATGACCAGGGCTTAATTGCTTTTAAGCTTCTGTCCTTTGACCGCGGGGTTAACCTGACTCTTGGTCTGCCTTTTGTTCGCACCTCGCCTGACCATGGTACAGCCTTCGAACTGGCTGGTCGGGGACTGGCCTCCCCAACCAGCTTCCAGCAGGCTATCTGGCTAGCCTGGAAATTCAGTCGGCAGAAAAACTAAAGAAGAGAAGAATAGAAGCTTGGGATAAAGGCAGTTTTTCAGGCTTTAATAGAGTCAATGCCATCTTTTTTTCATCTCAGCCCTGATTTCTCTTTCGACATCTCTTTTCTTGATAGCCTCACGCTTTTCATAGGTTTTTTTACCTCTGGCCAGAGCCAGTTCTAATTTGACCAGACCACGCTCATTGAGATAAACCCTGGTTGGGATCAGGGTCAGTCCTTTTTCCTGCACCTTGCCAGCCAATCTTTTTAATTCTCTCTTGTGCAGCAGAAGTTTTCTCGGCCGCAAAGGCTCATGATTGAATATATTGGCAGCATGGTAGGGGCTGATATTGCAATCAAAAAGGTAAAGTTCTCCCTGGCTGAAATCAGCGTAGCTTTCTTTTAAACTTATTCTTCCTTCCCGGATGGATTTAACCTCACTGCCGACCAGAGCCAGCCCTACTTCGAAGGTTTCCAGGATTTCATAATCATGATAGGCAGCCTTATTGGTGGCCACTACTTTCATTAATCTCCTCATCAACAGATGGCTTGAGTTTTTTTATTCTAACCAGTGAAATACGCCTCTTATTCATTTTAACCACGGTAAATTCAAGGTGATCTACTATAATGGAGGAATTTTCAGCTGGCAGGTGTCCGTAGTGATAAAGAAAAAAACCAGCCAGGGTAGTATAGTCCTTTCTCTCCGGGATTTTAAGATTTAACAATTCATTTATTTCTTTGACTGAGGCCAGTCCCTGGACAAGGTATTCGTCTTCGCCTATTTTATGATACCAGTTTTCTGCTTTCTGGTCATATTCATCTCGGATATCACCGACTATTTCTTCCATGATATCTTCAAGTGACACAATACCTTCGAAACTGCCGAACTCATCAACGATAAACGCCAGATGAACAGCACGTTCCTGCATCTGCAATAAAACCTGTTCGATACTGGCAAGTTCTGGAACAAAGAGTGGTTTCCTTAAGTAATTTTGAAGCCGGAATTGCTGCTGGTGGTTAAGGCATGGCAGGATGTCTTTGGCGTGGAACAGGCCGACCACATTATCAATTGTTTGATTGTAAACCGGATAACGGGAAAAACCTGATTCTTGAATTGATTTTAAAACTTCTTCAAAAGTTGCATCCAGGGGAAGAGCCCGGACCTGAGTCCTGGGAATCATGATTTCTTTGACCGGCCTGAGACTTAAGTCCATAATTCCGGACAGCATTTTTTTCTTCAGTTTGGAAAGCCCAGTCGCTCCCGAACTGATCACTATTTTTATTTCCTCTTCACTTAAGCGGTGAGAAAAAATCGTTCCCACTCTTTCTTCCGGCCCAAGCAGCAGCTGAGGTATAAATGAAAAAAGCTTGCTGACCGGATAGAGTACGAAGTAAAAAAACCTCAGAGGATAAATGAAGAGTGACGACACTTTAACCGGTCGGTGAGCAGCCACAATTTTCGGGGTTATTTCACCGAAAATGAGAATAAGGATGGTAGTAGTTAAGGTGGCCAGAAGAATAGCCTTATTCTGATCAGCATAAAAACTGACGAAGATGGAAGTAGCAACGGAGGAAGCAGCGACATTGACCAAGGTATTGCCAATGAGGATGGTCGATAAGAAATCATTTAGCCTGCCCAGAGCCCGCCTGACCTGCCCGGCCCGTCTTGAACCCTTTTTCTCCAGGTATTCAAGAGTATATGGATTGACGGAGATAAACGCTGTCTCTGAAGAAGAGAAAAAAGCACTCAGGGCCAAAAATAAAAGGAAAACGCCTAGGCTAATTATCATCGGGGAAATATCAAAATTCCCTGTCGTCTTTAAGCACTCTCAGGCTATTAGCCAGAATATGGTCAAGTCTCTGGCTGATTTTCTTCGGGCAGAGAAGAGAGGAAGCGGCCAGCTCACTGACAATGAGCTCACGGGCCTTTTCCAGCATCTTTTTTTCTCGAAAGGACAGCGGCTTATCCTGGCTCAGGAAATAAAGTGTTTTGTAAACGATGGCAATATCTTTGAGCTGACCGGATTTCATCAAATCAAAATTTTCTTTGTAGCGGTCTTTCCAATCAGCGCTGATGTCCACTTCACAGTCTTTAAAAAATTGGAAGAAGCTGGTGACCTGCTTCTGTGAAATTGGTTTTCTAAGGCCGATTTCAATTGCTGACTGACTGGGGATAACAACCAGGGTATTGCTTTCAATCAGTCGAATATGTAGAATCCGGCTTGATTGTCCATCGAAAGTCTGTTCTGTAATTTTTTCGACTATCCCGATTCCCTGGGCGGGATAAATTATTTTGTCACCGACCTTGAAAGAATTCATTAGATGTATTATAAAATACTGCCGATTTTTAGTCAAACGTTCCCGTCCACTTGACAGAACTGCTTGTCTTCGTTTAAGATACAAACTTAAATCAAAATAGAAGAAGTGAGTTCCGACAATGAAGAGAACATTTCAGCCGAATAATCGCCGGAGAAAGAAAAATCATGGATTCCTGGTCCGGATGAGTAGCCTGGGCGGTCAGAAAGTTATCAAAAACAGGCGGGCCAAAGGTAGGAAAAGACTTTCTGCTTAATGGATGAGCGTCTTAGACCGATCGAGAGAATAAGAAATAAGAAAGATTTTAGCGAGATATATAAAAAGGGCCGGCGGCTTAAAGGCAGATATTTTGTCCTCGTCTTTGTGCCGAACGAATTGAATTATTCGCGGCTGGGAGTGGTAGTCAGTAAAAAGGTTGGGCAGGCAACAGTCAGGAACAGGGTAAAGAGAAGATTTAGAGAGCTTTTTCGGAGAAACAAGTCTCTTCTCCCTGGGAATTTTGATCTGGTCTTTGTTGCCAGGCCAGAAATTGTCCAGCTGGACTGGCCGAGGATGAGGGAAGAATACGAAGCTTTGATCAGGCGGCTGGGTCCTTAGAATCGAAAAAACGGAGAAAATATTGAGATATATTGCCCTCGGGCTTATTCGACTTTACCAGCTACTGGTTTCGCCTCTTCTCGGGCATCACTGCCGCTATTATCCAACCTGCTCGGATTATACCTATCAAGCTATAAATAAGTATGGTTTTATAAAGGGTAGCTGGCTCGGGGGTAAGAGAATCCTCAGGTGCCATCCCTGGCATGAGGGAGGCATTGACCCCGTGCCTTGATGAGGAAAACATGGAAAAACGCTTAATTCTGGCTATTGTTCTTTCGTTTTTGATCCTCTTCCTTTTCCAGCTGATTTTCGTTAAACCTCAGCCTCAGTCAGTCTCTCCCGCGCCGACTGAAATGGGAGCTGAAACTGAGGCCGTTCCAACCGAACCAGCCAGCGAAGAGATCAATAAGATCAAACAGACCGAGAAATCAGCCTCTGGCCAGCCACGGGTCGAAAGTGGCGAGGTTATAACTTCTGAGCGAGAACAGGAGATCACGATCGATACTCCGCTTTACACTGCTGTCTGGAGCAATAAAGGCGGGGTCCTTAGAAGCTGGAAGTTAAAAAATCACCTGAGGAGAATTCCCAGCAGGGAAAATCCCGAGCGAGAGCCTTTAGACCTGGTGCCGGCAACGGCTTCAACTACCGGTCTGTATCCGTTTTCCCTGCTGCTTGATGAGGAGGCTATAACTGATCTGGCCAATAATAGCCTTTATCGGGTCAATGCGGATCAGTTAGAATTATCATTAAATGATCGAGGGCAGCTAATATTTGAGTATTCCGATGGGGACAGGATAAAAATCAAGAAACAGCTGACCTTTGAAGGGCAGAATTATAATTTTAAGACTGACCTGACGGTTGAGATAGATGGTAGGCCAGTCGAACCTCATATTCTGTGGGGGCCGGGTATTGGTACTCTGTCTCCCGAGGAATTGAAGGAAAAATTCAGCGCCAACCGGGGAGCGGTTTTTCTGGTCAACCACAAAGCTCAGAGGCTACCGGAGAAGAAAATCAAGCCTTTGTCCGAGACGGTACGCTACAGCGGACTGGGCTGGGCAGCCTACGAGGAAAATTATTTTGCCGCTATTTTCCTTTTGGACACCATTAAAAGCCAGGCTTATGCCTATCGTCTTGATCATGAGGAAATCAAACCAGACGGTCAGAAGGCGGTTGTCCCCCATTTTTATCTGGCTTTTACCCATCCTTCTGAAGCCTACCTCGGGCCGAAAGAATATGACCGGCTGACGGCTTATGGGCACGAAGTCAAGAAGGTCATTAATTTTGGCTTCTTCGGCTTCATCGCTGAATATCTATTAATCGCCACCAAATTTATATATAAGTTTTTCCCCAACTGGGGCGTGGCCATCATCATCATGACCTTTTTTATCAAAATCCTGCTTTTCCCGCTTACTTATAGTTCGACTAAATCAATGGCTAAGATGCAGGAACTTCAACCGAAAATCAAGGCTCTGCAGGCTAAGTATAAAAAGGCCAAGCAGGATATGGAACAAAGACGCCAGATGAATGAAGAGCTGATGAAGCTTTATAAAGAGCACGGAATTAATCCAGCTGGTGGCTGCCTGCCGCTGTTAGTTCAACTGCCTATTTTCTGGGGATTTTTCCGGATGCTGGTCGTTGCGGTTGAGCTCCGCCATAGTCCCTTTGTTTTCTGGATTAAAGATCTGTCGGTCAAAGATCCGTATTATATAACGCCAATACTCATGGGGATTACTCAGTTTATCTCTCAGAAAATGACGCCGTCCACGGCTGATCCAGGTCAGCAGAGAATCATGCTGCTAATGCCGCTTATTTTTACTGTTTTCTTTATGAATTTTCAGGCCGGGCTGGTTTTGTACTGGCTGACCAGTAACGTCCTGCAAATAGGTCAGCAGGCCATTATGAATAAGATGATGGCCCGCAAGAGGGAAAAAGATGGAAAAAGAAATAAAAAACAGTCACCAAAACGGTCAGCAAGTCGTTGAAAAAAAAGAATTTACAGGCAGGAGCCTGGAAGATGTGCTCAGCCTGGCCGAGCATGTTCTTAAGGTTCCTCGAGAAGAGCTGAACTACGAAATAGTCACTGAAAAAACCAGGCTTTTTGGTTTAAAGAATAAAGAGATTGTCATTCGGGCCTGGCCTCGACAGGTGAATGAGATTCAAATTGTTGATAACTTCCTAAAGCAGTTGCTATCTCTCCTGCCGTTTGATCTCATTTACGAGCTAAAAAGAAGAGATCAGCTGATTTATGTGGTCTTTGGTGGTGAGGACAAGCACTGGCTCCTTAAGGATGATGGAACCCTGCTGCTGGCCATCCAGCACCTGCTGAATAAAATTTCTCCTGTTAAGGTTCAGGTTGATTGTGAGTTTTTCCGGCGTCGCAAAGAAAAACAACTCAAAGAATATGCGACTGAAATGGCTCAAAAAGTTAAAGAAACTGGGAAGGAAGAAATTCTTGACGTGATGAATCCCTATGAACGCAGAATTGTCCATATTGCGGTTAATCAGGTACCTGGTCTGACGACGGAAAGCCTGGGAGAGGGCTTCTTGAAAAAGATCAGAATTTTTAAAGTTGAAGATTCTGGCCAGAAAAGGCGGCCTATACAGGATTAACAGGGCTGGGAACTGGCTATTTACTATCTCACTGCCTGCGGATAGAATTAAGACATGAATGAAAGCCTGGATGATACTATCATTGCTATTTCTACCCCTCAAGGCCAGGGAGGTCTGGGGCTGATTAGAATCAGCGGGCAGGAGGCTCTGGCCGTGGCTCATAGAATTTTCCAGCCTAAAAAATTAAATCCAGCTGAACAACCGGGTCTGATGTGCTTTGGCTACCTGGTTGACAGAGAAAAAGACGAACAACTGGACTGTGGCTATGCCTGTTATTTCCAGCCTCAGGTTTCCTATACCCGGGAAGAAGTGGTGGAAATCAGCCTTCACGGCTCACCGGTAATACTGAATGAAGCCCTCAGGCTGGCGATTAAGGGAGGAGCCCGCCTGGCCCGCCCCGGAGAATTTACTCTCAGGGCTTATCTCCATGGGCGACTGGATATTGTCCAGGCTGAAGCTATCAATGACCTGATTAGAGCTATTTCCCTCCAGCAGGCAAAAATTTCCTTTCATCAGGCCGAGGGTAGTCTCTCCAGAAAGATCCAGGCAGTTAGACAACAAATTGTGAAGCTTTTGGTCAATATAGAAGCCAGTCTGGAATTTCCGGAAGAAGAACTTGGGCTCACCCAGAAGGAAATAGAAAGCTGCCTGGATAATCTGATAAATAGCCTGGAAAAAATTATTCAGAGTTACGAGCAGGGCCGGGCCAGGCTGGAAGGTTTGACCATTGCTCTCGTCGGCAGGACCAACGCCGGCAAATCCACTCTTTTTAATGCACTTCTGGAGGAGGAAAGAGCCATTGTCACTTCCTACCCGGGGACGACCAGGGACTATATAAGAGAGAATCTTTTCCTTGATGGAATTTTGATGAAGCTGGTTGACACCGCTGGTTTCGGTCAGGCTGACAATGCAGCTGAAGAGGCTGGTATTAGCCGTTCTGAGGACATTGCTACCCGAGCCGACGGTTTACTTATCGTTCTGGATTCTTCTCGTCCCGAGAGTGATGAGGATTTTTATCTTCTGCAGGGATTCCCGGGTAAAAAAAGAATCATTGTCTTTAATAAATCTGATCTTGATCAGGTCATTGATCGGCAGATGATCATTGGAAAAAACAAAGAAACTGCCTGGATTGAGGTTTCTGCCCTGACTGGAGAAAATATTGAACCCCTAAAAAAACTAATGCTGGCCACCTTTGGCCCGGGGGAGACCCACCAGGAAGAGATTATCCTTCATGAACGGGAGAAGATCTTAATAGATCAGATGGCCAGAAGACTGGAAGAGGCCAGGACGAAGCTGGGATCTGGCTATGGGCTGGAAATTATAGCTGAAGAAATAAAGGCAGTTTTGCCGGCTATCGGTGAGTTCACCGGCGAGATTAAGTCGTCTGAAGTGATCAACGAAATATTCGGACGTTTCTGTCTGGGAAAATAAAGATGGATCAGTTTGATGAAGAATTCGACCTGGTGGTGGTGGGAGCAGGTCATGCCGGGTGTGAAGCAGCGGCGGCCGCAGCCAGGCTGGGAGCTAACACCTGCTTACTGACTATCCATCTTGAGACTATCGCCCAGATGTCCTGTAACCCGGCGATCGGAGGGTTGGCCAAGGGCCAGCTGGTCAGAGAGATAGATGCTCTGGGGGGGTGGATGGGCCTTCTGGCTGATGAAACCGGGCTTCATTTCAGGTTGCTAAATCGTAGCCGGGGAATCGCTGTCCAGGGACCCAGAGTTCAGTGTGATAAAGCCTTATATCGGCAGACGATGAAAAGTTGGCTGGAAGAAGTTCCCGGCTTAAGAATCTTCCAGGCTATTGTTACTGAGCTCATCATCGAGAATGGGCAAATTAAAGGGCTGGTTACCAGGGATGGAAGCCGAATAAAAGCTGGGGCAGTTGTTCTTGCTCCCGGGACTTTTCTGCATGGCCTTATACATTTAGGGCTCGATCATTATCCTGCCGGGCGAGCTAATGAGCCCCCGGCCAATGAACTGGCCACTGGCCTGAGAGAGGCCGGTTTAAGAGTTCTACGGCTTAAAACTGGAACACCAATGAGGCTGTCGGCTGATTCTATTGACTGGACAAAATTTCAGGGTCAGCCCGGTGATGAGCGGCCGGTTTCTATGTCTTTTAGAACCAGGAAGAAACTTGAAAATAAAATTATTTGCTATATCGGTTATACCAATGAAAAAACGCATGAGGTTATTCGCAACAATTTAGACCAATCCCCTCTTTACAGCGGAGAAATAAAGGGTATAGGACCGCGCTATTGCCCTTCGATCGAAGATAAGGTAGTTAAGTTTTCGCATCACGCCCGGCACCAATTTTATCTGGAGCCAGAAGGTTTGACCACGTCTGAGGTTTATGTCAATGGCCTGTCTTCGAGCCTGCCTTACCGGGTCCAGAAAGAAATTCTGAAGACTATTCCGGGTCTGGAGGAGGCCAGAATCCTAAGGCCAGCTTATGGTATTGAATATGATGCGATTTCGCCTCTTGAATTGAAGGCGACACTTGAAACCAAAAAGATCAGTGGCCTGTTTTTGGCCGGGCAGATCAACGGGACTTCAGGCTATGAGGAGGCTGCAGCCCAGGGCTTAATGGCCGGAATCAATGCGGTTTTAAAGCTGCGCGGGCAACCAGCCTTCATACTCGCTCGCCACGAGGCCTATATTGGGGTGCTGATTGATGATTTGATCTCGAACGGCGTTGAAGAGCCCTATCGTCTGTTTACCTCAAGAGCTGAGTACCGGCTAAACCTCAGGTTGGATAATGCCGATGCTCGTTTGTTGCCTTATGGTTATCAGCTTGGTCTGATTAAAGAAGAAGAATATCAGGAATTTCTGAGAAAACAGGCCAGGGTCAGACGAGCTATAGAAATTTTACAAAAAGAAAAAATCGCCATTGAGAATAATGAACCCATATCAGCCGTCAATTATTTAAGGCAGCCTGGAAGTAGCCTGGAAGAAATAATCAGGCAGATAAATTTACCAGTTTCTTTGACTGACGAGGAAAAAAGGCACATTGAGGCTGAAATTAAATATGAAGGCTATATCCAAAAGCAGGAAAGAGAGATTAAAAGGCTGAACAAAATTGATCAGATGAGTTTGCCAGAGACAATTAATTATAGAGATATTCCGGGTTTAAGCCTGGAAATTATCGAGAAACTGGATAAGATGAGGCCAGGAACTCTGGGAGAAATAAAAAAAATATCTGGCATTACGCCTGCGGCTTTATATAATATCTATTTGTATCTGGCTGTTTTTAAAAAAGGGCAGGCTGGAACCAATGTTCCACGTGGAACAAATGAGGCTTCTGATTAGATGAATAAGGTCATCGCCATTGCTAATCAAAAAGGAGGAGTGGGGAAAACCACTACTGCTATCAATCTGGGGGCAGCACTGGCGCTTAAAAATTATCGAGTTCTCTTACTGGATTTTGATCCCCAGGGGATGGCTACGGTAGGCCTCGGTCAGGCCAAAAGGCGCGGCCAGGGTATTTATCAGGTCATCTTGAACGGGCGTGGTGTCATGGATTGCCTGGTGGATACAGGAGTGTCCGATTTATACCTCTGTGCTTGTTCGCCAGAGCTGAGTGGGGCTGAGGCCGAACTTTTTAACGCCCCGGATAGGGAAAAAAGACTCAAAATAGCCCTGTCGGAGGTGCGCCAGTTATTCAATTTTATCTTGATAGATTGCCCGCCTTCCCTGGGATTTCTGACCATTAATGCTCTGGCGGCGGCAGATTCAATTCTTATTCCGGTACAGGCTGAATTCTTCTGTCTGGAAGGTATCCCGGATTTATTCCATACTCTGGACATAGTTCGGACTTATTTTAATCCTCAGCTTTATATTGAGGGCATTTTACTAACCATGTTTGATGAAAGGACCAACCTCTCCCGTCAGGTGGCAGAGGAAATAAAAAATTCCTTAAAAGGGGTTCTTTTAAACACGATAATCCCAAGAAGTGTTAGATTGGCCGAGGCTCCCAGTTTCGGAAAGCCAGTTATACTATATGATCCCAGGTCGAAGGGAGCTCAGGCCTATCTTAATTTGGCAGAGGAGTTGATCAACAAATGACAAAAAAAGCACTGGGAAAGGGCCTCGGGGCCTTCATACCCGAGGAGTTTGGGATTCTCAAAGAGGATCGCTATGCCGAAGTGGAGATAGAAAAAATCAGACCAAATCCACACCAACCGAGGACGCAGTTTGATGAAGCCTCAATAGATGAGCTGGCCAGGTCAATTAAAGAGACCGGCATTATCCAGCCTTTACTGGTAGTCCCCGAGGAGGATCACTACAAACTGATTGTCGGGGAAAGAAGATGGCGGGCGGCTCAAAAAGTTGGTTTGCGGGCGGTGCCTGTCATTATCAGGAATATGACTGAAGACAAACAGTTGGAAGTCTCTCTTATTGAAAATATCCATCGCGAAGATTTAAATCCTTTAGAAATTGCTGAAGCTTTTGACAGATTGGTAAATCAGCTCGGACTGACCCAGCAGGAAGTGGCTGAGCGGGTTGGCAAGGACCGAGCCTCAGTCGCCAACTACATCCGCTTACTCAAATTGCCACCCGAGATCAAGAGGCTAATTCGTGAGGGCAAATTATCAATGGGCCAGGCCAGAGCCATTCTGTCTCTTGAGGAAGAGTCGCTGCAAAAAAAGGTGGCCTTTCAGGCAGTAGAAAAATCTCTCTCAGTTCGAGAAACTGAAAAGCTTGTTCAAAAGTTTAAAGAGAAGCCCCCTCGCGCTCAGAAATCGCTGGTGGATCCTGATCTGAAAGCACTGGAAGAAGAGTTAATTCAGTGTCTGGGTACCAAGGTGACTATCACCGGGCAGCGGAATAAGGGCACGATCCGGATTTTCTATTTCTCTCTGGAGGAACTTAACCGGATTTATGACAAAGTTAAAGGAGTAAGAGCATGAAAGATAAAGAAAAAGTCAGAGAAATCGTCGAAGAGTCTCATCTGGCCGGTCTTATTGACCAGGGGACGGAACTAAAGGGGGAATTAAATTTTAAGGGTTCTTTCAGAATAGAAGGCTATTTCCAGGGTAAGATATATTCAGATTCGATGCTGATTATCGGAGAAAAAGGAAAGGTGGAAGCAGAAGTCAAAGTGGGAGAGTTAATTATTAACGGCGAAATTCATGGAAATCTGCAAGCCAGAGAACGGATAGAGGTCCATAACAAGGGACGAGTATTTGGCACGCTTATGGCCCCCAAGCTCCTGATCGAAGAAGGCTCCTATCTGGAAGCTACCTGCCAGACGGTCAGTGTCCCGGAAGAAACAGGCCCGCACGCTTCAGAGATAAAGGAAGGGAAACCAGGTTAAGTCTAATGCTTTAAAGAGAGCTTATTAAAAAGTCTCTCGTTTTCTGCTTGTAATAATATTGGCTAAAGATGAGAAAATACTAACCATCAGTAATCTTTTATGATTAAGCCTTACCTTCGTGCCTTTTGACTGAAGTGTAATAACGGGCAAGCTCATTAGCCTCTGCCCTGCGCTCTGCTCTGAGTAATTCACCTGAGATCTATTCCAATACTGGGAAGAACCGAAAGGCGTGGCTGGCTTTTCCAGGCATTCCTGCTGTAAATGACAGGCGACATCAGAAGTTCGTTTTTTTTGCACTTGAAGAGTGAACTTTTCAAGTGTAATTAACTGGAGAAAAAGTTGTCTTGAGATTGTGTCGCCAAAAGACTATAATCAATCGAATTTCAAAAAATCACTTAGCATTCAGGGAAATAGTCATGAGTAAGTATATCTTTATAACTGGTGGAGTAATTTCAGGACTTGGTAAGGGGCTGGCGGCAGCTTCCATCGGGCTTCTGCTCGAAGCCCACGGTTATAAAATAACCCTTCAAAAATTAGATCCATATCTTAATGTTGACCCGGGGACGATGAGCCCCTACCAGCATGGAGAAGTCTTTGTGACCGATGACGGGGCTGAGACTGATCTTGATCTCGGCCATTATGAACGTTTTACTTCGACCAGAACTACCAGGGATCACAACTGGACCGCGGGCAGAATTTATGAGCAAATTATCCACCAGGAAAGACACGGAGATTATCTGGGCAAGACCGTTCAGGTCATCCCCCATGTCACCGACCAGATAAAGAATGCCTTTTATTCAGTTGCCAACCATCATGATATAGTAATTGTAGAAATTGGAGGAACAGTTGGCGATATTGAGAGTCAACCTTTTCTTGAAGCTATCAGGCAGATGCGTCTATCTCTCGGACCGGAAAATACTCTGTTTATCCATCTAACTCTGGTCCCGTATATTGAAACTTCCGGTGAACTGAAAACAAAACCGACCCAGCATTCAGTTAAAGAATTGAGAGCCATCGGTATCCAGCCGGATATTCTCCTCTGTCGGACAGGCCACGAGTTGCCGTCCGATCTCAAAGCCAAAATTGCCCTCTTTACCAATGTCCCGATCGAAGCGGTTATTACTGCCAGGGATGCCTCCTCCATTTATGAGATACCGCTGAATTTTGCCGACGAAAGACTGGACTCGATAATTTTGAGAAAGCTGGGACTGGCCTCTGCTCAGCCTGATCTTAGCCGCTGGCAAAAACTGGTAGAAATAGCCCATCATCCCGGCGATGAGGTGACCATAGCCATTGTTGGTAAATATACAGGATTTCGCGACTCCTATCTGAGTCTATATCAAGCCCTTGACCATGGTGGCCTGGGCAACTCATTGCGAGTCAATTTGAACTGGATCGAAGCTGAAGAGTTAGAAAAGGAAGCTTATTTCCGAAGATTAAAAGATCAAGATGGAATTCTTGTTCCTGGTGGTTTTGGCCAACGAGGGGTGGAAGGCAAAATCAAGGCGGTTAAATACGCCCGTGAAAAGAAGGTTCCGTTCTTTGGCATCTGTCTGGGCATGCAGTGTGCAACCATCGAATTTGCCCGAAATGTTGCGCGCCTGAGAAAAGCTCACAGCCTCGAATTCGATCCAGCCACTCCTCACCCTATTTTTCGTCTCTGGCAGGAACTCCAGCCAGACTCTGACCTGGGCGGAACAATGAGACTCGGTGCATATAATTGTCAGCTTAATAAAGGCACGCGAGCTTATTCCATCTACCGGCAGCTCCTGGTCAGTGAGCGTCACCGCCATCGCTATGAATTCAATCCAGACTATGAACAGACTCTGGAGTCAGCCGGTCTGGTCATCTCCGGGAAAAATCCTGAGCATGGCCTGGTAGAAATTATTGAACTCGATGATCATCCCTGGTTCCTTGGTTGCCAGTTTCATCCTGAGTTTAAATCCAGGCCACTCGAGCCGCACCCGCTGTTTAAATCATTTATTGCTGCTGCCTATAAGCATAAAAAAAGCCGGAAGAAGCAGTTGCTATAAAATAAATAAAGAAATAAGGAGCAGGCTGAGTGAAACATCCCGGTGGTTTGCCTGCTCCCCTGCAAAAATTAGAACTTCGAAGCCGACCATACTCCAGAAATTGATGCCCGCCAGAAAATAACCGGGCTTTGAGAAAAAGAAATAAAAAAATATTTCCAAATGCACGGAGGGTGTTATAAATTATAATCTTAGAAATCAAGGGAGGCTCAGAATGGAGATAAAGGTCAAAAAAGAGATCTTCAGAGAATACGATATAAGAGGTGTAGTCGGTGAGGATCTTAACCGTGACCTGGCGGTAATTATCGGTCGGGCCATCGGTACTAAAATTCGGAGAGCAGACCGGAAAAGGGTGGCCGTTGGACGTGATTGTCGTCTGAGCTCACCTGAACTGTTTTCAGGTTTAACGGCAGGTCTTTTATCCTCAGGTCTTCAAGTAATTGACCTGGGCGTTGTCCCCACTCCCCTGGTTTACTTCACCAGTTATTATTTCCATGAAGAAGCAGCTGTGGTTATAACTGGCTCTCATAACCCGCCGGAATTCAACGGCTTTAAGATTATGATTGGTGAGGAAACCCTTCACGGGCCAGAGATTCTGGAAATCTACCAGATTATTGAGCGCGGGGATTTTATCACTTCGGCTCAGTCCGGTCAGATGACTGCTTTTGATCCTGTGCCGGAATATATCAATTATGTGGCCGGCCAGATTCATTTAGAGCGCCCGGTTAAGATTGTCATTGATGCCGGTAACGGCACAGCTGGATCGGTGGCTGTCCCCCTGTTTAAAAAACTGGGGGCAGAGATCATCGAACTCTATACTGAGATGGATGGCCGTTTCCCCCATCACCATCCAGATCCAACCCTGCCTGAAGCCCTGAAAGACTTGATTTCCACGGTTAGGGAAAGTGAGGCGGAAGTTGGTCTGGCCTACGATGGCGATGCTGACCGGCTGGGAGCAGTGGATGAAACCGGGCGCATAATATGGGGAGATCAGTTGATGATCATTTTTGCCCGGGATCTGCTACCTTCTCATCCAGGAGCAGCTATTGTTTCAGAAGTCAAAGCTTCTCACCTTCTTTATGATGAAATCAGCCGGCTGGGTGGCCGACCGATCATGTGGAAAACGGGTCATTCTTTAATCAAAGAAAAGATAAAGCAAGAGAAGGCCCTGCTGGCTGGAGAAATGAGCGGTCATATTTTCTTTGCTGATCGCTGGTTTGGTTTTGATGATGCCATCTACGCCTCGGCCAGACTGGTGGAAATAATTTCTCGTCAGACGAAAAAACTGTCAGCTTATCTAGCTGATTTGCCCACTGTTTATAACACACCCGAGATCAGGATTTATACTTCAGATGAGGTCAAATTCAAGGTGGTTGATGGCGTCAAGGAGAAACTCAGCCATCTACCTGAGGTCAAGAAAATTATTGATATTGATGGAGTTAGAGCCGTCTTTGACCATGGCTGGGGATTGGTCAGGGCCTCGAATACTCAGCCGGTTATTGTCCTGCGGTTTGAAGCTGACAGCCAGGAGGAATTAAGACGCATCGAGCAGAAGATCAAAAGCTGTCTGGAAGAGGTTCTGACCGGTTTGAACAGCAAATAAGAATATAAGAATAAAGGGTTCGGCGGGGAGGTAACATTGGAAGAAATAAAAAAGAGGGGTAAAAAAAAGGAAGCAGGACAGCCTGATCTAAGGGTAGTCATTCTGGCTGGTGGCAGCGGCACCCGTTTCTGGCCTTTGAGCCGCCGGCAAAACCCGAAACAATATCTAAATATAATTGGGGAGAAAAAGCTTGTTGAGCAGACCGTGGACAGGGTGAAAGGCCTGGTGCCTGTCGGAAACCTTTATACAGTGGCTGTTTCCTGGCAGACGCGGAAGCTTGAGAAAATTTTACCAGCTTTGCCCCGAAAGAATTTACTGACTGAGCCTCAGGCCAGAAACACCGCTCCTTCCGCCCTTCTGGCTACCGCCACTATTTATCTTGACAACCCCGAGGCAGTAGTTGCCTTATTGCCAGCCGATCATTACATCAAAGAGGTCCAACTCTTCAGGCAGAAACTTCAGGCGGCGGCGGCTGCGGCCTATAGATTTAAAAAAATAATTATGTTTGGTGTCCCCCCGACTTCCCCGGCTACTGGCTATGGTTATCTCCATTGTCCTGACATTGGTTTCAAAAATCTGCAAGGAGAAAGATTTTATACGGTGAGTAGTTTTAAAGAAAAGCCGGATCTGCCGACTGCCCTCGACTTTATTCAGTCTGGAGAATATTACTGGAATAGCG
>ENA-UPTA01000725-UPTA01000725.1-activated-sludge-metagenome-genome-assembly--contig:-NODE-725-length-38186-cov-30.632530_pt1 | contig 38186 bp, 54 predicted proteins | sample MGYA00238184_ERZ773361 | MGnify/ENA primary metagenome ERZ773361 (study PRJEB29100, sample SAMN05720205) | activated sludge metagenome | isolation source: anaerobic digester from wastewater... | reverse complement strand
TAAAACAATGGCAGAAAAAAAGTTTAAGCAGTGCCTTCTGAAAATCATGCGTTCTATCGACGAGAGACTCGACGAGAGAATTAGTGAGTCCAGTGAGTATCTGTTTTTCTTCCCCAACGGAGGAGATGCAGATTATCATGAAGGACGTGTAGAGGCGCTGGAAGTTACTCGTCAGCAGATTCAAAAAATCTTTGCCGAGGAGATGAAGTAAGTGACAACAAGGGCAAATATCACCGTAATGGAAGACGGAGATATTATGATTTTCTATCAGCATTCTGATGGATATCCCGAGGGAGTTATGCCAATGCTCCGATGGTTTGTAGACTCAATGAGAGTCGGCGCTATCAGGAGAGACATTGAACTTGCCTCTGGTTGGCTTGTCATTTACGGCAGAAGAAAGATGCTGACAGACGTTCCAGCCACCGATTCACAAAGCGTTGGATACGTTATTCCCGCTGTGCATATCCACGGTGATATAGAGTTCTATTACACCGTCGATATCAAGACGCTTACCGTCAAGGCATACGAGGTAACAGCAATTCCACCACGGAGGTTGTCAGAACTTCCGCAGAAATACATGAGACTTGTCGAGGTATATCATGGTTGAAATTAAATGCACAAGATGCAAGAAAATCTTCGGATTCATGAAGGAAGAGCGCCCCGAGCATCTTAAAGTTATGTGCCCGTGGTGCGGCTCTATGCAGGATGTTGGAATAAAACGGGTTGGTGGCGCTGGGAGAAAACCAGCGGAGAAAAAAGAGACCGACCCGATGAAATTAATTCCAAAGAAAATCTCAAGACCACGAGGTAGACCGAGGAAGAAGCGGTAGTGGCACGCTGGGGAGTTCGAGTCTCCCCGCCGCTATTCCCCCAAAAAGGGGAAGTGATTAAAAAATGGCAACATATTGTAAGTTTTGTGGAAAACTTCTGCAGTTCGATGAGGCAGAAATCTGCCCGTCGTGCGGCATGAGGCTTCATGAACCAGTGACAAAAGAAAAGGAACCAAAGCCCTATGTCGAATACAAGAGCCCCATTCTCGCCGCGATTCTCTCGTGGCTGTTCATTGGGGTTGGTCAGATTTACGTCGGACAACTTGGACGTGGGCTGACTATTATGTTTGTCGGTTTCCTATTCGTAATTTCGATACTCGTGTTTGGTCTTCTTGGCCTGACTCTTTTGCTGGTGCTGGATATTTGGTCGATTTTCGACGCCTACAGTCTGGCAAAGGAATACAACGAGGATATGCGGTATGAAGACTGACGTCCTGATGAGTTATATCAACGACGCACATGACAACATTGAGTTGCTGTGCGACGAGGTAAGACACACGGACATGACTCAAGAAGAGCGAGATGTTATCTACGACAAAGCGGAGAGGGCTCAAGACATGCTCTCCGAGATAAAGCAGCATTGCGTTCTCCTCTTTCTTCATCAATGAGCCGAAACCTTAAAGTCGTCAGGAGACGATATATTAATCATGGTAAGAAAAAATATTGTCGTCGAAGAGAAAACGAGACAACGGATTAGGAACGTCATCGACGCACTCGATGGCCGTATCCTCGGATTGAATGGACAGATACCCGCCAAGCCTCCGATTAAAGGCACACCTGCTGCGGAAACCGTGGCAATTGTGATGGCAAAGCGGGAAATTGTGATGGAACTTCGTGAACTTCTCCTAAATGAATTTCACGACGATTTAATCCCACAGTAACCAGAGTGGTTCAGGCGGTTCGACTCCGCCACTGGTTATCCGCCCGAAGAGGGCAGGAAATAAAAAAATGGTTTCAATCGATGAAATGATTGAATTTCTCGAAGATGCACGGAATATCGGGACGGACACCGAAGACGCTGACGATAATATCGACAGTGTTATCAGTGACCTGAACACCCTGCAGAATGATATCGATGATCTCCTCGAAGGAATTAGTGATACACTCCTCGAAATGGAGGACGATGAAAAAGATGTTATTTTTATTGAAGATTCATTATATAACGAGGGATACATCGATGCACTCGTAAGCACAAAGGAGTCGATACTCCGTATTTTCAATCGAGAGGAATGAATGACCGCTGGAAGTTGCAGTGCAGACGGTTGCAAAAAGAATTCTGTCATTAACCTGAATGGTAAAGGTTATTGCAAGCAATGCTATCTGAAAATTGTTGATGGGGAGAAAAAATCTCCCCCGAAACCCTGAAGCCGTTCCGAGTATGCGCTCGACGGCAGGAGTTGGTTATTTCTTAACAGGTTGTATTGACACTACCATACCATCCCAGAGGAGAAACTGACCTCATTCTCCTCTTTTGCCCTGAAGCCGAAAAGGGTGCGTCCCTCTCGGCAGGTGTAAAAAATGGCATTATTTAAAAACTTCAATTCGATGGAAAGCATCGACTCAATCCGCTCGCGCACCGACTCTCTGGCAACAGCCAGCAAAGTAAAGGTAGCCGAGATTGTTGAGCAGCCCGACGGAACTATCAAGGGTTTCCGCCCGATAAAGAAGCGCTTCGGTATCAAGAACGAGCGCACGGGTGAGATTGCTGACTTTGCATCACCAGTTTACTCCGTCCTGCAGCATTCGGACGCCGTTAACATGGTGCTCGGCTCCCTGCAGGAGCACGGTATTGAAGCCCGTGGTTTCATGAAGGAGTGGAACAACGGTGTTGCAGTCGAAGTTTTCCTCGATAATGTTCTCTTACCGACAGAGGGAAATGAGTTTGTCGCTCATTCTCTCCGTATACCTGATGGTAAGGACGGTATCCAGATGGGTATCCGCTTCGTGAATTCCTATGACAAGTCCAGTGGCTTCCGTGGCTATGGCTTCGGATGGAGACTGGCCTGCTCGAATGGAATGTTCCTTCGGAGTGTGCTCCCAGAGATGCAGTTTTCCATCAGGCACACGGGCCAAGTTGTCAGCAAAGTCAGTGATAAAATCTACGGTGCAGTGCGCCGCCTGGTTATGAACCGTGGTGCGCTTATCGCAGTGATTGTTGATGCCCAGAAGGAAAAAGTGTCCTTCAATACGGAGAAAGAGATGGTTCTTGCCCTCTCTGGATACGTTGGCTCCGAAAGGCGCGCCGAGGTAATTCTCGATAACCGCGCTGCTCACGACGTTGGCCTTGAAACAACTCGGTGGAATCTTTATAATCTCCTTACCGATTATGCAACTCACACGGAACTATCCGTGTCGATGTATGACAGAATCCAGAATGGTGCGGAGAGGATTCTCACCAGCCCCGTTATTTTGCCAGAGGCGGTTTCAGCATGAGTAAATCTCAATACGCCAAGTATATGTGCCGAGGGAGTATCGAAAAGGGGTTATGTGATACCCCTTGTTGTTACTTCCACAAGTTACGCGATGGATTCAAGGCAGAGTATTATACTCCGCCGATAAAATGTATCTGTTACGATGGTCGAACGCCAGTTTTCGAGCGTGTAGACCGATATACTCCAAATGGGATTTAATCCCACATCTTTTTGAAAGTCGCACGGGTGCGTCCCGACGACCAAAAGGTGAAAACCTATGAAAGTAAACAAAAAAGTAATGGCAGAACTGGTAAAAAATTTCCAGAGAAATCGTAATACTGTTACGATGAGATATGACGACTTTATCACCGACATGAAGAATGCGAAAACAGTCGAAGAAGTTATGAGACTGAAGAAACTGTTTCTTCGTAAACTCGTCATGGATATTCCGTTATACTCTTCCGAGTGCTATTTCTGTATATATCACGACGAGAAATGTTCTAACTGTCTGTATGCAAAGAAGCATGGTGTGTGTGGTAAGACCCAAGAACACACGAGGCAGAAGGATAAACTTCCGACGTGGGATAAAATCAGGAATATTCGGAATCATCTCGAAGAGACTATCGACAAAGAATATTTTAGAGAAGGTGAGAATTATGGCGACTGAACGCCGAGTAAAGCGTGTCTACAACTACAAGAGTGGTCTTGTCGTCATGGTTTTCGAGGATGGAAAAGATGCAATTCTTTTTGACCCTCCGAGACTGACTCTCTGGATGTTTGAGAAGGCCGATGATGCTTTCAAGTATGCTGTTTCAAACAAAATCCCAATGGGTGACTCTATACATATTACAGAACGATTACCCGTGCCTCCAGAATCGATTTCTAGGGGGGTAGGATTGCCAGCAGCAGAGGTTAGCAGCAAAACTGGGCGACAGTCCATAGCGACCATGAACTTCATTCCAATCGAATCTACAGCCCTCATTTTGGACTAATACGACGGTGAATTAATGCGAGGTCGAGAAAGGAATAGCAGGTTCGACTCCTGCACTCGACATGGGCGAACACCCGATGGTTAGTAGCCCGAGAAGTGAAAGAAATGGCAACAAAGAATCAGAACGATATGGTTTGCGTCCGTTGCGGATGCGAAATCAGTATAGTCGAAGAACCATCTCGCGGATATGTGCGTGGGACTACTTATTGTCCTATCTGCAAAGACCCAATGACACAGCGTCTGTATCTCAAAAAGATGATTACTGTGGATAATATCTGTGAGAAGTTCGGAATGCAGCAGACTTATTCCGTAAGGGCTTCGATAAGGGAAAAGATGTATGCTGCAGAGAAAATGTTCAGGAACGGTTACTGCAAGAAAGCAGGAAAGATTGGTGATACCGATGTGTATACCGTTATCTCCGAGGACAAGCAGAAGAGTTATGTCGTCACTGTGCGTGAGGGCTTCTACAATTGTAATTGTCCTGACCAGTTGTTCCGTCATCACGTCTGCAAGCACATCATTACCGTAATGTTCCACAGAGAACGGGAAGGGATAAATCCCTTTAAGTAATCATGACGAACAAGTCTTTGTGGATTGACCCAAAAGACTGCCGAACATGTCCAGATTGTTGTTGTGCTGGGTGCAGTCACTTTCGAGTTATCGACGGTATAAATACGTGTCTTATCTACGATACCCGAGATAAAATGGAAGACTGTGACTTTTCTTTTTGTATGAATGCTTCCCTCGAAAAAGACGAGGGAGGTTTTCACTGCCCATTGAAGAGAAGCACGCCGCTAGAACATCCAGTTCAAGACAATAGGTCTAACTCTCCAGACCACTAATTTTTTCCCGTAAAGTCTGACCAGTCGAGGGTGTTTGTGAAAAACGAGCATTACTTCGGCTGGCAGGAGCGGAGAAAAAAATGGCAAAGGCCGCATGGAGGAGTGATTGAAATGGCAAAACCAATAGAATTTGAATTACATCTACATGGTGAAGATGCTCGGGCATTTCAGGAATATATGGATAGCCCTGCAGACAAATCCTCTCCAGAAGCACGCGATATTATGAGGGAAGCGGTTGGACTTTCGAAACGTCTTGACCGTATTCTCTTATGAAAATACCTTTTTCTGAGTTAAAATTTAAAATTCTTGATGTACCATGAAAGTCTATTGCCAATGGGTTGACAAAATTGTCGACGAAAAAGAGGTATCGCAGAAATACTGTATGCCTCATGTGAGGGACAGAATGCCCCCAGGCGTCGACGGTATCGTCAGTTGCGAGCGATGCGGAAAAAGCCCCCAGTTACGGCTTGCTTCCGAAAAGATTGAGAAGAAAAAAGATGAACTTCTTGGTCAATTACGGGAGTCTGATCAGTAATGATTACCGATGAATGGGCGACAAAATTTGCGCGTATTATCGCCGACCATATTCTTCCAGAGAGAGGATATATTGGTCTGTGTCGAGATGTGAGTTATCTGACTGGTGAAGTAAAGGGCGAGCCATGCATAGGCCCGAAGACAAATTATTATCGCATACCATATGTGCGCGATGATGATTTTTACTCCGTGAAAAAGGGCAGAGTTTATATTCTTTGCAATAGCAGAGACCTTTATTTTACTTCAGTCGGTAAAAAGCCATGGAAAAACATTGAATATATGTTTATTTCCGATACCGCCGACAGGCCAGTTGCGAAGTGCTATCAGCGAATATGGAACTGTCCTGTTACCATGTTTAATGGTGATACGGCGTTATTTGTTGAAGGAGATTTGGAAATCACTCTTGATTTCTAATTTTTCCCGTTAAGCCTATCGGTAAACAGTGATACCTATATAAAGGTATCAGTGATAACCGTTAGGCGCGGAGAAAAAAATGGCACTATCAGACATTCCAACCGAAGAACTGCGTAACGAATTACTTCGCCGCAAGTCGTTCATAGTGGGTGACGTAAAACTTTACCTCGGATTTGATAAAAATGATGTGGTTCTCAAGAGTGAAAAGAACCAGTTTACACAAATCGAGATTCGGTTTTGCGCCTATTCACAGCGAGAAAAGCCCGTTGCAATTTACGGGACAAAGAACACACACTTTGAATGGTTTGATGACGTTTACGGGTGAGGTATGAAACAGCGCACGATAAGAGTTTCTTTGTCTGGTGATAAGTTCTATGACCATCTTGCTATTGTAAAATCGTGCGATGGAAGGGCATATGATAAAGGCTCGAAGCAGTGGGTTATTCCTCTTACCGAGGATAATGTTCAAAGGTTGTCCCTCATTCCATCTCTGACTGAACAGTTGGAAGTGGAAATGCAGCGGATGAAATTAGAGGAAAGCCAACTGACAAAAGATGCCCTAAAACTGAAAGAAGAGTATCCATTTCTTTTCGATTATCAGGCAATTGGTTCTTATTATGCATTAAATAAGAAATTCTTCCTGATAGCCGATGAGATGGGACTTGGAAAGACAGTTCAGTCGATGCCCCTCATTGACAAGTATATGAAAGAGGACAGGCTAGTTATCATATTGGCCCCCAAGACCCTCTTACCTCAATGGCGAGATGAAATAAAACGATTCATCGGATACAAATCTGTCATTGTGGATGGAACGAGTCGAAAAATTCAGAGATTAACGACATATAATTCGAACATGATTATCTTATCGACATATGAATCCTTTGCAATCGATGTAAAGAGCATTGCGATAGACTGGTCGAATGTTGTCGTGATTGCTGATGAAGCATCAAAATTCAAGAATACCGCGACACAAATCTGGCGCGCATTGAATTTTATTCGTCCTCGTGTTCACTCGTTTATTGCGATGACTGGAACGCCTATAGAAAATTCTCTGCATAACTTCTTTAATATCATCACGATTATCAATCCAGAATTTATGACGGAACGGGAGTTCAGGAATAATTATTGTATCTGGGAATCCAATGGCTATGGCTCCAGGATCGTCGGATACAAGTCGCTTGGCGCATTTTTGAAACGTGTATCTGGCATTATGATACGACGTAGGAAAAGCGATGTCACGGAATTGCCCGAAAAGGTTGTTCAGAATCGTGTTATCGACTTGAGCCCATCGCAGAAAAGACTTATAAGTGGTATCCGATCTTACGCCGAAGCAAATTGGGGAACTGAAAATGCAATGCAGGCAATGATGCTTCTTCGTGAAGTAGTTGACTGCCCGCAGTTATTTTACAGTTCATCTTCACCACTCATTAAATCACTCAAAATGGGTAAGTATGTTCCGACTGATGTCGGTGGAGATCTCGGTGGAAAATTGCCTGAAGTTCTCGGTGTCATAGATGAACTTGGTGAGAATAAGGTAATTATCTTTACCCAGTTCAAAACCATGGCGAGGATTATTCGTGATTATATGCTGGAGCATAATTATCGTAAGCCTCTGCTCCTGACTGGCGATAACAGTCAAGAAGAACGGATGCGTGGTATCGAGGAGTTCAAGGAAGGGAAATATCAGGTAATGATAGCGACAGAGATTTTTAGTTATGGTATGAATCTCCAGTTCGCCGATATCCTGATTAATTATGATATTCCATGGAACCCTGCTCGACTGAATCAGAGGATTGACCGTATCCACCGTATCGGAGCAACACGAGGCAAGATAATTATCAATTTGATTGCAGAAGACATTGAAGAAAAAGTTTACGACGTAGTTAGGTCGAAGCAGGATCTGTTTGACAAGGTTGTTAACGGAGAAGCAATCGACGATGACTCCGTAAGAAAAGAGATTCTTCAGAAACTTATTGGAGAAGATTAGAGAATATGATTCAGGCTAGAATTGATTCTCGAAATGAGACCATTCTTTATCAGGAGAATGACCATATGAAACCTGGAAATGGTCTTCAGTTTGTAAGGTTTGGCAGAAAAGAACCCTATGATATGGCGGAATTCCATCCGCAAGGGGTATTTTTTATGCCACGAGTAAAGCCGATTTCATGGATTTGTCTATCAGTAGACGAATTTCTTGAAAACATGGAGGATATTTGCCGTAAGGAGAAGGGTTTTTTTGATCCTCCAGTATGACTATTTTTTCCCATAAAGCCTAATCGTGATTAGTCCTAATCGTGATTAGGCGTGGAGAAGAAATGGAAATGACATCAATGAGTCCAGATATTGTAAAGATGGTGAGCGCAATCATCGAGGTAATCGAGGACAATCATGGTTATACCGTTGATGAAATCGATTACGAGGATGGTTCGCTTACTATCTCATTCAGCGATTGAGGAAAAATATGTCCGAAACAATCGTAATTAGCACGGAGTTGATGAACAGAATAAGGAAACTATATTTTCGTATAGTTCCAGAACCTGTTTTAAGACAACATCCGTATGTGTCATATGATGAAATGATTTCATTGGTTTTTGAGCACTTGCAATATCAGGAAAACGCGCGCATTGCATATCTCGATGCGTTGCAGGCGGAGGTTGAATCTTACCTCGATAACCCATGTCATCATGATGTCTGTATGACGTCTGGATTACTAAATTCAGCACAGAAAATGCTCGTAGTTCGAATAAAAAAAGATTTATTTGGAGACAGAAATGCAGTATCCAAATCTGAAAGTCAGATACCGTCGAATAAATGAAGATGATCAGGTAAAACTCGACTCGATTGTTGACCTGAAGCAGCAGGGAGCGGATGTTCTTTACGTTATCCGCTTCTTCAAATCGACGAAAAAGTATTACCTTGCGAAAACACATTGGAAACCCGACGTAAAGAAATTTGTCGTCGATATGTCCAAGGGAGATTATATTCTGTTTCATTCAAATCTTGATATTCTGAAGCAGAATATTCCACTGGAAGGTGTGTTTTGAAGTTTCTGAATATGACCCAGCATGTCATACGGCTGATTACCGAGGACGATAAAGTTATTCGACTTCAGCCGTGTGGCACGGTTGTAAGAGTTATTCCGAAATTCAAACCTGCAGAACTTGGTGTTATCAAAGGCATTCCAGTTATTCAGACATCATTTCATACCGACGAGGGTGAATTAAGCATAACTGGCCTCGATGTAAACAATCTTGATAAGGATATAATTTACATCGTATCCACAATTGCCGCGCAGGTAATAAGAAAGCCCAATGTGGTTTCGCCTGCTACCATCGATGAATGGGTTGTCAGATATACAGACAATCACGAAGAGGCAGAGAAATCTCCCTTCAGAATTTACTGGCCCCAATGTTTCGGTCAGGTTTATGGAGTGCGCGCACTCCAGTCATTCAAGTGAGGTAAAGAAAATGATTGAGATGAAATATCCGATTCCCGAGGAAATGTTCAATATTCCGTCGCATTCTACTAACAGGGCATTCTTTATAAGAATCAGTCGTGTTGATAATGAGACGATGAAACTTGAACTTCTCGAAAACAGAAAAGACAGGAATTTGAATACTATCTACGAATCGACGTGGAAAGAAAAACTCGTAAAGGTGGATTGATGGGTAGAATAGATCCCGATGATTATGTATTTTATTGCATTGCGTCGTTGATATTAATAATGTTCGCGGCGGCGTATGTAATTGATACGTCGGAACTTCCGACTGTCTATGGCTTTGGTGACGATCCCCAAGGTGCTTTAGATGCAGCATGGTCAATACGTTCCGAACCTATCGAGCATCTTATTATTGTCGACGATGAAACTGGAGAAATTCTTGCACAATTCGTCGGTAATGAGTCGTCAGCATCGGTTCCAGGAGAATACCTTTATTTAGTAGAAGGAGCAATTGTTATACATAATCATCCGCCACCATGGGGAGCCGCACGATTTTCTGATGCAGATCTGGAGTTCCTTAATTCTACCAAATGTGATGAACTTTGGGTTGCGACAGAAAAATCATGCACTTCCATCGACTCGGATGGTTATATCGAGAGACAATATTGGAGTTCGTTAGGATATGGATGATAGAATCAGCGCATACAAAACACTTCTTTTTCTCGAAAAGAGAAACGAGGATGGGGAGTGTGTTGATCATCAGTGTCATGAGGAATGTCTCAAGGCACTGCATGGTGTTATAGCCGCTGGTGAATTAAAACATTCTCAAAGCGATCTGAAGAATTTCGATGGCTTGGTCTGGATAGAATTTATCGGCGAGCGGATGAGATATGGGAACAAAAAAATGATGCAGTATAAGGAAGATATGGAAAAAGGACTTCCAGTCGTATCTGCATATAATTTCTGGCTTGCTTACACACAGTTCTATACCATTCTCTTTGATGAATTGGGCGATATGTTATGCCACGATTACAATTCTATTCCAAGAGAAGCGGCCAATGGACTAGAACAAGCCTTTAAAGACCTTATTGAGTTCTCTCATAAGCAGTAAATTATATATACTTTTAATCATATATATGTATATATGGTAAAAGCGGTTACGAAAACACAGGGAACCACTTTCCCTGACTTCTTTAATTCAGTGCCCTTTGGTTCTGAAAATTCAGAGAGCGCTAGGTCTCTTTGGATAAAGAGTCGAATGAAAGTATCCTATGACACTTACAATCGTATCATTGGAAAACTTTGCCTTGTTGACGTGCATGGTGAACCTCTTATTCACCGTCGAAAGTCTGGGGTATCGTTTCTTTACTGGAGAGAACTAAAAGAATTTCCAGTCGATGTGAGATATATCGAATGAATTACGATACGGCAAATGGAATAATCTTGATTGCACTGATGATTATTGCGTTGGTAGCATGGTCTTCTATCGTTCTACTGTTCCTGCTGTTTATCGTGTCATTACTGGCATGGTGGCAGTGGCTTGTAATTGGAATTCTTACGACAGCAGCAATTGCAATTATAAGTGCAAATCAGTGGAGGTAACAAAATGTCAGACGTATCATTATCAGCAAAGAAAGAAACAGGGGTTCTTGAGACCAACAACACCCCAATGAAACTCGACGAGTCAAAACTCAATGAAGAACAGAAGAAAATGCTTGCAGAGTTCCGTAAAAAGAATGCGCGCAAGATTCCAGTAGACGTTATTGAGGGTTGGTTTGCCGAGATTGCAGAAATGGACGAGGAAAAATTCCCAGCCTTCATGGAAAAACTGCTCAATGCAGACCATGATTACCATTCAACAACGGCGGCCTGCGTATGTCTGGCCCTCGCTACAACAAAGGCTTTCAACAGACGTCATATCTTTACGGAGAAAGATCAGGGGCTCAAGATTGCCAATGGTATTTATGCTTCGATGACTGGCATCGGAGATGACCCGTTCCGAGTCTATGAGTTCTATTCTATTCTCGATCCGAACTGCGACGGACAGATTGTATCAATTCCACCGCAGATTTTTGCCGTGCTTCGGACAAAGGCAAGTCAACTTCTCAAAGAACAGCCCGATGCTCCCGATGCGCTCAAGAAGCGCTGGAAGCAGGTGGCCAATGGGAAGTTGCCCGAACCATGGGTAGTAAGAGAATCCAATTAAACCCCTTTTTATTCTCTTACCTTATTAATTAATTATCATAGAGAGCAATATTATAGCGGGGATGATCGAGATGGACTGGAAGAAACTGGCTATAATGTTTCTATTCATTATTTTTCTGCAATGTGGTCTTTATTTTGGCCTTGGATATTATCATTATACTCATAAAGTTACTGTAGTTGAGAACAAAACTGGCAAGTCTACAGAACACATCAAGATCTACGATGTAATGGTTTTAGAAAAGTCTGACGAAGAGCGTGTAAGGCGCGCGCTAATGCTTGCTCCTAATGCATATGGATTTAATTTCATCGAGCCAAACGAATCTCGTTATTACCTAGACACCAATGGAGTCCCATTTCCCAATGAGAATGAGACATTTATGGTAATTGTGGCACATGAGGAAAATTATCCTAATGCCGATTGCGCTGGTTATACGATGTATAATTCGGAGCGTGTAGTCGTCCTGGTGAAAGAATCTTATCCAGACATGATTATTATGAACATAATTGTGCATGAATGCACTCATAATTTAGAGGGCGATGAGAATACCATTGATAAACTTTACATCTATGAGTCCGAGGTTAATTACTGGGGCACGCAGCAGTGGTATTTTACCGACAGGGAATTGTCAGGTAATGGTATGTCTGGGATGTTCAGCCTGATGGTAATCGATAATTACATGATTACCAATCCCAAATACTAATTTCTCCTAATCTATGCTAATTTAGTAGTCGTTACCTCGTTTATTTTTATATTTTGAAATTAAATTACTATAAACAGGAGACGACATATGAAGAAATTTGCCATTATGGTTATTGCCCTTATGATGCTTGTTATAGGTTTTGCAATGGCAGACTCCAGTTATTCTATGCAGATGACTGGGATTTGTTCTGGCACAGCAAAAATATCCGAGGATTCGGTTATGAAAACTTCGGAAGGACTGTTCTCTTCGAAGGTAAATACCTTTGATATGAATGGCATCAATGGTGCAACGCAGTATGCAAGAATCGTCGAGGGAAAAAGTTCTGGTTATGACAATTCGATAATGTCTTCTACCGCCGTAGCATATGACAATGGTGGCTTTGGTGGCAGGCTTATTGGTGGCGAAGGTGTTTATTCAATGATGTCTTCGCAGGGAGATTTTTTCTACGCCGCACCATTCAGTGAGCAGGCATCGTCAGAATTTACTGTTGATCTGAACAGGGGAATGTTTGCTTCGGAAACTTCGATGTCCAGTGCAATTCAGCCGAACCTGACCAATGGGGTATCTCTTACCGCTATGATATCTGATGCAGATGGTTCGATGAGAGCACGCTCTTCGATATCATCTATCGAGGGATATAACAAGTGCAGCGACAACTCGACAATTTCAATTCCGACGTCTGAATCGTCTTATTCATCTCGCATAAGTATGAATGGACAGTTCTCCAATTCATTCAGTTTCAATTATGCATCTACCCATGGAAACATTACTTCAACATTTCCATCGACAAGGTTAGCACCTTGTTGAGGATAACTTTTTTTCTCAAAAAAGAATTAACGGAATTTCCACGCCGCAATGAAATCTTCTGGATGCATTATTATGATTCCAGGAGACGTCAGGTAAGGATCGACAACGACCTTCATAGGCAGAAATGGTATTGATTTTATATCTGCCGAGGCGATATTGTGATCACGGGCCACCTCCAAAATCTTACGGAGGATGGAAAAGTAGGTGGCCGACAATTGTGTTTTGACAAGTTCTGGATCTTGAGCAAGCAATTCTCTGCTTAAGGAGAAATTGCGTTGGAATGTCAGATTCATTGAGAACTTCGGAAGATAATTCCATGCTGCAATGTTCGCATTGTCATATGGTATTATCTGCAGACTCTTTGCGAGTTCTGCATCCTTGGAATTAATTGGATAATACTTTTCAACGATTATCTCTTTCATTTCTTCAGCGGTCAAAAGATGCATTAGTATTTCCTCCCACGCACTTCATTAAAAAAAGCATCGACGTCATTTATCTCTGGCATGAATTTTGTCAATTCTGCAATGTCTCTCTTGAAGTAGACATGGGCACTGACAGAGGTATCAGAATACCATCCGACATGAACGCCAAGGGTGCGCGCGACCATTTCCTGCATTCGTGTCAGGGCATACATATTTGGCCCCATGGCAGAAAGAATGTCGCGGCTCCTGAACTCGACGCTCATATTCAGTTTGCCACCACGGATGAGGAATTGGATGCGCTGAAGGCAAGGTGGTTCTTTGCTCCGCAGATCAATTTCAGGAACCCATGTGATTGCTTGCGCGCGCCTAGTCATAGGATTGCGCTTCAGAGCGACTAGAACCTCGTTCATCTGGTCGAGGACAAGATTATCGCGCATGAGTGGATAAGCGAAAAGTCTGTCGTGGTAAGTGTATACGAATTCCTTATCGCTTCCATTGAGCAAGTCACTGACGTATTGTTCCATGGCATTCTCTCGGAACATGCAAGAAGGAGAAATGCGTGGCTGTTCCAGGGGGTTAGGAATAAACACGTTGAGGGGCTCTTCGAGTTCAAGTGTTTCCTCGTTATCTTCAGTCTTCAGATACATGCCGCGCTTTACTACGCGCTCAACAGCCCTTCCATGGGCCGTACCAACTGAAAAGTCTCTTATGATTTGCATAATTATTCCCCAATGTAATCTTCGTCTTCGGTCTTCTTACCTGCGAAGATAGCGAATCCTTCCTTGGTAATTTCAGTTCCATTCACGTTGCAGATCCTGACATACATTCTGTGCAATTCATCGTTAGTGACAGTTGCAGGACGAATGAATTTCGCATTATTATCAAGGGTGTTCGGTGGTCTTATGAAATATCCTGCGATGAGAGCCTGATCAACAAAGTATTGTGCTTTGTTTCTTCCAATGCCGAGAGCATCTGCAACGATAAATCCAAAGTCAGTTTTGAGTATTGCCCTTGCATTGAAAAGTTCGGTTCTCATGGCCATATTATTAGTAACGCGCTCGTCGTTAACAAATACATCGGCCATCATGCAGGAGATTGCTTCAATGGACATGTTCTTACCATGCTTCTCGAAGAGTTCAGAATAAGGCATGTCGATATACTGATAGACGGAACATTCTTTCAAGACCCTCGCCAGGCGTGGATTTCTTGATTTAATAAGGTCGTAAACCTCCTCTTTTATGGTTTTCATACAAACTTATTAGTTTTGAGAACTATTTAATAATTATGGTTCTTCCATAAATGTCGGAGTAATCAGGGGGAAGTATTAAATATGTTATGGGAGTAATATATAATGAGGAGATAGCCATGGAAGGTATTGATATTTCTCTGATCAAAAATAAGAATATTAAGGGATGTATTATTTGTCAGAATCCCAAAATTGCCGCAATCGTTGATCCAGCAATTTTTAACGCAGAATGTGATTTCAAAACTCTCAAAGAACGCCTTGCTTCTGATGGTTTTTACGTTGAAATCGGTGTAATTTCCAACCATGCCAAGCATGTTTTTTACGACGACAATCAGGAAATCATACCCGCGCCAGTTGATATTTCGTTGGAAATGGTTTCTATCGAGAATCTCACAAATATCGATATCGTCAAAGAAGGTATTGCTAATTTGATGAGAGCGGAAAAGAAAATGCTGGCTGAAGGTAAGGAGGGCACAAAGGGCTATCTCGAAGTTATTGTTGAGAAGCGCAGACTCATTGAACTTAAGGCCAAGCTTGAAGGAGAACTTCAGGAAAATGATGGAGATAAGACAATTATTATCCCGTCCTATATTCAGAAACTGGAGTAAATGGCGTCTATTGTTTATCATGGGAAACAACTTTCCCTTTACAATATAGCAAAATATATTCTTGAGTATGATAAATTAGGCCCAAAACATAAAGAATGGTGTGACCGTTACGAGGAAATCAAGAAATCGGGACGTCAGCGTATCCTTTTGATGAAGCCTCGTGGAACTTACAAGACAACCATTTACTCCGTTGCCAATATCATTGATATTCTCATGGAAGATTGGGTTGCTACTGGTGGAACTTTTGATAAGCGTATTCTTCTTACCTCGTCTACAGAAGACATGGCAATTCAGATTCTTTCCGAGGTAAGGCAGCATCTGAAGAACAATCCGAATCTGAAAGAGTTCTTCGGGTATGATCCCGTCGAATCTTACAATCAAAGAGAAATTCAATTGTTTCCGCGCTCTGTTCACAAAGAGCCCAGTATCAAAGCGAAAGGAGCAATGAGCGCCATTGTGTCGGAACACTATGATGTAATCATTGTTGATGATCTTTGCTTTGATAAAGAAACAGAGGTTTTAACAAAGGAAGGATGGAAGTATTTTAAAGACGTGGGAATGAATGACCAATTCGCTACCATTGATGACGAAGACAATATGTATTATGAATCACCAACACGACTTATAAAGAAACCATATAAGGGCGAAATGATTGGTGTAAATCATAAGCATTGTAATTTCCTCGTAACTCCAGACCACAATATGCTTTTTAAGAAAGGCCATTCTAATGATTATGAAAAATATCCTGCATCTGAAATAGAAGGAATGTATGGTAAATTCAAAAAGACATTTAATTGGACTGGTGTGCGACAAGAATTTTTCGTCTTGGAAGCTGCTGAATATAGGAATGGGGCGAAAGAAACAGAGAAAGTTATTCCCATGGATGATTTTCTCCCCTTCCTTGGACTCTATCTTTCCGAGGGATGTATTCAAGCAAGATGGACTAAACCTAGTCGAATAATGATAACACATTCGTATGTAAAGAATCCAGAGACATGCGAATATATTCGTAAAGTAATGTCAAAACTTCCTTATAAGGTAAAAGAATACAAGAGTGCTGAAAATATTAATTTTACTATCAATTCTACTGTGCTTGCTACCTATTTGCACCAGTTTGGTCATTATGCAATAGAGAAATTTATACCTCGGTTTATTTTTGATCTTCCTAAAGAACAAATTGATTTATTCCTAGAAGCATATTTTATTGGTGATGGTTATTGGTCATCACACAATGAACGTATATTTGGTACATCTTCACCAAAAATGGCCGATGATCTCCATGAGTTATGTTTGAAAGCAGGCAAAAATGCTTCAAAACGCACATATAATTCTTATACCGTAACACCAGATGGAAAAGAACATGATACTATTGTATATAGAGTATGCGAGACCAAAGAAAAATTTAATGAGGCGTGTGTAATAAATAAACATTGGTATCGCCAAGAATACGATGATTACGTCTACTGTGTGGAAATTCCGAACCATAAAATCCTTATTAGGCGAAACGGAGTCCAATGCTGGCTTTTCAATTGCAACAACGATGATAGAGAGTCTTTTGCTGTAAGGGAGCGAAAGAAGCGGTGGTTCATTGATTTGATCTCAATTCTCAATCCGACTGGTCTTCTCCTGGTCGTTGGCACTCGCTGGCATTTGGATGATGTATATCAGTATATTCTGACAAACAACCCTAACCTGCCGCAGAAAGATCAATATCATATTGAAATTGAGGCTATTTATGATAAGGACACAGGACAACCTCTTTTCCCATCAATCTATTCTATGGAGGATATTGATCGTCTAAAGGTGGAGAAAGGTCTCGTCGAATTTTATTCACAATATATGAACGATCCGCTCCCTGCAGAGACCCATCTCTTCAAAATAGAAGAGTTTAAGTTCTATACCGATTACGATAAAGACTTCGAAGATGCAAAGCATGTTATCTATGTCGACCCTGCACTTGGTCGAGAGTTGGATTACAGTGTAATTATTGTAGGTGCAATCAAAGATAACAAGTTCTATCTTCGAGACGTATTCGCTTCAAACATCATCACACCTGATAAACTCATTGTTCAGATTGAGTTTTTTTTCCATCGATATAATGCTCATATCGTTGGAATTGAGGCCAACCAGTTCCAGACATTATTTGCCCAGTCTGTTAAGCGCCGTGGTATACCAGTCCATGAGGTAAAGAACTTCAAGAAGAAACAACTTCGTATCGAGGGGCTTGCACCTTATGTTACGTCTGGTGTAGTTTTATTCCGTGACGACTGGATGCAACACAGAGACTATCAGGAGGCAATTGAGCAATTAGTTAAGTATCCAGTTCACAAACACGATGATGCGCCAGATGCGCTTGAAGGTGCTGTGAGATTAGGATTACGAAATCGTGGTATCTATACTTCAATCGCAGGTTTGCTGCTGGGGGCAAAGCGAAAATGAAAGAAACGCCCCTTGAATACAGACTTTATGTTCTTCTCGGTAAGCTTAAAAGGGAGGGAAAACAAAAGATTGAGGTAAGAGAATTAATGAAGATTCTTAAGATAAGACACCACGAACCAGACGTAATCTTATATGTTATCAGAAAAGTAATTGAATTGGGTTATAAGGTGAATATCTATGGCAGAGACTGAAACAACAAAACAAAAGCGCCCATCCGTTGAGGATGCAGATGTTATCATCGGGCGCGAAGGCAGAAAGTATATGCTTGCTGCCGATTCCGCCACCAGAGTTAATCAGGTAACGCAGGCTGGAGCATGGCAGGGATTTGAACCGACTACAGGGAATAGATTTATTCTCTATGAACAAATCGGAGATCTTAATCCGCACATTTCTATACCGCTGACAAAATTGTCACTATCATTGGTGAAGGGCATTCGCTTTACCTCTGGTGATCCGAAAGTACCAGTTGATGAAGATCTCATCAAGGACTTCGAAGCATGGTCGAAAGAGATTAACTTTAGATCAAAACTTCAGACCATGACCCGACTGATTGTAAAAAACGGAACATTCGTCGGAAAAGTTGAAGAGACAAAATCAGCAACTGCAGAAGGCGGCAAAGTATTTGATTTCCAGCCAGTTATGATGAAATACACGACTCTTTTGCCAAAAGGAGTAAAACCTGGCGACAAACCAGATACGGTATTAATGCCTCCAATTGTCACGGCCTATATTAATGAGGGTGATGAGAAGCTGCAGCAGCAAATCAAGGAAGACAAATTGATTTATGCAGCCATATTCCCCTATGACAAGCCGTTTGTTGATATTTATGGTCGTGAGACATATGGTATTTATGGACTGTCCTTACTCGATGCAATCCATGATACATTCATGCGGTATCTCGATCTGGTGAAAGGATACACCGAGTATATCAGAAAATACGGAGTTGGCCGCTATTTCTACAATTATTCTTCTCTTGAAGAAATTCTGAAAGATGGAGATATTGATACCGTAAAGAAACTCATCGCCGAGCTTCGTGATACCGTCCAGTATATTCAGGAGAATGAGGATATCGTCGGTTGTGGTTTTGACATCAAAAATCTCGACCAGAGTGGAACCAACATTGATATCGTCAACTTCAAGAATTCACTTGAAACTGATATTCAGGTAGGATTGATGCAGCAGCCCTTGACCATGGGGCGGGCCGAAGGAACTACCTATGCATCTGGATATGTATCCGAAGCTGACCGTCTTATTGTGCTGGAAGGATTGCAGGAAATGATTCAGGATCTTGTCAATAAACAGATTATTGATAAGCGTCTCGTCTCGATGAGCAAGGAACCTGGCCTCGTAAAAGTTGTCTTTGAGGAACTGTCCCAGCCGTCCATCGTATTCAAAGACCTATTGCTGGCCTATGAGGATGGTATTATTGCACGGAAAGAAATCAGAACCCGCGCTGGTCTTGAAGGAGATGTATCTGATCAAGACATCATGGAAGGCCGAGAACTAATCTTTACAGTGCAGCAATCGGCAATGGGCGCGGTTAAGAGTGGAGATGAATCAAATCAAGACAAAGATGCAATTGGAATGGAAGCCAGAAAAAGTTCTCGTCTAGGAACTGCCATGGATGAGAAGACCACTCCAACCGCTCCGAAGAACCAGACACGTTCAAATTGATTGAACCGAAACCTTTATCTTTTTTTATCACTAATATTGTAGTGCATGAATGCTCTTACAGAAACTTCTCGTCAGAAACGTATTCAGGAGCATCTCATTTCACTCGGGTATGTATGGGTTAAACATCCGAAGTTCAATGAATTTTATACCAGAGGAAATATTGCCATCGTTGTTACCTATAAGATGGTTCAATTTTTCATCTACGATAGAGAACGAAAACAAACAGATGATATGATCTGTCGGTTTAGTAAGTCTCTCGATGAAGCACTCTGGAAAAAGTTCGCTGAAGATCTTTTGAATTATCCGATTGATGAGTGCTTTGAAATGATGTATTCGGAGATTGAAAAGACTATTAACGAAGGTAAGATACTCCTTCAGAGGTAGCCATATGGAAGAAACAGAAACTAAAACAATTATGCAGGAACTTGCTGATCTCTGTCAGGAAATTTACGAGAAGTCATATCATGATGTATTTGACTTTGGTGAATATTCTGACGAAGAACTGCAGGAACAAAAAGCAATGCTTCTTCGTAAAAAGGAGTTATTGGCTAACCTTCACCTCGAAACGATTGTTGAACAAAAAGAAATCCCCGAGCCCAATGGAGAAGACTTCTTCACGCTTTGGAACAGATTATGGGATATGCGAATTGAATCGCAGCCAGTCCTGCGTGAAATCTACTCCGTGGTAGCATTATCACAGATCTTCAAGAAAGTGAAGATTTATCGTGGTTCTGTTGAAGAAGATATTCGTGTTCATTCCTGCGTTATTATGCCATCAGGAACAGGTAAGTCAGAGGGTAATGATTTCCTTTACCAGTTCGCAATGCGAAATGGAAAAAAGTATTATTCTATTGAGCGATTTACCGATGCTATCCTGACTGGTTCTATCAAGCGCGGGATATTGGATAGAAATACTTCGAAGGGATTAAAAGAGGGAGATATTGGATGGAAAGACCCGACCACTCCATCGGTATTGACGACGTATGATTATGTGGTCTCTGATGAAGGAGAGTCGATCCTGAAATCATCCCGCCAGACCGAGGGCGCTCAAAGGCTTCTACAGAAGGCCATGAACCGTTATGGTAGTGAGGGGAACCTGCTGACGAATAATCTGGTTGATGGTGAAATAACCGCACGTCCAGACTGTTCTATTGCTATTACCTCGTATTACCTCGACGAGTTTAAGGACACACTCCTTGAACGTGGTCTCCTGCAGCGTATGATCGTCTATATCCAGGAGGAGAACGAAGACCGCAGAACGAAGATTATTGACAGAATTATCGGTGACATTGCATCCTTTACTGATAACAAAGATGAAGCATACGCCGAAATCTTTGAACGTAAAGATCTTGTCGATGGTTATTATGCTCATCTTGTGGCAGAAGTAAATCGACTGAAGAAGATTCATCAGGACACGGAATACGTCGTCATGATGGATGAATCGAAACCGATTCTTCGTAACAGTATCGATGAGCTCCGTAACATCATGCCGATGCTCGTTGGCCAGAAACAGATTTGGGAATCAATGATTTCACGTCTTACGGTGAATATCTTGAAGATCAGTGCCATTTATGCGCTGGCCGATGGCCGCGATTATATAATGGCAAAGGATACTACAAAGGCCAGTTCATTGATGATGGAGACCATGCGCTCTGTAGCATTCTTCCTGAAGGATAATGTACAGACGAAAATGGATAATCGCACGGTGCAGGTTCATGCTCGATTGAAAGCCAAGAAAGGTGGTTATTTCTTATCTGAAAAGGAATGGGTTGAATATCTCGTCAAAGAGATGGGATTCTCGGAACAACAAGGCAAGATATTAATCAAGAATTTCATCGACAACGGTAAAATGTCTTATCGTGCAGACAAAAAGTTGGTGTTATCATGAGCAAACCAGATCCATTTATCAACACACTTTGTTTTAATGGTTTCAAATGCAGAGGAAATCATTGTAAGGCATGGAATGGAGGAGAAAATGATTGTGAATTTATCATGGCTGCGCGCGAACAACACTATGCATCTCGTGGGATAGTTAATATAGTGCCGCAGAAATTGGTTTCAGAATCAAATACTTCTCCGTCGACCACAAAACCCATAAAAGCGAAGAAGAAATAAACCCAAAACCTTTATTTAGTATTATTGCCATATATATTGCAAAGAGTGCCGCAGGCAGCGCGTGGCGGGTATCCAATCCCCCATGGCAGGAGGTTCAATTCCTCTCGCACTCCTCCCTTCGGGGAAAAAACAATGGAGTTCAATCCATGTCTGTAAACATCAAAAAGGGTATCAAGGAAATGAGCCAGAAGCTCGGCAAGTCCGAGGAAGAGCTCATCGCTGAAATGGCGAAGTTTGAATCCGATCTCTCGGCTATTTTCGACGATACCGAAGAGGTAAAGCAGGCCGCATTCAAGCAGCTTCGTGGCGCATACCGCGCACAGATGAAGTCGAATGCCAAGATGTTTGAGGGATTTTTCTTTGCTATGCAGCCTGTTCGTAATGAGAATGACTTTCCGATCAAAGAGGCCGACAAGGAGTTTAAGAAACTCTCCGACGAAGTTGGTCGTGAGGAGGCCGTCGCCCAGTGGCAGGGTCTCGGAAAGATGAATGAGAATGAACAGTATCTGTTCAATGCCGACAACACTACCGATGCAATGAAGTGGAAGCGTGGTAAGGTTATCGAGCGCTTTGTGCCTGTCAGGGAATGCTACGGTTTCTTCAAGGAGCCCGACGTCCAGGGGAGCAAGATCCGCTTCGGTATTGTGACCATGCGCCACGAGCCCGAGAAATTCATTCCAGAGATGCTCAAGGTTTATTCCTTCAGGGCCACTGGTAAACCCGAGAACACACCGCTCCGTCTGAATGGAACGTCTGTGACTTCTCTTACCGATACTGGAGTCACTATCGATTTCGACATCTTCGTTAAGATGATTGGACAGGATATGCCAAAGAATGTCAAGTCATTCGATGATGTCTACAATCTTGACAAGGGTGTCTGCAAGGTTCCCGAGAACCCAAGGTTCTTTATCACGAAGGCCACGATTTCTCGTCTAAACGTGACTGACAAACCCGATCTGAATATCGATTTTGCCGATATAACAGATCTTGTTGGTGACTTCGATCCTGTCTCGATGACAGTCTCCAAAGATCTCGGTGGTATTTATGAGAATGCCATTGGTATTGCAGTATATGCTCCGTATATCAAGACCAAGGACAATACTGCTGCAGGAAACCTTTACGGGTTTATCACTGCCGACAATGCACCGAAACCAGCGCCTGTTGCCAAGAAAGCAGCAGCAAAGAAGAACACCGATGAAAATTGGGAGTGAATTAATCAATGGCAAAAGCAAAGGATACTGACTGGAACAATGCAGATAACGGTGGAGAATCCACCGATGAATCTGCTGCCGCAGAAGTAGCGCTCAAAGGAACAGGAAAAGTATCCAAAGCCTTGAAAGAAAATCTCATTCGAGACAAGGTAATGGAACTGAAGCGGGATAGAGATGACGACATCATGCCCGACTTCGATCTGGACAGTGCTCTTATGGATACGAGTAGCAGTAAGAAAGTATTTACTGTTTATGGACACAAGAATGACGCCAAGACTACGACTGCAATGGGAGTAGCAAAGAAGGGCGACAAGGTTGCCGTCCTGTCATTCGATTTGAAATCTGACCGTCCAACCGACCTCGATTTCATAAAGAAAAGCGGTGTAGATTACAAGGTTTTCAATGCTATCCTTTACCTTGACAAGTCAACGCCTGACCTGTATCAGACCACTGCCGAGAAGACCTATGTCTTCGTGCTGAAGCTTCTTGATGGAATCAAGGAGAAATATAAGCCCGATTGGGTAATCATTGACGGTTCTGAATTCCTGAACAAGATTCTTGAACAGGTAATGAGGAAGCGCAACGGCGTAATGCCGTATCAGGGAGTCGCTAACCAGAACATCTGGAAGGAGCGTACCCAGTATATCGATGATGTTCACAAGCAGGCCATGGACGCCGCAACCAAGGGAATTATGTATACGACGTATGTATCCAAAGATTCCGTGGTAAAGGACGGCGTAGTAGTTCAGCAGAAAGACATGCCGAAGTGGTTAGGCGATGTCATGTCGCAGACCGATGTCATCATTCGTGTTATCACCGACGTAAGTGGCGGTAAGACCGAATACAAGGCTGTCATTGAGTCCTCAAAATTCCCGAGGGAGTTCCCTCCAGGAGAATATGTAATCACCAACAAGCGTCTTTACGACGTAATCAACAAGTGAGTGACCAAGATGAAGATTGGTATCGACCAACTGAAACGGTTCATCGATATCGCGGGTGTGAATAAAGATGGTTTTGAAGCCATTGCTTCGGCTGGCACATTAACATCCAATGTAATGAACGACGACAGAAATGTTGTTGTTATCGTTGAGATGCAGACAAAAGCTGGCGACGAAGCAAAATTCCGCCTGCAAAGAGATATTTTTCTCAAATATCTCCGAAATATCGATGGTAAAATGGTCGATATGACTTCAGATGATACCCTTATCACTGTCGAGGGTGAGGATGTAAAACTCTTCATCCCTCAAGTGGTTTCTGCTATTACCGACAAAACCAAAAAGCCATTACCACAATCGATGAGTAACTGGGAAATGCAGTCAAGGCTTACTTTTTCCCCAGTTAAAATTAAAAAGATTTTATCGGTAGTGGATAATGTCGGTGAACGTGTTATTACCCTCGTGATAAGTGGTGGTAAAATCACGGCGAAGATAAAGAAAACGGCGATTGTAAAAGATATCGGTGAAGTAACCGATGGTGAGACCGATTTTACTATTTCTTACCATATTGGTGCGTTCAACGATGCATTTCAGGGTGCTTTAGATAAACCTGTTTTTGTCACGATATATTCTCCGATAGAGAATGATCGCCCGCCTTCGTCGTTCAATTATTCATCTGGAGACTTATTGATCAGTGGACTTCTCGCCGATTGGAGGGAAAAAGAATGATTTATGAACATATGTTCACCGAAAAGTATCGACCAAAATCTCTCAAAGAGGTTATCGGGGGAGATGAGATTCGTGGTCTTTATGAAGGAATTATAAACGACCCATGGACTCTTCCTAATATTCTTCTATCAACTCGTTCTGCAGGTACTGGCAAAACGTCAATTGCCAAGGCAATCATAGCTGACATTGGTGCTGATAGTTTGTTTTTGAATGCTAGTGACGACAGGGGAATCAATACCATTCGAGAACAGGTAAAGGAATTTGCCATGACGCAGGGATTCACGCGCAATATTCCGAAGGTGGTGCATCTCGATGAGGCCGATGGTCTTACCAAGGAGGCCCAAGAAAGTCTTCGAAGCATCATGGAGCGGTATTCGTCAAACTGCAGATTTATATTTACCTGCAACAACGAGTCCAAGATTATTGAGCCGATAAAGAGTCGATGCATTCAAATCAGTCTCAATAAACCGCCGAAGGACAAAATCCATGAGAGACTTCGATTCATTGTAGATCAGGAAAGTATGAATATTAAGGATGAAGAAATTGATGATATCATCGAGTTCTTTTATCCTGACATTCGTCTGATGATTAATGAAATCGAATACCTGAAAACATTCGGAAAAAGCAACAGGCGTAATATTGCCGATGAAGTTTACGCTCTCCTGAAAAAGAGGAAGTTTACCGAGGCACGCAAGTTATGGATCGCTGAACAGACAAGCCCTCGTCTTCTTGTAAAGGAAATATTTACAAGACTAATGTCAGACGATACTCTTTCCAAAGAGCAGGTTGTTGTGGGTGTTGAATACGTTGCTGAAACGGATTTCAGAATAGCAATGGGTTCCGATGCAGAAATTACACTTGCCAACCTTACCATTAAGCTTGTTAGCGCCGTATTTAAGTAATAACAAGACAAATAATCATGGTGGAGAAACAATGACACGCAAACCAACCGACAATCTGCATGATTACATCAATATTTTGTATACCATGTCAGATACTGTTGAAAGACAGACCATTGCAGCGGTTGACGCGGATTTCTCCGATATGAAGGGTGAAGTTATCAAATCATTCCCCGATCAAGTTGCCGAACAGATAAGATTTATCAACGAACAGGCAAAGGCTGTTTTGGCACAACAGGGTAATGAGATGATAGAAGAAGATGATGAGGAATATTAATGGCAAGAGAAATGACTTTACGCTGCAAGGCAAAGAACTGTGACCACGACAGACTTGAAGGCCAGTTCCTTTTTCAAAAATGCCTTCGTTGTCCTGATTTCGAATTCGGCCCCAAAGGAAATGGTAAATGAGCATTTTAGTTGATCACGAAATACGTGATTTATGCAGAGATGCAGAACTGATATCTCCGTACTACGAAAGAAACATCAATCCAAATTCTTACGATATTACACTCGCAGACGATTTTGTCTGGTATCGTAAACCTGGCCTCGGAGAGCCAATGTTCATTGATCCATTTGATCGAAAGACTGTTGAACTTTGCGTAGTCGAAGAAAAAGCGCTGGCAATCAAAATTGGCCAGAACGAATTTGCTCTAGGACGGACAGTTGAAACAATCAACCTTCCTTCCAATATAGCAGCCGTTCTTATGGGCAAGTCATCGCTTGCACGACTAGGAATAACCATTCATCAAACAGGAGGATTTATCGACAGTGGTTTTAAAGGAACGCTCACACTTGAAATTGGAAATATCAACCCGAGGCATATTGTCCTCCACGCTGGAATGACTATCGGTCAGCTTGTATTCCACAAGTTACCAAATGCCCCTGACGTGACATATGGTGAAAAGAAAACATCAAAGTATCAGGGACAGATAGCACCGACGTTATCTCGTTACCATATGAATGAATGTATAAGGAGGTGAAACATTGCCGTTTGCTGGCTATACAAACTTTGAGGACTGTGTTCAAAAAGTAATGGCAAAGAAAGGCTGGAGCAGAGACCGTGCTTCAGCCTACTGTGCTGAAATTCAGCGTAAGACAGAGGGGAAGAGATGACATCCTCCCCTTTCGACGCTATGAAAAAAGTGGTCTATTCGAAGGACATGATTGATCCTGACCAGATCAAAGGGATTGAAGTTCTCGTCGCAAAAGCGCTGGGATTTATTGACCCCGATTCTGGCTCGCGGGCATCACAATATTGGGCTGTAATTGACCCTGACATCTACAGGGGATATCTTGCCTGTCAACTCGCGCGCCATGGACGAATGCCTTCATGGATTAAAAAGCCCCAGATGGAAAAACCAGATGAACTCGATAAATTGATAGATCGGTATTTCGAGCTTTATCCAGTTGACAAACGTCCAACAGGCAATGCATATATCGTCTTTCGAAAAATAGTTAACGATAACATTAAAGAATTCCTAATACAAATATGTGCTGAAGAGAAAGTCTTCAAGAAATTCAAAGTCGAAATAACGTCAGGCAATTCGACTTTGATATGAAAAGGTGATCGATTGATCAACATTGAGCCAATGGGCAAAGATTTCGTCATCTTTGGGAGAGATGGCGACGGTAAAAGATATCGGCGTGAAGTCACAGACTTCTTTCCCTACTTTTATGTTCCTAATGAACATGGCAAGTATGTATCACTTTACGGAGACAAACTTCGAAAGGTTGAAGTCAACCATCCTGCAGAAATCAAGAAACAGCGTGAGAACTTTCATAGGACTTACGAGGCCGATGTTTCATACGTCAATCGTTATCTTATCGACTCATTTAAGGAAATCCCACAGGAACCAGTACGATCCTGTTTCATTGATATTGAAGTAAGAGATGATGGTGCATTTCCTGACGTAACCAAGGCCGACAAAGAAATTTTGTCTATTTCCTGTTACGACAACTTCAATGGAAAATTCTACGTCTTTGTCACTGACCCGAACCACGAGGTAAACGAAAAGTCTCGTTACCAGTTCGAAGGCATTGATGTGCTGCAGTTTACTTTACCGAGGGAAGAGGAGCTGCTTTTAAAGTTCATTGAATTTGTCAACGATTTCGATTTTGACCTGTTCCTTGCATGGAATGGTGACGGCTTCGACTATCCTTACCTGTTTCACCGTATGCATCATTTTGGCATTAGGCCAGAGACATTATCACCAGTAGAAAAACTTGACTTCCATAGTGAGAAACCACGAGGCAGGACATGGCTCGATCTTATGCGAGCATATAGGAAACTATCGACGCATGAACTGGAATCCTATGGCCTCGACTACGTTGCCAATGACGAATTAGGTAGGGGTAAGCTCGGTAAGGGGAGCACAGGAACCGTCTATGAGCTTTACAACACTGACCTCGAAACCTTCCTGAAGTATAACATCAACGATGTATGGCTGATGGTCAAGATCGAGGAGAAGCGCGGTATTGTCGGCTATTTTGATTCTGTACGGAGATTGACGTTTTCCACCTGGTACGATGTATTTTTCAATTCTCGCGTGCTGGACTTTTATTTTCTGAAGAAAGCCAAGGAATATGGTTTTATCCTTCCGACCAAGCGGAATCTCGGCGATGACTATATTCCTGTTGAGGGTGCTCGGGTAATTCAGCCGACAGTTGGCATGAAGGAATGGATAGGCGTAGGCGATGTCAGGTCGCTGTATCCGACGGCCATCCTGACCTGCAATATGAGCCCCGAGACTCGTGTTGGCGTTACCGAGGCAGACAAGCCCTATGATGGCCCGTTTGTTAAGGTTGGCCCGACGGTTTTCAGAACCGATGTTCGTGGTTTTATTCCTCGCGTCGTTGAAGATGTATGGAATTTCCGTCAGGAACTGAAATCGAAAATGAAAGGTTATCCAATCGGAAGCCCAGACTATAACAAATACAACGACATGCAGACCGTGGCGAAGTTCCTATTGAATTCGATCTATGGTGTTATGCTTGCTCCATTCTTCCGTCTTTTTTCACGAGAGGTGGGGGCAGCCGTCACATATTTTGGCCGAGAGGCTAACATGTGGATGGAGAATGAAATCAAGAAAATCGGAGCTGATGTTATAGCAGGCGATACCGATTCGATTTTCTTTAAGATTAACAAGGAGAATGTTGATGATGCATCCAAGCTCGGAGAAGAAATTATCAACCACGTTAACGGAACTCTCGATTTCTTTTGCATCGATAAATTCGGCGATGCAAAATACAATCGAATGTATATCGAGTTTGAAAAGATCTATCGTAGAGTTCTTTTCGTCGGTGATGAAGATGGTATTGCGCTTAAAAAGCGCTATGCTGGTCTTGTTATCTGGAACGAAGGAACGTTGCCAGAACCCATCCTCGATGTCAAGGGGTTTGAGACAAAGAGAAGCGATACACCAAGTCTCTATCGAAAAATGCAGAAAGATCTCCTCTACGCTATCGTTTCATCCGACGACCAGGAGGAAGCACGAAAAGAAATTGTCGACTTAATCCGTAAGATGAAAAGCGATATCATCAACGGAGTTATTCCAGTAGAAGATATCGCCATTCCGAAGGGCATGAGCAAGCCCATTCACGAATACACAAAGAACGTCGGAGCGCATATTTATGGTGCGATATATTTCAACAAATTCTTCGGTGGTAATATCAAGAAAGAGAAAGTGAAATATGTCTATGTCACTCGTGCGCCTCTAGGACTACCACACACACATGTAATTTCTTTCGTCGATAAATGTCCCGAAGGATTTGAAATCGACTACGAGAAAATGGCAAATCTGCTCATCAATGATAAAATCAAGACGATTTTCTTCTCTCTCGGATGGAATATATCTGATATCGAGACGAAAAACAACACTTTGGAGAAATGGTTATGAGTAAAACTATCGTATTGCAGTGTGCTCTGTGCCATGGTACAGGCACAAAGGATAATGGAGACACATGTCTCTGTTATCTGTTTGGTGGCCCAATCAAGCGCTTTGACGGCGATCTTTGGGAGGTAAAGAACAATGACTGAAGATATGGTCGACGCAGTAATCGCCGCACGATATCTTAATAAGGGCGAGCGTGTTTGGGAAGACGTATGCAACAGAGTATCTACCTTCGTGGCCAACGATGAAGGACAGCGTGAACAGTTCTTTGAACTCATGCTAACAGGAAAGTTCCTTCCAAATTCTCCGACGCTTATGAATGCAGGAACTGATATTGGTCAATTATCAGCCTGCTTCGTCTTACCTGTTGATGATGATATGCAGGGAATTTTCGACGCTGTAAAGTGGACGGCCATGATTCATAAGTCAGGCGGCGGAACAGGATTCAATTTCTCAAACCTGCGTGCCGAGGGATCACCAGTTGGATCTACTAATGGTGTTGCATCTGGCCCCCTGTCCTTCATGAAAGTATTCAATGAGGCGACAGAGACGGTAAAGCAAGGAGGTAAGCGACGTGGCGCGAACATGGGCATTCTGAACTGTACCCATCCTGACATCAAGAAGTTCATCGTTGCCAAGAAAACCGAGGGCCAACTTGCCAACTTTAATTTCTCCGTAATGATAAATGATGACTTTATGAAGAAGGCTACCGATGCAGGCTACACTGGTGAGGAAAAAGAAATCTTCGATATGATAATTGATAACCAGTGGAATAACGGAGAACCGTCTTTTTTGTTCTACGATAATATCAACAAAAATCCACATACTCCTGCCCTTGGCCCCATCGAGGCAACCAATCCCTGTGTTACTGGAGATACTCTTCTCCTGACAGAGATTGGTTATGAGCCAATTGAACAACAGGTAGGACGAAAGATACATATCTGGAATGGATACGAGTGGTCAGAAGTCACTCCATGTAAAACAGGCACTAATCAAAAGATAATGAAGCTTACATTTACAGATGGTAGTGAATTAAAATGTACCCCGTATCACAAATTTGTTTGCACGCTTAATGGAAAAGAATACCGAGTAGAAGCAAAAGATATCCATGTCGGAGAATCGATTGTAAAGTTTGATTTCCCTGTGATTCATGGAGGGTTCAAGCTTGCAAATGCATATACCCATGGATTCTTCTCTGGCGACGGTCATATCGATGCTCGTGGTCGTAGTTTAATCTATCTTTACGGAGAAAAGAAAAATCTCGTCGATGTAATCTCATACAAATCCATTTGGAATTGTAATGGAAGAGATGTTTTACAACTCGATAATGAAACTATCTGGAATAAGACATTTGTTCCCGATGCTTTCTACGACGTTGAATCAAGACTTATGTGGTTGAATGGTCTTATCGATTCCGATGGATGTAATAACACTGGCGCTATCCAGATATCGTCGGTGGATCGTGACTTCCTGCAGAGAGTAAAGTATATGCTTCATACTCTCGGCGTAACTGGCGTTATTTCGATAATGAAGAAAGCCTGTTGCAAGATGATGCCCGATGGCAAAGGAGGACAGAAAGAATATAATTGTAAGGAGTGCTATCGCATATCGATTTCTTCTGGCGATGTAATGAAATTATATAATCTCGGCCTTGATACGCATCGTATAAAGATAACAACAATTCCACAGCGTAGTGTAAAACAATTCATTAGAATCAAGTCTATTGAGATGCTTGAAGAATTGGAAGATGTTTATTGTCTAACAGAGCCAAAGAATCACACGATGATTTTAAACGGCATATTGACGTCGAACTGCGGAGAGCAGCCCTTATATCCCTTCGAATCGTGTAATCTCGGTAGTATAAATTTATCCAAGTTTGTAGATGAAAGTGGTCAGTTCGATTACAATGGTCTACAAGAAACAGTTGTCGCCGCAGTACAGTTCCTCGATAATATCATCGACAAGAACAAATTCCCCCTGCCACAGATTGAGAAGGCCACGAAGAGAACACGAAAGATTGGCCTCGGCGTGATGGGATTCCACGACGCACTTATCATGATGGGTGTTCCTTATGATTCAAGACGTGCAGTCGAGATAGCCAATTCTATCATGGAAAATATCGAGACTGTAGCCAAGGACACATCAGAAACTATGGCAATGGAACTTGGTGTTGCTCCGTATTATGAACAATACCCAGACTCAACCGAGGATCGTCGCCGCAATGTTTGTCTTACCTGTATTGCCCCGACAGGTTCAATTTCTATCCTCGCAAAGTGCTGGTCAGGAATTGAGCCCGCGATATGGGTAATGCAAAGAAATAATACCGTCGGAAAGTCTTTCTTTATCGTGCATCCGCTCTTCGAAAAGATGCTTCGTGAAGAAGCTGACGAGCGCGGCATTGACGAGGATGGTATTCAGAAGGCCATTGCTGACGTCCATGCATCAGGATCTATCGAGGTAATCGATTGGCTGCCGAAGAAAATCAAGCGGCTCTACAAATCAGCCTTTGATCTGACATGGAAGCAGCACCTTGATATTGTTATAGCTTTCCAGAATCATGTTGACGCGGCGGTTTCAAAAACCGTGAACATGCCCGCTGAATCTACCAAGCGCGATTTCATGGACGCTGTTATCTATGCATGGAAAAATGGACTGAAAGGAATTACTCTCTACAGGACTGGAAGTCGTGAGGACGAAGTTCTTACGCTGGCCAAGGAAACCGCACAAGAGAAAACAAAAAGGATGTCTGACACATGCAAGAGAATGCCATTCTTCGATGAGAAGACACAAGAATGGCGCTGGCTGCCAAAGCGACCCGATATTCTCCCGACGTATGGATTAAAGAAAATGCGCTCTGGTTGTGGAGATCTTCTTATTGACATCAGCGAGATGGAAGGCAGACCGTATGAATGTCTCGGCGATTATACTCTTGGTGGCGGAGGTTGTGATGCAATGCTCCGTACGACGAGAGTTCTCCTGGGGCTTTGTTTCCGCTGGGGAGTTCCAACGTGGGATATTGTAAAGAATCTCAAGGCCATCAAATGCGACGTTGCGCGAGAAAAATACAGGCGTGGTGAGGCCGACGGTATTTCGTGTGCAAATTGTATTGGTCGTTATCTCGAAGAAAACATTCCTGACGATATGGAGGAACTTGCTTATCCATTCAAGAATGGTAATAAGGAAAAATTCCTCAAAGAAATTGGGCTCATATTTGGCTCACAACCATTAGACGTGAAGCTCGTCAAGGAAGAAATGATATCATGTCCCGAATGCGGCTCCGAGATTCTCAAAGAAGAAGGATGTCGTAAATGTCATAACTGTGGATGGAGTCAGTGCTAATGGATCGAATGGAAATAGAAAATATGGACATTCCATATCCTCTTGAAAATGGTGTTGATGGTGTTTGTGCCGACGCTGGATCGGCCCTCGCCAACATCCTTGGATTCACAGATGAATTATTCTTTGGACATATCGAAGTATGTCAGGACAGAAAAACCGATAGAGAAATCATCTATCTACATTATATTAACAGCAGACATCCCCGTCGTGGAAATGTTAAGAAGCTGTTAAGATCGTGGATTGATGCAGGTTTTCGTGTCAGGATAATCAGGCCAGAACCAGAGATGCAGAATATCATTGAACCCATGGGATTTAAGATATACTTCGAATACAAGAATGGAACTGTCCCAAAAGGCTTACCTGCTGACATATGGAGAATACCATCGGATGAGGAATCAACATAGGGGTTCAACTCCCCTTTCCGATTTCCCCTCGGGGAGAAAAATTACAACTAGGAGGAGGTAATTGACAGAAAAGAAACAAATCATCAGCCGACAGTTCAGCAAATCGAAGATTAACGACTTCAAAAATTGCCCACGGAAATATTATTTCCAGAACAGAACGAGTCTCGGCAGATCGATTAACGAATCAACAAATACCAAGGCGTATCTTGGTAATGTAGTTCATAAACTCATTGAACTATATAACAATCCTTCCATCGACAGAGAATGCATCGATGATCATCTGGTTGGAATGGAAACTAACGACGAGGGTGTTGATTTCTGTCAGAAGAATATTAACACTTTCTTCAAGTTGTTAGAAAAGTATGGTCTTGGTCAGGCGTCTTACTACGAACAACGTGTAGAAGACGACGAGCTTGATTTGTCGGGCTATATTGACGCTATCTACGAAACAGATGAAGGATATTGGGTTATTGATTACAAGACAGGCGAATTCTACAAGAATAAAATGGATGATTATATCTTCGAAATTTACATCTATGCAATTCTTGCAAAGCGTTGTCTTGACATTACGCCAGCAAAACTGGGAATGTTTTTTACCAATCACCCGAGAAGTTCGTTTGTTATCGACTTTAGTCAATCAAAGTACGACGAGACCTACGAACAGTTACTCGACTATATGATGCAGATGAAAGGTGACAATTTCCCTCGTCAGAGATCAAGACTCTGCGGATATTGTAAGTTCGTCAATCTCTGCGACGCATATACCGATGAAATAATAAAGGATTGAAAGTTGATGTACGATATGCTTTATTCATCATTCCCAAGACAAATAGCATATCCGTACCGCAAGACAGTTGATGAAGATGAATTCTTCAAAATCATCAATCGACTGAATGGTAAGGTAAGGATATTCACATCGGTCTACAATTTCACCGCAAAACCAGTCTTCGACAAGATTAATCTCGATCTTGACAAGATATTCTTTGATTTTGACGGTGACAATGCCCTGGAGAATACCAAGTTTCTTGCCTTTCACCTGAAAAAGATGGATTTGAAACATCTTATCTTTTTCTCGGGCGGCGGATTTCATGTCTACTTGTTTACGACTGGGTATAACTGTCTGAAGAATAAGAAAGCCTGTCTTACCAACGTCCACAAATACTTTATCACGGAGTATAAAGTTGATGTTGACAAGGCAGTCGTGGGAGATATTGCGAGGGTAGCCACGATACCGAATACATGGAATACGAAAAGACAACGATATTGTATTCCAATAACCATGAACGATTTGTCCATGGGTTATGAACATATCTCCAAACTAGCAAAGAAACAACGGTTCGATTTTGAGCCATGTGGATCAAAATTGTTCGACGTTTCATCATTTGATGGAACGGAGGATTATGGATACGCCGAAGTTACCGTATCTGAAGAAATAAAGGAGCAGATCAATGCCGATGAGATATTGTCAAAACTCCCTCCATGTCTTGCGACCATGCTCGCTAATGCCAATAGCGGAACTCGTGTCGGATGGAGAGGAAGATTTCTCTTACTTGTTTATTTGCGAGATAGAGGAACGCTATACGGGAACGCCTGTGACATTATTAATGCATATCTCAAAAACACCAAAGGAGGAGTTGTTGAGTCCCATCATTGCCTTCGAGATGAGCAGCAAGCCAGACGAATCTACGAGCGCGATGAAAGTATGTTTCCGAGCTGTGAACAACTTAAAAGAGAAGGAATATGCACCACTGGCAGCTTTTGTTCTTTCGCAAAGAAAGGCGATCACGGAAGCCATATCCAAACAATCTACCGTTGATTTATGGGTAAATGTTTCAGAACGCAGACGCCGTGGTATTGGATATTTGCAGACAATGTATGAACGATGGAGGTTGGGAGGTGAAAAGATTCGATGTTATTAATTGATAATCGTGAACAGGACATGGTGGCTCGCGTCGTAAAGCGGGCCAAGAAAGAAGAGGTTGAACATGAAGTTCTCGAAATGGAAACGGGTGATTACTGTTGGACAAAAGACGATACCATGGAGTGTGATATATGCATTGAGCGTAAGAAGGTAGGAGATCTCATCCAGTCGAAGCGCAACGGACGCCTCGACAATCAATTGAAGAGAATGAATGCCAGCTTCCCATTCTCTTACCTGTTTATCGTCGGCAAATTCGAGAACATTTATATGTCTGACAAATACATCAAGGGATGGACTGCAGAACATACCATAGGACTCAAGGCCAGCATCTCGGCGAAATATCCTTACGTGCATATCATTGAACTGCCGAATGATACCCAATTGATCGATATGATTTTTGTCATGAAACAAAAATTCGATGAACACAAAGAACTTCGAGAGGCATCATGTATTGATTTGAAATTCAAAAAGAAGCGCATTAATGAACTGAATCCAAATTTCGTTCATTATTGCCAGATGGCAGGCATAGGAGAAAAGAAAGCCGAGGAAATTCATGAGGAGTATCCATCATTCCTGGAATTTCTCACCGATGCAAAGAATGGTAAATTGAAAGTCAAAGTACCGTCGAAAACTCACGAATGGATAAAAAGGATGTGCTAAAAATGTTATTCACTATCGAAGGAATTGATGGTGTTGGTAAGACAACCGTCATCAACACCTTGAAAGGAATGCTCGTTGACTACAAAGATGTTATCTTCACGAAGGAACCGCAGTATTTTACCACCGAACAAAAACATGCTTTGGTCAAAATGGAAGACCCCGTGGAGAAGCTTGCTACCTTCTTCCTCGACCACACAAAACACACGAGAGAAGTCCTCGATCCAAATATCGAAGACAAGATTATCATCTGTGACCGTTATATTCATTCACGAATTGCATATCAGGCACTGGAAATTTCTCGCTTGTATGAAATGCCACTCGATGATGTAATTGATTATATCGAGGGAATGCATTATTTCTCATACTGGCCCGACAAAGTTTATGTCATCTGGTCAGACGAAGAACTGTTGGCCAAGAGACTACGAGCTCGTCATGATGATATGGACATCTCCGATATGAACAGATTGCTTGCAACCGAAGAAGTGCTTTGTCATGTCCTGACACGAGGCGATCCATATTCGGTTCCCTATGTTGGTGTTGAGATGGATGAGGATGGTTTCAATTACAGTGCTATGGAAATATACCAGAACATTGTAGAAACTATAGACAACTCCTAACATCAATTCCTAGGGGGGTAGGATTAATTCTGTTGGACTTTAATCCTTTTTTCGTACACTTGTCTGCGTGAAAAGAGATGCTTGTTAAAACGCTAATATGAGGCTCAAAATTGACCTCTCCGTCGTAAAAAAATATTAGATAGGCGTAGAATTGAGGAGGTTATTTTTCCACAATTTCCCATCTGTCCCATATCTCTTTCTCCACTGCAAGACCCCAGTGCTTTGAAGTAGCACCCCATTCAACATAGGCTTGGAAAGTCCAAATTCCTATTTCATCAATATCTCCTGCAACGGATGTATAGGTAATTATAGTCGTCGTGCCATACTGAACTGCCGTCCAAGTAACAATTGTACCAGACGGCTTTTTGGCCTGAATTTCCATCTTGGTAGCGCCCGCAAGGGATGTACCAACATCAAGTCGAAATTCTACGCCTACCGCATTTACATAAATATCGTCAGTCATCAGGAATCACCGAGTCTATATTAATTATCTTTGTAATGGTAGATAAGATTACTGGCGCACGAGTAATTGTGCTGTCAAACTCGACTACTTTTGTAATTGTCGAGTCCATTTCTGGAATTTCTTTTCCAGGAACGTCAGTATATAATTTCACAGCCGATACATTGCTCGTTGCAGTAACTGTGCCTGCTAACGATGCATCATAGGCAAGTTCGGCACTTACACTTGAAACTGCAGATACCTGACCAACAAGTCCATAGGTAACGGACATCACACCAGTTATTGATGAACTTGCGGCTGCAGAGCCAGACATTAAGAACCAACTTGTCAACGAAGCAGATGCAGAACTCGTCGCTGCAACTGATCCCGTTAGACCCATGTCTATCGAGAGTGTTGCCGATGCAGAGGACTGGGCTGTTACTGAACCATTAATAGGTGTCTCAACAGCAAGTGAACCACTTACAGAAGATAAGGCAACAACTTCCCCTGTAATGGACTTATCCACTACAAGATCACCGTAAACATCTGCCTGCCCTTCTGCAAGTCCAGTGAATGCCTGATCTATCGAAAGAAGACCAGTTGCACTCGACGTGGCTGCAACCGTGCTATATAAATCTTGAATACCTTCAAGTTCCCCGATTGCGCTGCTTTGTGCCGAAACACTTCCAGCCAGACCAATATCAAGGTAAAGAGAACCAGAAACGGCTGATTGTGCGGTGACAGAACCAGTAAAACCAGATTCTACTGTTAATTCACTTATTGCAGTAGAAATGGCACTTACCGTCGTTGTCATTCCCATATCGAGAGTAATAATAACGGAAGTTATTGTAAAGGCGTCAACCGTTCCAGTAATTGCCCTATCGACTGAAAGATGGCCAAGTGATGTTGATGTTACCCCAATTGCCGATGTTAATGATAAATCAACACCAAGAGTTCCACTGACCGAAGATAATGCACTTACAGTCGTGGTCATTCCCATGTCTAATGTTAACCCAGCATATGTGTAAACATATCCATCGACGGTGGCTGATAACATTATGTTAACACTTAACTGACCACTTGCAGACGACGTTGCGGCTACAGAACCATTTAATGATTTATATCCAAGAGTATAGGTAACGCAGTCGACATTAGATGTTGAGCCACCGCCGACAGACTTGTAAACGTAGTAACAATACTCATGGCCATTGGTTAAATCATAATCGTCGTAATATCCGTCTTCAATTAATGCAGTGGTTAATTGAGTAAATCCACCGCCATTATCGCTTCGATATATTACAAGTTCGTCGTCTGGTTCTGGTACTGTTTCATCTGTCCAAGAAATTCTGATATATTCATTTGGTTCAGAATATGTCACGTCGATATATATGACATAGAATTGACCAGTCGCTGTGGAAACCGCATTGACTGTTGAAACCATTCCCATGTCGATAGACAGGATTG